>Ga0210394_10001214_pt1 | contig 42859 bp, 44 predicted proteins | sample IncBWC12MmetaG_FD_160121 | JGI IMG/M metagenome (GOLD analysis project Ga0210394, IMG submission 160121) | Forest soil microbial communities from Barre Woods Harvard Forest LTER site, Petersham, Massachusetts, United States - Inc-BW-C-12-M | ecosystem: Environmental > Terrestrial > Soil >...
AATGGCGGCCATTTTTATTTTAGGAGCGAGAGATGCGGAGATTTCCGAAATCAATTGCGATTCTCATTCTCACGGCTGGTGCGCCGATGACGGTTGCCGCGCAGACTTCCAGCGTCAGCAAGGCAGCTGGGCGATACGTCGCCGGGGCATATCAGGGGATTACGAACAGCGTGATTGGCGGTCCGTACACGACTGGCACCGTCAACATTCAGCTTGCGCATCCCTGGATCGAGACGCCAGACGGCCGCACGATTTATCCCTACAGCACGACCTTGCCGGTGACCATTTTTAATTCCAGCGGCTCGGAGACGGTGACGCCTTCGGCGGTAAGCAACTGCGGCTCGAACTCTCCTGCGCCTTGCACGATTACGGTGACCGCGGCGAATGTACACGGCCAAGGCGATTACGTGATGAGCGGAACCGGCGGGCTCTACGAAGCCGCGTTTGATGCCAACGCGAACGGCGGGGGGAATGTGGTCGTCGATCCGAGCTCGAGTGCCACAGCCGCCAACGTCACGAATGCGCGGGCGCTGTATGCGAATGTCGGTATCGAAGACGAAAAGACCGCTGCGACAGGAATCGCTTCGCCCTCAGTGCTACTCACGGCGATCGGAACGGGCACTGCGACGGCTTCTTCGACGCTCTACCTGCTGGCGGCGGGAGCTGCGACGAATGCCTTCACCAATATTACGGCGACGAACGTCACGTTCGCCGCGCCACGCACCGGAACGCTGCGAAATTTGCAGTGCACGGCGACCGCAGGCGGCGTCAACGCGAGCTCCGGCGGTGTGACGGTGCGTACGGCGGCGGTTTCCAGCGGAACCTTTTCCAACACGACGATTACAGGAACATTCGGAACCGCAACCAGCACGAGCGATACGACGCACACCGCCAGCGTGTCGCTGGGCCAACCCATCCAGATTCAGGTCACTTCTCAGGCTTCCGAGACGCTGGCCGGCGTGGTGTGCACGGTACAACTGAATTAAAAACGACGTTATTTAGGGCGAAAAAGGCGCGTTATAGCAACGCGTTTTTTCGGCTCGAGGATTGGAGCAGCTTATGCCCGCATATAACAATGCTTTTCCGCCGATTGGGATTTGGCCTGGGGATACCTGTCAGGTGTGGAACGCGGAGCAGCCGGCGCCGGGAAACGGCGGCGCATCGGCGAGCCAGCGCGTGGCGCTTGGCGAACGAGACGGTGCACCGGCGGGATTCTCCGTAACGGGATTCTTCTCGGCGCCTCCGGGCGCATTCGAGATCGACGTGCAGGTGAGCGACGTCGACGTTGATTCGCAGTACCAGACCTGCCTGAACGGCAACATCACCGTGGTCGACGCCACGAACCAGACGTTTCATTACGACGGGGCAACGGTGCTGGCGACCTTCGTGCGGCTGCTGATGCGCAGCCGGACGAATGCCGTGAACGTGACGGCGGACATCCGGCGTCTCTAGCCAAAAAACAAAATGAAAATATTTCTTATCGCCGCTCTCATCGCGGCGGCGGGACTGGTGTGCGCAAGCGGCGCCTGGGCGCAGGGTCCTCCGGCGGGCGCATCGTCGTCAACTGCCGGCAGCGGCTCCGGGCTTCCTGCTGGCCCGACAACGCCGAACACTCGCCCGCAGTTTTGCACCGAGACGCCCAGTGGCGGAGTTGCTCCGGCGAATTGCACCTGGGGGCTTGCGGGCGCGACGATCACCGACCGAGCGAGCAACGAGACATCTTACCTTTTCGGATGCACTGACATCGGCAACTACACGCGCGTGACGAACGTCAACGGCGAAACGCTTAGCGGTGGACTTACGATCCCCGATGGCAACACGGGCTGTTTTGTGCCGGGTGTCAACATTGGAATCATCATCGAGGCGGGGTACACCTTCACAACGCTAAGCCGTCAAACATCCTCTCAGATTCGCTGCCAGCCCAACGCCGCATTGACCAATACCTGCTCGCTGACTCCGGGAGTGACCTACATTCTCGTCGAGGACAGCGGGTTCAATTACACACTCAACGTCCAGGGCGTGCCGCAAGCGCAGAACATCCACGAATACGATCTCTTCTGTGACATTGGGAACGGGTACTACGGAACTCACAATTGGTCGTTCAATGGCACCGGAGCGGGAATTGGCTCTCTAAACGGCGCGTCCACGAAATATCCCTGCGGGTTCCAGATCAGTTCCGGCGCGACGTCCGGCAACTGGGTTTTCTTTGACTTCAATAACAACGGCCCTGGCGCCGCTCCTCAGTATCAGAACTACTTCGGCTCAAGCATGGCTTTCGCTTTCCAGCGAACAAATGCCCAGTCAGCCCCCCAAGAGATCATGGAAGTGGGATTGGCCGACACCAGCCTCACCGTACAACCGGCGAACTTCGTTGGGCTGCGTGCGGTGGCGACCGCCGCGAAAGTGGATTTCTTTGCCGTGTGTCGGACCGGGGCCGCTGACGGAACCCCGGTAGATAGCACCGTCCTCGAAGACACAGCGATCCATTTCGTGTTTGTGACTTTCATCTCCCAGAACAGCGTCTTTGTGTCGCTCGATGGGGGAACGCCGCTCAACATCACGACGGGATGCGCGACGGGCGCGACGGTTCTGACTCCCGTGTTTTACATCTCGACATCGGAAGCCGTGACCAAAAAGGTGAACGTGCTTTATTGGGAATGGAACGCTCAGGTCGTGCGGCCGTGAGCGATTCGCTAGGATGCCGCGCTAAAGGCCGCAGACAAAGACAAGATGCCGGGCTAAAGCCCGGCGCTACATTTACACCACTGAAGAGATTTTTGCTGCTGATTGCTTTGCTTCTCGGATTTGCCGCGCCGGGATTCTCTCAGGCTGTGACTCTGAGCGTTCCCATCTTTGTCTACCCGACGCAGAGCAGCGACTACAATCCGACGCCGGGAGCGTCGAGCTATACGGGGATCGGCGGGATGGTTCTCAACATCCTAACGGGCACGCCGCCGTTTACGTGTGCCCTGAACAGCGGCTCGATCCCGGCAGGAATGACCTTGTCGGCAGTCACCCCGACTTCGACTCCCGTGGGCGGATGTGTTCTTAGCGGCTCGCCGACCACTGCGGGGGACGTATCGTTCACTCTGAAAGTCACCGACGCGAACTCCAACACAGCCACGAGCGGGACGATTTCTTTCCCTGTCGTCACGGCCACTCCCGCGACTTACTCCGCGCAAGCGTGCCCGACTCCCACGACTACGAGTGTCACCTGCACCTGGACGAGCAGCGTGGCGACCAGTTCACAAGTTTGCGACAGCTTCGGCAATGCCTTTGTCAAAGGGACGCCGGGAGCTTCGGTGACGCCGGAAAGCGGATGCACAACCGAGACGGATTTAACCGGAACGACCTCACACTCGGTTGCTCTAAGCGGCCTCGCGGCCTGTACCCGCTATGAAGTCTACTTCATGGGGCGCGGCATCGTTGGAGGCGCTCCTGCGGATTACCTTTTCTCGTGGAACGATCCCGGTTCCGGCAGTTTCTTTTTTGCGACCGCGTGCGCGGCGTCGGCGGGAACAGCGGATTTTAGCGTGCAGATGAACGGCCCGCACAACATCCTGCAACAAGGCCCGATGATCGTGATGTTCTATACCTGGGATTTGGTTGGCGTCACCGACATTCAAGGCCACAATGTCAGCTTTCAGATCACCGGCATCCCGACAAACTCCAAAGTCCACTGGCCGGACCAGCAGGACAATGGAGCTGCAATCGGAACGGTCAGCACCACGACCACCGCCGATGACACGCTTACACTGAATGCCAATAGCGATCTCGGATCGGGTAGCGCATCACCGTTCGCAAACGCCGAACAGTTTGAAATCCTCACCAATCAGGGTGGGACGACTCCGGTTGGCAGCTACACGCTGACACTCACGGTCAAGGCGGGCGCGACACCCACGACCCACACCTACACGTGGGCGATGAACGTCAGCACTTCGACATTCGTGCCGGGAACGCCAGCGACCCAACCGCCGATTCCTTCGCTCTCAACTTGGACAGGCTATCTGACCAGCGTCGGATCGGGCTATTACCTCACACCGGGAACTCCCGGCGGCACGCCGATCATCTGCGCCTTTGGAAATGTGGGCCTTGGCTTTTACGACGGCGAGTGGGTCATGTACCAGACCGGGATGTATCTCGGGCAGTCGATTCCCTGGGTCCAGGCCGCGAGCCAATGTGACCAGAGGTACGCAAATTATCAAATCACCGGAGCGGACACGACCTGGAATGCCGGAGCGATCTACATTTTTCCGCATGGCCTCTTCTATGAATGTAAGAACTTCGGGACTCCCACGGCCTGTTCTGGAGTTCACGCGCTGCCGCACTGCTGCGGGGGGACTCAAGTGGCCAATATCATCCCCTACGCGAGTGGGGACTATGCCAGGGAAGCGGCAGAGATGCTGGAGGCGAAGCGGCTCGATTACGATTTAGGTGGCGGCACAACCACGCTTGCGCAGGTCAATGCGATGGCCGCTTACGTTCTCGGAATCCTGGACCAGTATGCGAACGACGATCCGACTGTTCTGGAAGAATCGTTCATGCTTGGCGGATTGGATGTAAAAGCCGCCATCGAATATTACCTCGATCCGAATACGGGCAATGGCGATGTGCGCGTGCCTGCAGCGGTCCAGGCGGTCCTCGATCACTGGTGGAACAATTTCTGGGTGCCATGGAATGGGGCGGCAGGGGGATTTCCTTACGAGCTTCGGACATGGACCAGTTTGCGGCAGGCGGGATGGGGAGCGATACAGGAATTCGGAAACGGCGGCGCATCCCTGGAAGACCTGAACAACCTCATCGCCCCCGGATACGCATGGCTCTACTCGGCTACAGGGCAGCAAAAGTATCAGTTGGAAGCGGATACCATTTTCAATTCCAGCGTCCTTGAGCCAACCAACATTGGCATCAAATTCTTCGGCAAGACCTACACGCAGGGCTATCGCTGGACGTTCGAGTATCTCGGCTGGCGCGGTGCTTTGACTATCCCGACCACCTGCTTCCTGCTTCCGCAATCGGGAACGTGTCCGAAGCTGAACGGACCCGTTCCGGCAGTGGGGAGCCCTACTTTATGAAGGCCCAATTACATCCGAGCGACATAGGGCGATTGTACGAAGTGCAGAGAGAAGTGGCCGCACTCAGGAACGCGATCCAGTAAATACCGTGATGGAGCACCGTGGAGATCCGAGCACTGTGAAGGGAATTCGGGCAACGGATCCGCTGGCTAAGGCGGCGGAGCTCGCGCAGGCGATCGTTCTTCGCTATGAATGGTCGGAGCGACCGAAGAAACCGCGCCTTTTGGTATACACAAAAAATCGTTAAGGAAAGCTAACTGGGAGAGCGGATGCCTAAAAAGCGGATTCAGAATGACGAGAGCAACGCCGGCGACCAGCAACTCGCCGGCAGCGCAGAAAACAGCGGCACCGAAATTCGACTAGCACCGGCAAAAGAGTTGCCGATGCCGCGGAGCCATCGCGAATTGGGCGAGGCGATCTTCAAGATAAAACATCCCGCACCAGTGGGGGCTGAACTGCTCGATAAGAACAACGACGACCGCAACGCGCCGACACGACTGAAATCGCTGCAGACGTTCGCAGATTGGATGTACGGGGAACACGGTGGCGAAGCGCATAGCAGGCCGCCGCGCATTATCTGGGATATTCCCGGGCCTCCGTATGAGCCGCCCGATCCGGAGCTGGAGAAATTGGAAGGAGGCGAGAAGTGAGCGCATTGAGCAAGCAGAAAATCGGCGAGATCGTGGAACTGGCGGGAGTGATCGCCTTTTCCGCCGGAGTGATCATCAGCGTGCAGCATTACGCCATCGGTGCGCTGTTGCTTGGCGGGACTGCGGCGTACGCCGTGGGCAAGAAGCTCCGAACCGCGTAAGAAAGCGTGGGCGTCGCGGCGGACATTGTTGCGCCGGAAAATCCCGAGGCACCAAAGCCCGAACCGCCGCCGGTTTTTGCGTCTTGGTACTACCGGCCATTTCCGAGGCAAGAAGAGTTTCACCGATGCGCGGCGAAATATCGGCTTTTTGGCGGGGCGGCCGGTCCGGGAAAAACGAAAGCGCTTTTGTGGGAAGCGATTCGCCAGGCAAATAAATGGCCTTGCGTCGATACGCTGCTGCTGCGGCGTACGTTCCCGGAACTCGAAGCTTCGCTGATCACGTATTTTCGCCGCGATGTGCGGCGCTGGATGTACGAGAGCTACAACGAAGCGAAGCACATCATCACCTGGCACAACGGCTCAACCACGCGCTTCGGTTATTCCGCAGGCGAAAACGACGTCTACCAATATCAGGGCGCGGAATTTCTCTTTATCGGCGTCGACGAGCTGACACTCTTCACGCTGGGCCAGTGGCAATTCCTGACAAGCCGCAATCGTTGCGCGGTTGCTGGAACGACGCCGAATATGGCCGGGGCGACCAATCCCGGAAATATCGGCCATGCCTGGGTGAAGGCGCTGTGGGTCGATCAGCGGCCGGCGCCGGGCATGGACCGTCCGGGGCAATACGATTCGGACGACTACGCGTTCATTCGCGCGACCATTGCCGATAATCCGCTCTATAGAGATGACACGGATTATCTGAAGACGCTGAATGCGCTGCCGCGGCACCTGCGACAAGCATTTCTCGAGGGCGATTGGAACGTCTTCGCGGGGCAGTATTTCGATCTTTTCGACGTGCGGCGGCATACGGCGCGGGCCGAGCAGCTCGGTTTGCAGTCGTGGTGGCCGCGATGGATCTCCATCGATTGGGGCTACGAGCATCCCAGCGCGGTTTATTGGCACGCGGCGCGTCCTGGCGGGACGGTGGTTACTTACCGAGAATTCGTAGAAAACCATTTGTCCCCTGACAAATTAGCGAAGGTCATCGTTGATCGCTCGCGGGATTTCAGGGAAGGGCAAGAACGGATCGGCGAAATATTCCTTTCGCCGGATGCGTTTGCCCATCAGACGTCGGAATTCACTATCGCCGACCAATTGGGCGCCGTGTTGGCGGAAAACGGGCTGCCGCGGCCGATTCCCGCGGATAACGATCGCATCGGCGGCTGGATGTTGATGTACCAGATGCTGCAGGCGGGGCAATGGCTGATCGCGGATCATTGCACCCACCTGATCGAATGCCTCCCGACACTGATACGCGATCCGGCAAACGTGGAAGACTTGCAGAAAATGGATGGAGACGATCCGGCAGACAGCGCGCGCTATGGGCTCAAGTCGCGGCTCGCGTCGGCGCGCGCGCCAATCGAGCATCGCGTGGCCGAGCGAATTAGCGCCGTCGATCCCACTTCGCGGGCCATCTGGACGCAGAAATATGCGGCCGAGGAGCGTCGAGGGATGCGCTCGCCGCTGCTGCCGCTGCGCCATGGCCGGTAAGGCCATGGGAAGCGGGTTGGCGGAGAGACGCCGTTGATGTTCGACAAAATCATGGATTGGCTCGGGCGATTGCGGCAGGGGATGCGCAGCCGCTACGTGCGGGAACTCGAAGCCGAGATCGCGCGCGAGCGCGCGGAGATCGAACGGCTGCGCACCGAGAATCGCGCGATGCTGAATTCGCTGCTGGGGACGGCCGGCGTGGCGCCGATCGAAGCGCCGCCGCCGCATCCGGCGCAGATCGCGCCGATACGGCGGCGGTCATGGTCGCAGATAGCTGCGGCGCGTGAGATTGCGGCGGGGCGAGAAATGGTTAGCGGTGAGCGATCGTAAGAGACAACGGAGAAAGCCCCAGGGCCCCGCCCAACCACCCCAGCGCACGCAGAACCGGCGCGCGCTGGGGACCCCGGTTTCCGCGGGCGCCTGGGCTACAAGAATTCGTACCGACCTTCCGAATGCGAACGTCGCCACCCGAAAAACTTAAAGAAAAAGCAGATCCCTCCTCGTTCGCCCGCATGAAGACACGCGGGCGAAGTTCGTCGGGATGACAGCTCTTGTGTGTGCACCATGAGGACAGATGAGCACGAGTGAAAACGCGATCCTGAAAGACACGCAGCGCGGCGCGGCCGTCGAGGCCGACGGCAATGCGCCGACGCAGTCGGTGCAGCTCGGCGGCGGGATTTCGCTCGGACTCGATTCGCAGAGCGATCCTGGGACGGAGGCGCTCGGCCCGAATAACGAGCGCCTGGAGCAAACTGCGCCGCGGCTGGTGAACGCGTTGCGCGAGCTTGTGGTGCAGTTTCGCCAGGAAGGGATCGTTGCGCGGCGTCACGAAATCCGGCGCATTCGCCAGGCGCGGCTTTTCTGGCAGGGGCTGCAATACGCCTGGTGGAATCCGCAGGACATGAATTGGCACCTGCCGTGGGAAGCGAAGATCTATGACGATTCGGCGCTGGAAGAAATGCCGCGGTTTCAGTTCGTTACGAATTTGTATCAGGCATTCGGGCTGTCGTTTGTCTCTGTGATCAGCCAGGACGTGCCGGCCACGCGTTTCTATCCGCAATCGACGCTGAGCGACGCCGATATCGAGACAGCCAAGGCCGCTTCGCAAGTGGCGGACCTGATCGAGCAAAATAATCGCGTGCAGCAGTTGCTTACTGGAGTGGGATTTTATCTGTGGACCGACGGCAAAATCGGCGGGTACGTGCGCTACGTTGCCGATGGGCAGCGCTTCGGATGGCGCGAGGAATTGCTGCTCGAAGAGCGGTGGGTTCGGCTGGGCCGCGATGCTTACGTTTGCTCGAAGTGCGGGGCGGAAAGCGAAGCCGGCGACGATTTAAGCGTCGCAAATGCACAGGGAAAAGCCCCAGGTGACCCAACTGCCACCCCAACGCGCGCAAAAGCAGCGCGCGTTGAGGACCTCGGGAGCGTCGGGTTACACTGGGCTACAAGTGCGGAGCAAAACCAACAGAGAGATTCTTCGGGCCAACACATCAGCCGTCAGAATGACGGTTCGCCGCAATGGTCGCCAAGCTTTCTGACTGGGACGATGTGCGCGCAATGCGGCGCGACGCTCGGCGCGAACGACTTTCGACCGGCACCGCTGGTGCCGGTGCCACAAAGTGTTGGCACGCGCCGCGTGGCTAACGGCCAGGAAGTGATTTCCATCGTCGGCGGCCTCGAGCTGAATACGCCCGTCTGGGCCAACGAGCAGTACGAGTTCCCGTATCTGCAATGGCAGATGGAAGTGCACCGCGCGAAGCTGAAGGCGGCTTTCCCGCACGCGGCCGACAAGATCCAGATGGGCGGCCCGCAAGGGGCGGACGATATTTATGCGCGAGCGACGCGCATCGCCGTCTCGCAAGGCATGCCGACAATTCATCCGGGCGATGCGCTTTTCAATCTGATCACGTTTTCGCGCACCTGGATTCGTCCGTGGGCGTTTTATTCCATCGAGGACGCCGCGGTGCGCGATCAGCTTCTGCGGCTATTTCCCGACGGCTGCTACGTGGCATTCGCTGGTGAGACTTACTGCGAATCGCGCAATGAATCGATGGACGATTGCTGGCGCGTGATGCATGCGTTGCCGGGCGATGGGCAGAATCGCCCGAGCGTGGGCGATTCGCTGATCGAAGTGCAGGAGCGATACAACACGCTTTCCAATATTCAGGCCGAGACTTACGAATACGGTGTGCCGCCGATCTACGCGGATCCGCAGGTGCTCGATTTTGACGCGCTCGCGAATCAAACCGCGGAACCAGCGGCGCATTATCCGGCGCGGGCGAGGCCGGGAATGTCTCTGGCGGACGGGTTTTTCCAGCCGGCACCGGCGCAAGTGCCGCCGGACATGCTGCGGCATCAGCAAGACCTGATCGGGCCCATCGCCCAATTCCTCACGGGACTTTTTCCGGCCGTGTTTGGCGGAGAAATGGAAAACGTGAAAACTGCGAGCGGCTACGCCATGGCTCGCGATCAGGCGCTCGGGCGGCTGGGACTCGTTTGGCGGCGCCTCAAATCTTTTTATTGTGACGTGATGCTGCTGGCGGTGGATTGCTTCCGCAAAAGCCGCCCCAGCGATGTGGAGATTCCGTTTCTCGGCGCGGGCGGGGAATTCGAGGCGCGATTCATCCGCCTGGCGAACCTTAAAGGGAATATCCAGGCGCATCCGGAATCGGACGAGACGTTCCCGCGGCTGAAATCGCAGCAACGCGCCGTGCTGCAACAGCTCATGACTAATCCCGATCCGACCATTCAGGCCGCTCTGCGCGAGCCGGCCAATCTCGGGTTCGTCAAGTCGCTGGTGGGCTTGAGCGAACTCGTCGTGCCGGGAGATGACGCGCGCAATAAACAGCTGCGCGAGATTCAGGCTTTGTTGACGGCGGGGCCTCTTTTTTCGCCGCAAGCTCGCCTTACCGGCGACGTTGCGGCGTTCGACAACCCCATTCATGCGGGGCCGGATGCACTGACTGGGCCCGGCAAGACCGGAGCTGCCGTTGGCGGGGACTTCGGCCTGGGTGCCACAACTTCTCCGCCGGGCGCGGAAGACACGCCCGGCCTTCTGCCCGCGGTCCGATCTACGGTGCCGGTGGATGAGTTGCTGGACGATCACGCGACGGAATTCGAGGAGTGCCGGCGGTGGGCAAGTTCGGATGCCGGCCAGATCGCTCGCGCGCAGAATCCCGCGGGTTTTGCCAATGTACGCGCGCACGCGGCGGAACACGCCGCAGCGCTCGCGCGGCAGCAGGCACAAGCCGCGCCGCTCAAAGCCGGCTCTGTTGTGCCGCGCTGAAGACCGCGGCGCTACGTTTAAATCGAACTTGGTTGGAGGAAAAATGGAGCAGGGAAGCAGTGCAAGCGCGCTGGCGGCGCGTACGGCAGGTATGACAGACGAACAGATTCTGGACCTCGATCTCGAGGCTTTGCAAAATGGCGGAGGCGTTGGAGCGCAGGGAACTCCCGCTGGTTCTGTCGGAGCTTCTGCGGATTTTGGCGATGAATGGGAAGCTGTAGAAACTTCTTTTGGCTCGCAGGGCGCCGTGATGTCCACGGCCCCTGCGAGACTCGACAACACCAATACGCCTGCGCCAGATCCACATGGCGTAAGGTCGAGCGTGCCTGAAAAGGCTGGCGCGAATGCGCAAGGCGAGCCCTTCGGGAATAACCCTCAGGGCGAGCCTGCGTGGCTGAAGCGGCTCGAGACGCAACCTGCGGCTGCAGCCGAAGCGCGCCAGTGGCGCGAGGCGGCGAAGGACGTGGCCACGCTGGACGCGGCTTACTTCAGCGGCGACGCCGGAGCGCGCTCGGGACTGGCTGCGCGGCTCTACCAGAGCGATCCCGCGGCGTTTCGTGAAATGCTGGCGGAAAGCGCGCGCATGCTGGCGTCGCGCGATCCGCAGGCGCTGGCGGAGCTTGCGCGGCAACTCGGAGTCAGTGAGGCGCAGGCGCCGGGTACTGCGACGAAATCGCTAGGCCAGGCGGCGCGATCCGCCGAGTCTGGCGTTGCGACGCAAAACCAAATGTCCCCCGACAATCTCGGCACCGCTGCGTTTCCCGCGGAAGCCTACCGCGCGTTTGAATCCGCGACCAACGAAGACGTGGCGAGGAGCACTCGCGAGGCCATCGAGCGCACACTGGGCTCCACGCTGCCCGAAGGCATCGGCGAGGGTGCGCGGCGGCGGATCGGCGACGACATTTTTCAGGAACTACACGCGACGCTTTCCGCAGATCGCGAACTAAGCCGGCAAGTGGGCGATATCCTGCGCGGGTGGCATTTCGATGGCGCGACGAAGCAGCAGATCGTTTCGCTGATTTCGAGTCGTGCTCGCGCGGCGATGCCGGAGGTGTCGCGGCGCGTGGTCGCGGAGTGGACTTCGTCGGTGCTTGCTTCCGACCGAGCTCGCGCGGCGCGCGTGGATGCGGCAGCTTCGCGGCGAGACATCACAGGAGGACGCCTACCTGCCGCAGTTCCGGCCAATGCGCTGACTCCGCGAAGGGTCGATTACTCCCGTATGAGCGACGAACAAATCCTGGACCTGTAATGCCTTTGGTCTCATGACAGGGATCGCCACCGACGTTGGGGCTCAGAATGCGATGGAGGGGGACCAGAACCTGAGGCGAACAGGCAAGACCACGACAGATGCAATTTCATTTATAGTCCATAGGGATGGGTCGCCTCCGACAGATGATGAGGTAATGCACCTGGGCAATGTGGAGCATGCCGAACCGTACAAAATTGGAAGCGTTTACCTGTACAGGGAGAAAAAGCCTACAGTCACGAGAACCAGATAAATCAGCCCGCACGGCCCAGGTTAAGGGCGCAGCGGTACCGCGAAAAATCGCCTGGTTCCTTCTGATGACGGCTCTTCTGCTCGCGGGCAGGGCGAAGGCGCAGTGTGGGAATGGGGCGAACTTTACCGTTTGTCCCGTCGCGGACCGAATTTACATCAACACGGATAAAAGGCTTGGAGCGCTACGGCTTTCTGACGGAAGCATATTGTGGCAGATTGACCTTCCCCCCAGGGAAGAGAGCTACACGGCAACGGCGGCCACGAAGGATGTAGTGGCGGTCTGGGCCGGCTTTCCCGACACCGGGATCTACGCATTCGATGCGAAGACAGGCAGACCTGCCTGGCGAATCAACACGAGTTCGTACGGGATTACAGCAGTCGGGCCTTACTTCGTGTTCAGTGATGCGGAGCACTGGGAAGCGCTCACGGCAGTGGACGACAAGACAAGAAAAAGGATCTGGCACCATAGCGGAAGCAGACCCACCCGGGGAGGCGTCAGCATGCTGGTCGCCGCCGATGAAGAGATTCTCACCGAGTTCTTTGCGATTAACGGCCATTCCGGCCAAATTTTGAAACGGTGGCCAAGGGCGTGGGTGGTTTCCGCGGGTGCGTTGAGCGACAAATTTGTCGCCATCGGAACTCGTGATGCAGGGCGCAAGACGAATAAAGTAGCCGCTTACTCTCTTCCCGGTTACGAGATGTTATGGGTGAGAGACAATGCCGAGGGAAGACAGGTCGAAGCCATCGCGACGGACAGTGATCACGTCCTCGTGGCGAGCAGTCCTTGGGATGCGGAGAGCTTTAGCCCTGGAGAAATCAGGCTGGAAGTCCTCAAAGCTTCTTCCGGGGACGCGATCTGGACCAAGACAATAAACTCGAGCGGGCCGCTGGCTTCGCCGGTCGGGCTAAGCCAGGGCATCGCGGTCTTTGCCACGGGCGAATCAGCGCATTCGCGCATCGTGCAGGGCTTTGACGCTGCCACAGGGCAGTTGAAATGGACGGTTCGGACCGACCAAAGGATTGACGGGGTGACCTGCGTTGGATCGAGCTGTTATGTCGGTGGTGAAATCGGCGAGGTCCTGGCAATTGATGTGCAGACCGGCGCGCAGCGCTGGTATCGAGTTTCCACACAATAGTCCGTACGCGAACCCTAGTGCATTCCTGCAATAAACGTTGTCCGGAAGCTGCTCGGCGCACCAGCGCGAACGGTGGTTGCCCGCTATGCGAAGGGCAGTGAGATTCTTCGGGCCTCGAGACGACCCTCAGAATGACAAATTATCGTCACCGTAAATAAGGCCTAAGTCACACCGAAATCATTCGCAAGACACCGCGAGCGCGGGCCGCAGTGACCACTCCAGCACGCGCAACATCGGCACGTGCTGTGGACCCCGGTTCTGCGGCCACGGTGAGCGGCACAAGCCAAACCCGCACAGCCGACTTGGGCCATGCCCCAGTGCGCACGCCTTTCTTGTAGGCGAGAGCGCTGTTCGCTCTTAGGACGCGCGCATTGGGGACCCCGGGGCTGTGCCACCAAAAGGAGAAAACACGATGACGCAAATGCAAAATACGCAGACCATTGCGCTGCAACTGGAAAAGGTGCGGGACAAAGTGCCGCTGCTGTATGAACGCGACGACGTCCTGCTCAGCATGATCCAGCAGCGCGGAGACGTAGAGAAAGTCAGCTCGCGCAACATGCGGATTCCGCTGCAAGTGAACCCCGGAGGCAAAGGCGGCTCCTACAACGCCGATGGCGGCGATCTGGGGCGGGGCTCGGGCACCAGCTACGACGTGGCGCAGATTTCGCCGATCTTTTTCAGATTCGCGGTGGAGATCAGCAAACTCGTCGAGTACGCCACGAATGCGCGCGAGAAGGCCATCGAGAATGCCGCCAAGCGGGAAGTGGCGAACGGGATGAAGCAATTTCGCGCATTCCTGGACAAAGTGCTACAGACCGCCGGTAATGGCGTGCTGGGCACGATTGGTTCCGTGAGCGGCACGACGCTGACCATGAATACGCCGCCCGGCGCCGCACTTGTTTACGTGGGCCAGACGATCCAGGTTTACGACTCGACCATCACGACGAATCGCGGCTCCTGCAACGTGGTCGCCGCCGATCCGATCAGCAGCACGCAGACGATCACTATCGACGCGTTGCCAACCGGAACCATCGCCACGGACGTAATCGTGCACGACGGACTTTCCGGCGCGCAGCCGACTTCGCTATTCGGCATCAAGTATCACCAGAACAATGCTACCACCGGGACATGGATGAATCTGAACCGCGCGACTTACCCGCAGCAGTTGCAGACGCCGCGCGTGAATGCGGCGAATTCCGCGCTCGTACCCGGCTATGTGCGCCTGGCCATCAACAAGGTTCGCAAAGCGTTGGGCATTGGCCATCTCGGCAAACTGATCGCTTATACCTCGGTCGAGCAGGAACATGCCTGGGAGAATCTGGGCATCACCATCAGCCAGGTGATCAAGGAAAACGCCAGCGGCAGCGCCAACGATCTCGATCTGCTCTTTTCGGGGCGCAAGACGATGTCCGGCGTGCCGATCAAATCTTCCATCAATGCCGATCAGACGCGCGTGGATTTTCTCGACCTGTCGCACTGGGGACGCGCGGTGATCAAGGATATCGACTATTTCGAGGTGGGCGACCAGACGGTCTTCCCGATATACGGAACCTCGGGAGGACTCTCTGCGGCATTTATTTTCTATTTTGACACCGGCTTCCAGGTGTTTTCCGATTCGCCTCGCAGCGGGGCCTATATCGACGGGCTGGCGAGACCGACGGGCTACTAGCGCGCCATTTTTAGCGCCAAAAGCGGCGTGATTCAGCACGCGCTTTTGGCGTTCGACAACACCAATGCGTTTTATCCCCTCCACCCACGAAACGACTTCTTTAGGCCGGAAAAATGGCGTGATTGACACGCCTTTTTCCGGCACGACGATGTCTTTTGTTGCGCCGCAAGCTCGCCTTGCCGCCGACGTTGCGGCGCCCGACAACACCAATCATTTGGCAATACGAATCATACGGGAGCAGCAGGAACCGCCGGAGGCGGTTCGACGGCGGCTGGAGATTGCCGGCGGACGAAACCGCTTCGGCGAAGCGAATTATCGCGCGGTGTGGGGATGGTCGCGCCTAGCGTGGGTAGGCGGCAAGTGGGAAGACCGTAACTCGGCAGGCGAACTCGTGCGCGAGTGCGTGGAGCTGCGGCGCGTACCCAAGTACGAGCCACACGATCGCTGGCACATCGAACGATGGCTGCCGCCGGAAGCGTACGGCGCGCCGCGCGCCTGGTACGCACAGACTGTCGAACGCGACGACGGCGTCAGCGTGCCGGCGCTTGGGCCATATCCCGAACGCGGCGAATACGAGCATTGCTTCACGCTCGAAGGGCCGCACGGCGAATTCGTGCAGCTCACACCTACCGTGGCCGAGTACATTGCGTGCGCCATCGAAGCCGGACGGCGCGCGAGCGCCGGCGCAAGGCGGCAGGCAATCGAGCAGCGCGAAGAGCGCAGCGAGCGTGATTACGACAATTGGGCCTGGGACGTGCTCGACAGCGGATGCCCAGCATTTCACGGGCTGCCGTTCGTGAGTTGTTTATAGCGCGAAAAGACCGTGATAGGTCGCTTACAACAGGAAAAAGCCCCAGGGCCCCGCAACAACGGCGGGCGCCCTGGGCTACAAGTTTTTTTCGAGTGCGACAACACCAATAGGTATTTGAGAAAAGGAAGAGGGGAGAATCGTGAGATCAACAAGCGCGGTGATCGTCAATTTGGCGGAAGAGACTTGGACTTTGCATCGCAGCTACGGCACTTACCGGGTGCGCGGCTGCGAGAGCGGTGAACCCTATGCGCTCACACGCGTCGACGAACGCACGGCATACATGGATATGGGCGATAAGCGTAGCGTGGAAGTTCCGATTGCGGCCGATGAAATCGCGGCGGATCTCTGCCGCGAGATCAATTCCGATAGCGGTGAAGAAAGCTTCTTTGGAGTTTTCGTGGCCGCGGGCGAGACGCCCACCAACGAGGAGCTGCGCAGGGCGCGCGAGAAGCTCGCCGCGTTTTATCGAAGGCTCGTGGCGGGCGCCGACCGCGAATGGGAGCGCTCGCATTCCTATCTTTTCATCAATGACGTGGAGCGCCGCGCCGCCCACTATCTGGGGCTCGAGAAGGATTGGTTTTATCAAGCTCACGAAACGGTTGAATGCCCCGGTTGCGGAGAGAAGATCAAGCCGGGAGTCGCGGTCTGCAGGACCTGCGGGGCAATTCTCGATCAGGGCAAAGCCGCCAGTCTTGGCCTGGCCCCGCCGAGACGCGTGACGCGGGGAGCGGTTACGTCAAAATCAGGAAATCGGGCGGACGCAGTTCGGACCAACTAAGCCTGGTTGAAACGTGGAGAAACCCATGAAACGCCAGTCGGGAACTTTGTTAGGTGCGAAACGCGGCGACTTTGCTTGTGCCGCGAAGCTCCTGATGTCCATGACGTTCGCGGCGAAGAAGGTGCGCTTTTCGCGCTCGACGATAGCGGCGCTGGTTGCCCTGTTATTTGTATTGAGCGCGAGCGCTGCACATGCACAGAGTGGGACTCTAGGCAGCACGAGTTCGCCGGTGGTGAATGCTTTCGGACGGCCGATGGCAGGCGTAGATGTGTCGATCTGCCAGCCGGCCGCCACGACGGCGGCGCAGGTCATCAGCAATACAGCCGTGCTTACGATGGCCAGCAATCCCGTCACGGCGGGATTTGCGGCGGGCATGCTGGTGCAAGTTTCCGGGTTTACGGGCGCCGATACTTATTTCAATGGAGGGACGTTCACGAATGGAACGGGAATCACCGGAGGCTACACGATTCTATCTGTAACGTCGACCACCATCACTTACGCGCTTACGCACGCGAACGCCACAGCGTCGAGCAACGGAACGGTGTTGCAGCAGGGCAGTGGCACCACGGGTTGCGCGGGGCTATCGGCGGTTTACACAGATCCTGGCATGACGCAGCCGCTGGCGCAGCCGATCGTCACGGATGCCTACGGGAACTGGAACGCCTTCGCACAATCGGGGCAGCTTTACTACGTTCAGTTTTATGGTACCGGCGTGACGACTTCGATGCGCTGGATCATGGTGAACGTCACCACGAATGCCGCCGTGAAGCCGCAAAGTAGCGATGCGGTGCAACACGTATCGCCGAATGGCAGCGACAGCAACGATGGGCTGAGCATGGGTACGGCAAAGTTGACGTTGCTCGGGGCTTACAACGGACTGCCTTCTACCGGTGGAACGATTTACGTAAGCGGTTCCGGCGTGCAATGCACTTCCGTTTCCGGGCAGGGGCTTGGCATTGCCGGCTCCGGAGATCCCAATTACGCCTCAATGCCGGCGGTTCTCGGCAACGTGCAATGGGTAAAGGCAAAAGCGAAATCAGTGAGTATCCAAGGATTAAGCGCGGGCACCGATCAGGGACAAAACGCGACCTATGGATGGGCGACAAACATCAGTTGCGGTAACGCGACGACTCCTGCCTTTTGGCTCTCTGGTGTGACGGCTTTCGAGATCAGTCACATCATGGTTCGTACCGCCAGCATCGGAGCACGCGTCTCGATTGATTCCACCGGCGCACGGGGCAACGGCTCCAATCTTTCGACCAACATCCGATTTGCCAACGATGATTTCTTTTCCGTAAGCGGCGGAGGGCCGGTCATTGACAGCGGAGGCGGACTGACCTGGTTCCGTGTGACCGACACGCTATTAGAAAATGGCGCGGGACAAGCCTCCACGTCTGACGCTGCTTCGGGGGCTTATTTCAGCAACGGGAATGCCGCCACCTCTCTGGGACTGATCTATTTCGATCATGTTTTTTTCACAGGCGGCGGTGGGGTGCGCTTCGACTCTTGCACCGGATCGTCGGGCAGTTTTTATATGCAGCGAGCATTGATGCAAGGAAGCGGAAATAGCCAGCCCCTTTACGAAGTAACTAACACGTGTGGTGGAGTTGTTTCTGACATTATCCTCGAAGGCGGTGAGTCCGATAGCGGTACAAACATTCCTGTGGTACGCATACCAGCAGGAATGAATCCGTGCGCTACGAATGTATCGGGAGCGAGTCTATCCGGCTTGCAGTATGCATGGCTGGAAGGGCCACTGACGGTAGGCGCGGGACAGTGCAGCCCTAACGCTTCCGGCGGAACACCGACCTATGCCGAACTTACGCCCCTGGCTAATGTGATACCCGCTGCCAAATGGCAGCGCAATGGCCCATATGGAATCTCGATCAACGATGAGAGTTACCGGCGCTCCTTCTCGCCTACATTTGTGCGCTTTGCTAACCTTGCCGCGCAGAGTCCAGCAAGTTGGGTGGCCAACCTTGGAACCGGCAATTCGCTGACACAGATTCAAGGCCCAGGCGATCCTTCAGGTGTAACCAACGCCGCTACTCTGAACTGCACTGCGAATGGAGGACAAGGCGGCTGCGATTACTACGCTTATAACAACAACCTGACGCTTTCAGCCGGAGATTATATCTACGTTGGAGTCTGGGCGCAGCCGGCATCCACGACAGGATTTGCCGTTAACACTCTAGGTGTATTCGGAGCGCCAATTGGACTCGAACAGGTTAGCAATCCTTCAACGCTGCGGCTGATCGCAGCTGGGCCTAACGGTGGCGGAATTCAAAACGGAAACATTTTTAGCAATCCTTACTACCAGACCGATGGTAACTGGCAATGGATTTGGGCGCTGGCCAAGGTCACAGCGCCATCTGGCTCGCTCGCCACATTCAAGGTTCACCTCGCTTTCCTAACTGGATTTCCGGTCAATTATTACGCGCCGATGTTCGTGCGTATTCCCGCTTCGAGCGTGGCCCTCGTAGTAGCGCCGACATTTTCCAGCGCCTCGGAAACGGGTAACACCGTCACGTTTACCACAACGGCTGCACATAATCTTTACGGTGCGATGCCGGTGATCGTTTCGGGATGCAGCGTCGGTGGCTACAACGGCGAGTGGGTCGTCACCGGAACTCCGACCTCGACGACTTTCACGCTCTACAATCCGACGAGCGGCCTGGGCGCGCCCACGGGATGCGTCATCACGCCGGGGAACGACAGCGAAGTCGCGGATTGGGCGAATAACATCGCGCCTTATGGCGACAACTGCACGACGGGAACTCTGTGCGGAATACGCGGCGTCACCGTGCCGAAAGTCGTCGCTTCGGGGACGTCGACTCTGGGAAATTCGGCGATCGGAGCCGGCGCTTGCGCTGCAGTAGTGACGAGCAGCGGCGTTGGAGTTGCCACCACGGACAGGATCGAATGGGCCTACGCGAGCGCTCCTGCAACGGCGGATGGACTTCTGATGCTTAGCCCTTACGTGACGAGCGGAAATGTGAATTGGAAGCTATGCAATCCTACGGCAAGTTCGCAGACGCCATCAGGACTCGTGGTGAATTGGGAAGTTCTGCGCTAAGCGGTACGAAAATCGTCCAAAGCGAACTGGAGAAGAACCCGATCGATGTATGGTCTCGAATTATGGCTGAAGGGACTTGCCGCGGCGGCGATTGCCGGCGCGGCTAACGGCGTGATCACGGGGTTTGCCGCCGTGGGCATCGATCCTGCGCATTTCAATCTGCAAGCGGGTCTTAAGTCCACGCTGGCCATTGCGGGTGTGAGCGCCCTCATGAGCGGCATCATAGGCGTCGCGGCGTATTTGAAGCAGTCGCCGCTGCCGGCAAACGACTCGACGAGATAAGCGCAGGCTCACTTTTCAACTGCGAGATGCCTTTGTGGCGCCGGGCTTCAGCCCGACAGTTTCCTCTGGCGAGCGAAATGCCGCACTAAAACCACCCCAGCACACGCAAAAACGGCGAGTGCTGGGGACCCCGGCAAAGGGCGGCGCTGCATTTACCGCAACATCGCGTGATGACAACCTGCGCTGAAATTGGAGGAGCGAAGCATGCCCATTGTTGGATCGACGGCGTACAACACGGCGGGGCAAATCACTTCGCTGGTGCGCTCGCTTCTGAACGACGCAGCGGGAAATCTTTTTACCGACGCACTTCTCATCCCGTACGCCAACTCGGCGTATCGCAAGGTGCAGCGCGCGCTGGCGAATATTCAATCGGCCAGCTTCCTAAGCGACGACGTGCTGCTGGTTGTTCCCGCAGTCACGGCCACTGATCCTTCGCTACAAGTTTCGATCACGGATGCCAACGCGCCACCGAATCAATTGCCACCCAACCTGCTCGTGCCGCTGAAATTGTGGGAGCGGCCAAACGGTTCTACCGACGATTTCGTGGAGATGACAGACCTGACCGATCATGGCGGCCTGCCGTCGCAACCGCAGGGCGCGAATCTTCAATACTGGGAATGGCGCGCCGATGGTCTCTACTTCCTGGGGGCCACGCAGGATACGCAGATCCGCCTGCGTTACGAGATGGCTTATCCGCAATTCGTTGACGGCACGAGCGCCGTGCTGATCCGCGACGCGATCGAGCCGATCGCGTATTTCACCGCAGCGCTTGCCGCGGGGGCTCGCGGAGCGCCGCAAGCGGCGCGCTGGGATGATGCCGGCACGGATGCGCTGGAAGATTTGTTGCTGCGAGCGACGCATCGCGACCAGCACACGGGGCGACGAAGACGGCCATATACATGGCGACAGGGCTACGGTCCGATTGTGTAAACCTTCAGGCGACCTGCTGTTGTTTCCGTCGATGAAAAAGCAGATCCCTCGGCCCGAACGCGGGGCCTCGGGATGACAGCGCAGGCGACCGCATCGACGGCGCGAGGACTCTTCGGAATGACAACTTTTCGTTACGAAAACGGGAGGGAAGGGAAATGGCTCTTGCGATCACGATTACGGATATAGATTCCGGGGAAGGCAACCTGTACGTGTTTGGCCTGCTGACCGCGTCCGGTAACTATGCAACAGGCGGCGACACACTGGATTTCACCACCGTGGCGAGTCAAATTGGCGCCAGCCAGGCGCCGCTGCAAGTGTGGATAGGCGGTGTGACCGGCGATAATTACGGTTTCGTCCGGACCGCTTCGCCGACGCTTGCCAACGGAAAAATCAAGATCAATACGGCGTCCAATACGGAGCTCGGTGCAGGGGCATATCCTGCGCGCATCACCGGCGATGCAAACATTCAGATCGAAGCCGTTTTCAATAAGTTGATTTAGTGGGGCGATTGTTGTGCTCTCGCAGGAAATGAAGAAAGATTCTTCGACTTCGCGTCCCGACGGAAATCGTGACGACACGATTTCCCGGAGCAAAAGGCTCGGGACGCTTCGCTCAGAATGACACGTTTACGGTAGGTCGAACATGAGTGTGTTGGGTACAACGGATGCGCCGCTGGATATATTTGGCGGGCTGGTCACGGACGTGGCTCCGGCGGATTTGCCCGCCGGGGCCTCGCCGGATTGCGCCGACGTCGCTTTTGTACCGGGCGCGGTGAAGACGCGGCCGGGGCTGCTCTCGGTGTTCGCCGCAATTTCCGGCAATCCTACGATCAACTACCTCAAAACGTTCATCCAGCCGAATCTTGCCGAAACGATGCTCGCGCTCGATTCGGCCGGATTGCTGTGGGGCGAATTCACCCCGGGCACGCTGACGCAAATCAATAGCGGCCCGGGTGGAAAATTCATTGCGCCAAATTGCCGCGCCAAATCCGCCACGCTTTTCGGCCGCGAGTACATCGCGTTCCATGACGGAAAATTCGGCATCGATATTCCGCGGCAATATGACGGCACGAATTTCGATCGCGTGAGCCAGGTGGGACCGGGCGCGGGTCCGGTGAGCGCATTCGATGCGCCGGCGGAGCCTGTTTACACCGTGGGCAATTCGCCGACGGGGGCGGTGCGCAACAACAACGTCGTCACGATCACAGCCACCTCGGCGCACAATCTGTATCCGGGAGCGTCGGTTCTGATTGGCGGCGTCGTGGACACTTCGTTCAACGGCACTTTCGTCGTGCAGTCCGTGCCTTCGCCGACAACGCTGACGTATCAGCAGCTAGGCGCGGCGAGCAATTCGGGTGGCAGTTCCGGAAGCGCTACGGCGACGTTGGCCCCGCAGCTTTCGGCGGGCGTGCATCAGGTCTGCGTTCTCTTTAAGACGCGCCAGGGCTATTTGACGCAGCCGTCGCCGCCGGTGACCTGGACAGCTTCGGGCGGCCGCCGTGTGCAATTGATTGGGATTCCGCTGCCGCTGAATGACGCGAACGTAGTTGCGCGTATTCTGGCGTTTACTCCCGCAGGCGGAGGATCCTTTTACTACACCAGCGGGCTCCAGAATTCGCCGCAGATGATCATTCCGGATACGACCACCACGACTGTGACGCTGGATTTCTCGGATACCGCCTTGCTGGCCGCCACGCTGGCCGATCCGCAATTTCGTTTGGTGGAATTGGGCGAATGCGCGGGGGTCATCGGTTACGCTTCGCGGCTTTTTTGGTGGGGCGAGCGCAACAAGGTAGACAATTTCGAGAATCTCAGCTTCGATGGCGGATTCGTGAGCAGCGGAGTTGGCGTGCGGCCTCCGCTGGGCTGGACTTCCGACAATACTTACGGCGGGGCGGGGGGCAGTTCCTTCAGCCCCTTGTGGGGCGGCGCATGGGAGATCGCTGGTGATAATGTCGCAAACGATAAGGGCATGATCACGCAGGCGGCGCGCGTGGATTCGAGTGGCGTGCCCATTATTGCGCCGAACACAGCGTATTCAGTCCGCTTTCGCGCGATGAATGATCCCGCCAGCTCGACGCCAAGTTCAGGCAATCTGCACATTCATCTCTACAGCGCTTCGCAAAGCCTCGACGTGGGCTTCGATGTGGCGGCAACGTCGCTGACCACCAAATTGCAGGAATTCGCGGGCGTGCTCACCACCGGGACTTTCTCGCCGGTGCCTGCCGATTTGCTGCTGCGCGTTTATGCCGACGGCCTCAACCTGAATTGCGGCGTGATTTTCGACAACATCGAAATCTATCCGACAGCGCAACCATATAACGCGAGTATCGTGCGCGCGAGCCGCGCCGAAGATCCCGAAAGCTACGACGGCGTCGATGGGCTGCTCTCAGTCGCCGAAAATAACGGCCAGGCCGTGCGGGCCGCGTTTGTGTTGCGCGACCAGATGTATTTCGTGAAAGAGCACTCGATTTACTCCACGCGCGACGATGGCGTCAATGAACCGGCCGATTGGACGTTGAGCGAAGTGTCGAACATAGTGGGAACGCCATCGGTAGATGGCGTGGATACCGGTGAAGATTGGGCTGTGATCGCCGATCGCGCGGGCCTTTTTATTTTCGACGGCGGCGAGCCGGTGAAAATATCGCAGGAAATTCAGCCGCTCTGGGACACCATAAACTGGCAATACGGCCACACGGTGTGGGTGCGCGTGGATACGCGCGCCAAGCGGATTCTCGTTGGCGTGCCGACTGCCCCAGCCACGCAGCCGAACCGGGTGCTGGTGCTCGACTACCGGAGTCTTTCGACTGCCGCTGACATTGCTACGTATGCCTCGGTGCACAGCAGCTCCATGACCGGGCGAATGATCTCCGTCGCGCGCGCGCGTAAATGGGCGCCTTGGAACATCGCCGCCAATTCCGCCGCGCTTATCGAGCGCAGCGACGGCACAGCGCGGTTTTTTATTGGCAATGGCGCAGGCACAGGAAAGATTTATCAGCTGAGCGACACGCAATTTTCGGACGATGGCGGGGCCATCGCGAGTTACTACACCACGTATTTCTTTCCCAGCGCGGATCAGGAAAGCGAACTCGGCGTGCGGGCGCATCGCAAGCTGTTTTCGTATTTGACCTGCTACGCAGAAGGGGCAGGGAACTTGAACCTGACTTCGTTCGCGGACAACGAGAGCTTTCCCGCGGTGCTGCCTTCACTGGCGCTGAGTTCCCCGGGTAGCAAGGATCTCGAGCTTTCCATCAATTTGCACGCGGAACGGACCGCGTTTCAGGTGGGCACGAACCAGGCCGGTTCGTGGTTCCGGCTGTCGCGACTGGTCGCTTCGCTTGCGCCGGATCCGTGGTCGCCAGTGCGTGGCGGAAATTAGCATGTTGAATATTCCGCAGCTCGCGCAGGTGAAGGCGCGCGATCCGTATGTCTACGAATCGCTACAGCAGATCGTGAACGCCATCAATGCGCTCGGGCGCGCGACCGGCGTCGATCCTTCGGGGTCGATTTCACAGCCAGACAGAATCGGCGGCATCTCGGTGCTCGCGGCCAACGGTATCTTCGATATTGCCATCACCGATAATTCCGCGGTGCACCGTGGCATTTATTACTTCGCGGAATCCGATACGTCGCCGAATTTCACAGCACCGCGCGTGTGGTTCATGGGCTCGTCGCGCAACCTACGCGTTGCGCTCGGCAACCTCACGCTTTATTGGCGCGGCTACAGCCAGTACATCGGTTCAACCCCGTCTGCGCCGGTGACTTTTGGCTCGCCGCCCACGGCGGTGGTCGGCGGCGGGTCGGCGGGTCCAACGCTGCAGACTTCCGCGGGGAGCGGGACAGCGACGGGGCAGCAAGGCGGCAGCGGATTCGGAACCGCGCTCACGCTCCTGACGAACGCCACGACGGTGTAGCCCGCACAAGTAAGGGCTCTCATTTCTCCCTGTGTTCTCAGTGCATCCACAGTCTCCGTATGGATTTCAGATTGAATCCTGGCGCGAGGCCGGAAAGGATTTAACACAGAGGTCACTGAGGCACAGAGCGCACAGAGAAGCCAACCTGTCGTTGCGAGTCAATTACGGCCAAAAATTGATGCAAGTGCACGCGTACACAGACGCGGATCTTGAATCTCTGCGCGCGATGCACGCAGGGCAGGGATTTGGCTACGCGCTTCCTGATCTCGCCGATCCGCTGTTTCTGGTGCGCAGCGTTGTGGAAGAAGACGGTCGGCCGCGCATGGCCGCATTCTTGCGGCTTACCGCGGAGGCTTATCTGCTTGCCGATCCGCTGGAGGGCTCGCCGCGTCAGCGCTGGCGTTGGCTGCTCGCGCTGCATGAGGCCGTACGGCAGGAGGCCGCGGCGCGCGGCCTTGCTGATGTGCAGGCGTTTTTGCCGCCGCGCGTGGCGCGCGCGTTCGGACGACGCCTGACGGCGCTCGGCTGGCGCCGCGATCCATGGACGTGCTACACGCGGCAGTTGTAAGGAGTCAGCCTACGAAACCCACTCGACGCGGATCGATGCAGGATGGATCAGGCGCGGCGTGCGGTGGTGGCGCGTCTCCGGATTGCTCATCCGGATGTAATGGCCGTTGACCATATGCGTGATCAACTCCTCGGTTGAGTCCACACGAAAGTGGGGACCCTGCTTGCATTTGCTGGCAAGGTATGTGCCATTGCGATAGCGATGTGGCACGAGCATAACGCCCGCTTCTTTGCCTTTTTGCACGACGTAAGTGATCGCTAGCTGAGCGCGCATGCTTTCAGGGGAGGGCCGCGCGGATTCTATCATTGGACCCGCCCAACCCAAAGGCTACTTTCGCTGATGCACAATTCGGGCTTTCCACTGCCGTTTGGGTCTACTATCATCGGCATATTGTTGGAAGGTATGCCCGATGAAAACCTCTCGACGCGATTTCATAGCCAAGTCCGGAGCGGCCGCCGCGGCCATGCATGACCTTGCTCACGCGCAGGCCCCCAATCAGGGGCACGATCACGAGCACGAGCATTCCCTGGTGCCTTCCGATCCGGCGCTGCGGGTGAAGTCGCTGGAATCGCTGCTGGTAGAAAAAGGGCTGGTCGATCCGGCCGCGCTCGATGCGCTGGTCGATACGTACGAACACAAAATTGGTCCGCGCAACGGCGCGCAAGTGGTTGCGCGAGCCTGGGTCGATTCCGGATTCAAACAACGTTTGCTCGCGGACGGCACATCGGCGATTGCGGAACTCGGCTTCGGAGGCCGCGGCGGCGATTACCTCCAGGTGGTGGAAAATACGCCCAGCGTTCACAACCTCGTCGTCTGCACTTTGTGTTCGTGTTATCCGTGGGCGGTTTTGGGGCTGCCGCCGATCTGGTATAAGTCCGCGGCATATCGATCGCGCGTCGTCATCGATCCGCGCGGCGTGCTGCGCGAATTTGGCTTGGAGCTGCCGAAAGACGTGGAGGTCCGCGTTCACGACAGCACCGCGGAGCTGCGTTATCTGGTTCTTCCCGAACGCCCCGCGGGCACGGAAAAGCTGAAAGAAGAAGAGCTGGCCGCGCTGGTGACGCGCGACGCCATGATCGGAGTCGCCAAAGTGCCGGCTCCGAAGCCGGGAGGCCGCGCATGAACGGCGTGCACGATATGGGCGGCATGCAGGACATGGGCGCGGTGCAGCGCGAAAGGAACGAGCCGGTCTTCCATCAGCGCTGGGAAGGCCGCGTCTGGGGCATGATGTGGTTGGGCTCGGCCTGGGGCAAATGGAATCTGGACGCCATGCGGCACGCCATCGAACGCATCCCACCGGCCGATTATCTGCGCATGAGCTATTACGAGAAATGGTTGGCGGCGCTAGTCGATCTGGTGACGGGCCGGGGACTGGTGACGCGCGCGGAGTTGGAAAGCGGGAAGCCCGCGGCGGGTTCGGCGAAAGCAACACCGCCGGTGAAGGCGGAAGGCGTGCTCGCGCTGATCGCGCGGGGCAATCCTGTAAAACGCGACGTCGCGGTGGCGGCGCGCTTTCAGGTGGGCCAGCGCGTTCGCGGCCGCAACATCAATCCCGTAACGCACACGCGCCTGCCGCGGTACGCGCGAGGCAAGATCGGCACAGTCGAGCGCGATCACGGCGTTTTTCTTTTCGCCGATAGCAATGCGCATTTCCAGGGCGAAAAGCCGCAGCACCTCTATTCGGTGCGTTTCGCAGCGCGCGAATTGTGGGGCGAGCAGGCCGCGCCGCGCGACGCCGTCTACGTCAATTTATGGGACGATCACCTTGAGCCAGCCTGAACTCCAAGCCGCTGCAGAGCGAATTGCGGAATTGCCGCGCCTGCCTCGCGACGAAGGCGGACCCGTCTTTGCCGAACCCTGGCAGGCACAAGCCTTTGCGCTCGCAGTCAGACTTTCCGAGCAGGGCCACTTCACCTGGAAAGAATGGGCCGCGACGCTGGCCGCGGAACTCAAAGCCGCTGCCGATCGCGGTGATCCCGACGACGGCTCGCACTATTATGATCATTGGCTTGCCGCCCTCGAGCGCCTCGTGGCGGCAAAAGGTTTGACCGATCCGGCCGCGCTCGCTGCACGCAAAGAAGCCTGGGCGGAAGCCTATCGCCACACGCCCCACGGCAAGCCGGTCGAACTCTCCGCCGGCCTCACGCCGCATACGCACGGCTGAACTGTGGCCAGACCCCGATTTTCTGCTTTCCATCTTCGGGTCTCCATCTCCTGCAGTTAGTCCGCAACTCGAACTTTAAATTCTGAATCTTTATCCTTTGCTCCCTCGCGAGGTGCTTCATGGGACGCGGTGCGCAAACGCAAACGATGCAAATGACCGATCAGCAGCTTGCCAATCAGAACGGCATGAATCAGGCGCTCTACAATCAGGGCCAATCTCTTTCCAATACGGCGGCGGGCAGCTATCAATCCTTGCTGGCCAATCCCGGCTATACGCCGGCGCAGCAATCGGCCATCAATAATCAATCGCTGGGCGCGCTCTCGAGCGCCTTTGGGGCATTGGCCCAAAGCGCGGCGAACCGCCTGGCGCGCACACGCAATACAGCCGGTTACGGCGATGTGCTCGACGAACTGGCGCGCGAGCAGGGCCGGCAGACCGCTTCGGTTGCGCAGCAGAATCAGTTCGGCTTCGCCAGTAAGGCGCAGCAGGATCAGCTCACTGCGCTGCAAGGGCTTTCGGGACTTTACGGCGTGAACACTTCACTGCTCGGGCGCACTTTAGGGATTCCCGGCCAGCTGCTGAACACTCGTACGAATCTGGCCAACGCACCCGGTTTCGGCTCCGCGTTTGCGCAGTCGCTTGGCCGCAGCATGGGTGGGCTGCTCTGAACAACGCTGGGGCTGGTCGGCTTGAGTATAGGAAGACTTAATGCGGGACTTCCTCGCTGCTCGGCGATCACGCCGGTGTTTTTTGGGACTCACAGAGGTAAGCCATGCAGACACCGAATGCCTCTGATGATACTTCGTGGTGGGATGGCCTAATCGCCGGCCTATTGCAAAAGCGGGTGCCACCTCCGCCCGCGCCGCAGCCGCCCCCGGTCAATCAAAACGTCTGGGAGAAATCAGTCGAGCAAGCCAAGATCAGCGATTCCCTAGGGACGGTGCACGATCTTGGACTGATTGTTTTCAACGAAACTCAATCCTACTCCGACCGCGCTGATTCAAATGAGCCGATCGGTACCGCCCGCGAGAAGATGGCGCATTCGATCATCAATGCCGATCAAAAATATGGGGTCGCCCGCCAGAGACTGGCTGGCACTGCCTCTGCGATAGAGCCTTCTCCGAACGCTCTCCGCAATCCCACAGTTCGTGCGGCGTACGATTCATCTATGAAGGCCGCACGCGAAGCATATCTGGGCGGAGCCGATCCAACAACCGGCGCAGTTTTTTCGATCCAGCAAACAACTCCAGACCGCTCGAACTATGTATTTCACAATGGCAGGACAAAGGGCGTGCCCATCAGTACGCAATCAGGACCTTATAACAATTCGTTCCCGAATAAGAAGGTGTCGTCCCGCACAGCTTGGTTGAATACCTACTGGGATAGGTAGACGGATGCTTTTGGGGAGCGTCACTGTATGGATGGTTTGGGTCCGTCTACGACAATGTTTTTGGCTGCCTCAATACAGACAGCCCGCATCTCGCCCTTCCGCTCGGGTTCGAGCGGGCAGATTTGAAAGTCCGCGTAGACAGCGTTGTCGGGCGGCCTGAAGACTTTATCAATCTCCGATGGGAATTCAGGAAATTGGCTGTCCTTATCGGTGCGTGGGGGGTACGTCAGTGTTCCGCTGTAGACGGCTAAAATACGCTTCGTTCCAATCTTCCAAATACGATAAGAGGGGGCACCGTTGTAAAAATTGAGGCGGCCACGAGTCCAATAGCACGAGGCGGCGTTCTCGGGAGTCTTGCAGGGAATCTTGCGCTTGGGCGTACTCTGCTGGGGCAGAGCTTGCGTGGCGACGGCGCACAGCGCCAATCCCGCAATCAGCGCGTATCGCATGCCGCGAACGCTAGCACATTGCGAGCGAGTGCTTCAAGCTTAGCCGCCAGGGGGCCTACTTCTCGATGACGACACTCTTCGCGGATTCGACCTGACTCGAACGAGCCGCTTGATGTTGCGCGCGAGAAACTTGGTCACGCAATTATGAATGCCGATCAGAAATGGGGTGCCGCGCGCATGCATAACGCTAGCACTGCTTTGCCCATCGAACCCTCGCAGAAGGCTCTTAGCAATCCAGCCGTTCGGACAGCTTATAACTCATCAATGAGGGCCGCGCGGGAGGCATATCTGAGTGGGTCTGATCCAACAAATGGTGCGGTTTTTTCGATCCAGAAACCGACCTCAGACCGCTCGAATCACACATTTACAAACGGCAAGCGAGAGGGAGTTCCGATCAGCACGCAGTCCGGGCCCTATCACAACTCATTTCCGAACAAAAAAACATGCCATCGAGCACTGCGTGGCTGAATACATACTGGCCAGAGTAGCCAGAATTAACGCGAGTAGCCAAGCTTCCGTCGAGAATGTTAATACCTGGGGATATACCTTTGTAGGACGATGTTTTTTGCTGACTCAATACACACGGCCTGCATCTCGCCCTTACGCTCCGGCTCCAGCGGACAGACCTCGAAATCGCCGAAAGCGGACTCGGGAAATTCGGCGTCCCATTCCTTCCTCGCAACACGGCGTTTGTAGTCAGCATCGTAGATTTTTTCTAGATTTGGAGGGAACTTAGGATGCTCGTTATCCTCTGCGTCGCGAAGCCAAGAGTTTGGTGCACTGTACACGCCCAATATCCTTTGTGTGCCGATCTTCCAAATGCGCCACGTCGGGTTGCCGTTGTAGACGGAGAGCCGGCCAGGAGTCCAGTAGCAGGAGGCGGCGTTTTCGGGCGACTTGCAGGGGATTGTGGGCTTTTCGGTTTTCTGCGGGAAAGCTTGCATGACGACGGCGTACCAGGCCAGCGCCGCAATCAGCGCGTATCGCATGCCGCGAACGCTAGCACAACCCGGTTGGCTGCTTCAACCGCAGGCGGCAATCGCCACATTGCGGCTATTCCTTAAATCCGTTCTCGATCGCAAGCATCGTCGATAAGTCCGCTCGCGGGTATACGCATGAATCCCTATTGGCTGATCGTTGCGTTTACGCTGCTCACGCAGCTGTGTGTTTTCTTCCGCTGGCTGCATCGACGGCTTCGCGACGCCTCCATCGAGCGCGCATTTATTCGCGACGTGGCCCTCAACCATCTCCCGCACATTTATCACGCGCTGCGGCGCATCGCTGCGCATCAGGGCGTCGAAATCGACGACCCGCCGCCGGTGTACTTCCCTGAACTGAACGGCGCGCAGCCGAAATCTGACCCGCACGCTCGCTAACTCCGCCGCGAAAGAGAAGATCCTTTGCCGCCTGCCGCAGAATTCGTTGTGCTCGCACATCGCGCCGCCGATACGCACGCGCTTTGGCCGGAATTGGTCTGCGCGATCGTCGAGCAGGAGTCCGCCTGGAATCCCTGGGCGCTGCGCTATGAGCCGGAGTTCTACGAAAAATACGTCGCGCCGCAAATTGCGCGCGGCGCCATCGACGACGTCACCGAATCGCGCGCTCGCGCATTTTCCTGGGGACTGATGCAGGTAATGGGTCAGGTCGCGCGCGAACACGGGTTCGCGAACGAACCGCTGGCGTCTCTCTGCGATCCCTCCGTAGGGCTCGAGATCGGCTGCCGCGTCTTCGCAGCAAAACTCGCCGCCGCCGAAGGCAACGTCACGCGGGCGCTGCTGCTGTGGAATGGGGCAGGGAATCAAGATTACCCGGCCGCCGTTCTCGCCCGCGCTGCGCATTACGCCTAGACGCGTACTCGCGTCTGGCGCACCTTGCTGCCCGCACGTACAACTCCGCCGCTTGATTCCGTGGAGCGTCGTCTCGAGGCGCCACGTTCGACTGAGTAATCTGCATTTAGCTGATCGGCTCCGCACGACACACAACATCAGGAGAAAACTCCGTATGCAATCTGCACTCGAGCAGACCGGTTTGTCTGCGCCGTGTTTTTTCTGGAATCTCTGCCAAGGTCGCGCTGCGGTAGAAAAAGCGGGACGTTCCGTCTGCCGCAGCTGCGCGGGACGCGTTAACGGGAGAGAATATCCCGTGCGCATTCCATCGGAGGAATCGCTCTACCTTACCGGGCGCGTGGCCGCTGAAGCGCTCGACATGGTCGAAGATTCCTGAAAGCATTTGCTCCGTACCGTTCCGCCATAACAGTTCGCGAATTCGCCGAAATCACAGAAGGGAATTGCCATGTCACCAAGTTCCCTGCCGGGCCGCGCAATTTTTGCTCTGGCAGCCGTCGCCATATTAATAATGTCCTCGTTGACCATAATCTTGGTGCGTTCGCGGAAGGCTTCGGAGCAAGCGTCCAACGATATGGCCGTAGTCTTCCGCGCACAGGCGCCCATTCTCGCCCAGGCCGACAAGCGCGAGCATCAGCGCGATGCCGTTCTCAGCAAAAATCTGGAACAGATTGCACGAGCTAAGCTGTCAACGAAGACTTCGGCAGATGTCATCAAGCGTTTGCCAGCCGCGTTTTCTCCCTTGCCAGAACCGGTTTCGGTCTCCGTCGCACGGCTTTCCTCCGGCCGAGATGCCCCTGAAGCCCCCGCCGTCATTACGGTTCCGCAAGCCGACCTGCAGCCGCTGTTCGATCATCTCGAAGACTGCCGCGCCTGCCAGGAAGGAATTGCCACGGCACAGCAGGACCTTACCGACGAGCGCGCTAAGGTCTCGGCGCTAATGATCGAGCGCGATGCCGCCGTAAAAGCCGCTCGCGGCGGCGGATTCTGGTCCCGGCTGCGCGGCAACGCTAAGTGGTTCGCCATTGGCGGAGCCATGGGAGCCCTCGCAGCTTCCGCCGCCCGTCGCTGAACCGCCCGACGCACGAACCGCGAGCGGCTACCTGTTCACCCCTAAGTAAGCTGCTGGGACTCGCGACCGGGCTCCAGAGACTCTATGCTTGACCAGTTCGGGGCCTTCCCTGAAATCTTCCCGCTTTCCGCTTCGCGGCGTGGATTTACATCTTCGACCCTTCGTGCGGTCGATCCCTTGCAAACTCCACGGCCGGAACAAAGATCTGTGGCAGCCCTGTGCCGCGAGCAGAGTGCGCTATTGGCGGAGCTATGGGAGCGTTCGCAGCCTCCCCGCCCGTCGCTGCTGGGTGGGAGGATCGACAGATAAACGCAATAAACGCAAATTTTCCTCTTGACGAGCGTGGGCGGATAATGTATATTATGTTACTTTATTTTGGGCACCGGACCCTGAGTCTTGGGATCCGCGATGCAGGGCTTTCAGTTTGTATCCGGTAGCGCTGGCCTAAACGGCGAACTCCAGTAACTTGTTTTTGTAGGCGTTTGCCGGCGATCAAAATGCTGATTGTCGTAAACCGAGTCGCGATACTTCAAGAATGCGTCTGAGCTCTGCTGCAGCACGCAGCGGCCAGGTGATGGATGCGCTCACGGCCCAAGGATGAATCGTTTCGAGGGGGAAATCCTTGAAGACGAGGCGCACGTGCGGATATTTGGGAAGCACGGCGCGCAGCACGTAATCGAGTTGGCGTCGGCTGGCGCATTCGAGGTGGTTAGGGCGCGGGATGGGCAGAGTCGTACTGGATGTACTGCTCGAGCACTTCCTGGTTGGGGCCGACCATTCTGCGTCCGTCGACGAAGCTGGTGGGCGTGCTGGTAACGTCCATAGCTTTGCCTTCCGCCATGCTTTGCCGCACCAAATCCTGAGTCTTGGGATCCGCTATGCAAGGCTTCAGTTTGTCCTCGGTAACGCCGGCCTGAACGGCGAACTCCAGCAACTTGTTATAAGCATTTTCCGGCGAAATCACATCCTGATTGTCGTAAACCGAATCGTGATATTTCCAAAATGCGTCTGAGCTCTGCTGCAGAACACAGCGGCCGGTGATGGATGCGCTCATGGCCCAGGGATGAATCGTTTCGAGAGGGAAATCCTTGAAGACGAGGCGCACCTGCGGATATTTGGGAAGCACTGCGCGCAGCACGTAATCGAGTTGGCGGCAGCTGGGGCATTCGAGATCGCCAAATTCCACGATGACAATTTTCGCCTCGGCGGGACCCTTGGATGCGGCGCCCTGCAGATTCAATTTGCGCATGGTCTCGCGCAGCGGATCGCCGCTGAGGTCCTGGAGATCGCCGCGGAGCATGAAGTGGCCGTCCTTGGTGACGTAGACGATGGCGTCGTCAGAGCCGCCCTGCGCGGTGACCACGACGGGGACTTCGTAGAGATCGCCGGCGGGCGAAGGCTTCACAGGGCCGATCTTGAGCTGGAAGTCGGGGCCCCAGGCGTACCATTTGCGCAGAAAATCCTCGACACGTTTTTCGATGGAGCCGGATGCGGCGGGCGCTTGAGCGGGTGAGGACTTCCCTGCCGGTTTTGAGTCGGACTTTGAGTCGGTCTTCGTATCAGCTTGGGCGGATTGCTTCGCGGTGGAATTATTTTGAGGCGCGGCGGCGGACGCTCTGGGGATCGGGCGGACGAATATGATGGCGAGGAAGATTGCGCCGGCGAGCGTCAGGCCCGACAAGCTAAGAGTGGAAATTCGCGATCGCATAAGGCTCCTACGGTTTAGCTTCCCTTTTTCTCGCTGAGTTTATCAGGTTATGGAAGAAAGTCATTGGGTGAGCGATTGGGGTAAGGGCGACTCCGGTCCGGTAGTTGCTCCTTCCATCGTCTAAAATGATCCACAAGATGGACACAACAACTGAGAAAGTCGGCCGAAATGAACCTTGCCCATGTGGCAGCGGTAAGAAGCACAAAAAGTGTTGCTTGCTCGCCAGGAATTCGGGTCCCAAAGCTCAAGAAAGTCAACCGGCTTTACCCGTGCCTCCTACCTATGAATTCCCGATAAATACATTTCCTGGCGAGGCGGCTGCAATTACTATGGTGCCTTTCTTTGCACTAGGAGACCCGCGGAACACTGATAACCCGAATGGCGCGCCCGGCGAGTATCGGGTGACGATCGTCCTAGGTCGTCCAGGCCGATTCGAGACAGGGGAACGTTCCTATCATTTCTCCGACCAACTGGTCGGAAATTCACATATAGCGATAACGCGCCCAGCTATTGAGCCGCGTGTGATGCCCGACGCCGTTGGTATCCGGATTCGAGTGCAGATAGATGCCGGCGCATTCACGTTCAACGGTAAGCCGAATGCCGAAGGCTATCTAGGTAAGTTGATATCGGAGCCCTTCCGTGCGGAGAATTTTGATGATGCGATGCGTCGGGCTTATCACGCGGTTGCTCCATCGCTATCCAATTGGTCAGTACACCTCGATGTACCGGTTTATGTCGCCCAGGTCGATGCGACCGAACTTCGGACCGGAGCCGCAAGAGCGCAGGTTTTTACGCCTGCACTCGAAGCCAAGTTTGCTGTCGCAGCTGAGCCAAGACTCGAATCCGAGTTCCTGTACTATGCGGGCCTGTACCGCGAGGCGTTAAACAGCAATAGCCCTGCCTATCGGTTTTTGTGTTTATACAAGATTATCGAAGGGGTTCGACTGAGAAGGGAGCGGTTAGCACGCGAGGCAAGGAACATCGGGCACGAGCCTGAACGATTCAAATTTGAGGAAATCCCGGTTGAAAATTCAGTGCTCGCGCTTTGGCTAAATTCTGTCTACGGAGTGCGTGAGTGGCAGCCACTAGCGCTAGAGCAGGTCGCACCAGCAGACGTTCGGGGAAGACGGTTCAGCCAAATCATCCAATCCAAATTAGCTTCACTGCGAAACGAAGTAGCGCATGCGATTCTCGACAGCGGTGAACTCGGTATGTCGGTCGACGACATGTTCAAAATTGAAAGAGTAAATCTATTGCTGCCTCTGACGCGTACAATTGCCCGACGTATGTTGAAGAATAGCTTTCGCGATCACTTTATGGTTCATCTATCTGATCCTCTCCATACGGAAGGCGTAGACTCTCGATCCATCGAAAGACCTCATAATGACCCCCTGTAGAAGTTGAGCCAGGGCTCGCCTGAGGGATTCTTCGACTGCGCGTCCCGACGGAAATCGTGAGGCCACGATTTCCGGGAGCAAAAGGCTCGGGACGCTGCGCTCAGAATGACCCCCCAAAAAAGCGACGGCAAGAGGGATTCCTCTCCCGCCGAGGGAGAGGTCGGGCGCAAAAGGACGCGCCCGACGGCGGGCTCGGAATGACAGCGCAAGCCAAGGGTCGCTCGCGTGCAGCAGGGGCTAAAGCCCCATTTTCCTGAGCTCGTCGATGTCGCGGCTGAAGCCGCGACCCACAAAGCGAGTGCACCTACATTCGGAAAGTCCAAGCAGGCAGCAAAGCCCCAGGGCCCCGCGACTTCTTTGTTGTGGCGTGCGCCTTCGCGCCGGTCGCGGGCGCCCTGGGCTACAAGCGGCCGGCCTGAAGACCGCCGCGATAACGACCCACCCTTCAGGAGCGTGGGGAAAGGCTGTCAGAGGTCTGCTTCCTACCACGATTTCCTATCAGCACAAACCCAAGAGGGATTCCTCTCCCGCCGAGGGAGAGGGTAGCGCCACCCTTCGGGGCAGGTTGCCCAGCATGCACTCGCACTTTGCGCGACCGACCCTTGGCTTGCGCCGTCATTCCGAGCCCGCCGTCGGGCGCGTCCTTTGCGCCCGACCAAGCGAAAAGCAGATCCCTTGTCGCGATGGTCCTCGGAGTGACAGCGAATACAAACGAGCGCCCAAAGCCCCAGGGCCCCGCGACTTCTTTTGTTGTGGCGTGCAGCCTTCGCGGCGGTCGCGGGCGCCCTGGGCTACAACGTGCCGGCCTGAAGGCCGCCGCTACAAACACCAAAGAACACAAAGAAGGATTCCGGAGGGATTCGCCGGAAGGCATCGGCGGCAAAATGCGCGATTCGAGTTCGCGTTGAACTTTGTTGACCCGGCGAAAGCTCATCCTGTTGGTGACTTTCGCCGGAAGAAGGAAATCGTGAGGACGATTTCCGGAAGCAAAAGCTCGGGACGCTGCGCTCAGAACGACAACGTTCGGTTGCGGAGCTAGTTGATTTAGTATATGTCCTAGTACCCTAGCGTACATTTATGTTACTATCGTGCCGATAAAACCGCCCAAGGCAAACTGAACGGCGGTGCGCCCCCGGCCCAAAGTCCAGCTAAGGTCCCGCCTCTGACCAATTGGAGCATACGCAATGATGCCCGTTAGGTCCGCGAGATTCCGTCCGAAGCCTCCCCCGGCGGTCAGAGAAACAGGAAACTTGAAACTCCAGACTCGACCCGTCTTTGAAGTATTTGCCTTTCTCAATTCTGCTGGTGTGTCAAAGAAGTCGATCGAATTCCGCCAGAAGCAGACCCTCTTCTCGCAAGGTGAGCCAGCTAAGCACGTTTTCTACATTCAAGAGGGCAGCGTAAAGCTTGCCGTAACCTCCGCCGCAGGCAAAGAGGCGGTCGTTACCATTCTCGGGCCCGGTGATTTCCTGGGTGAAGCCTGCCTCGCTGGCCAGCCGCTATGGATCGCTACCGCGACGGCGATGACTCAGGGCAGCGCCCTGGTCGTTGAAAAAGCCGAGATGCTTCGACTCCTCCACGCCGAGCAGGAATTTTCCGACCGATTCATCTCCTATATGGTTACAAGAAACCTAAAGACCGAGGAGGATCTGATCGATCAACTCTTCAACTCCAGCGAGAAGCGGCTGGCGCGAACCCTGCTGCTACTCGCCCGCTATGGCAAACCGAACCAGGCATTGACGCTTCCGAAGGTCTCTCAGACCGTGCTGGCCGAGATGGTAGGTACAACACGCACGCGGGTAAACTTTTTCATGAACAAGTTCAGGAAGCTTGGGTTCGTCGAATACGATGGCGGCGGCCTGAAGATCAATAATTCCCTTCTCAGCGTAGTCTTGCGCGACTGACCAACGATGCGCCGTTCAGGAAACTCCAAACAGATGTTTTTTCGAATACTCTGCGCTTAAATTACCGTTGCGGTTAAGACATGCAGATCGACGATGTGCTTGGCTCCCGGAACCGTGGCCAGGGGCGACCCCATCGAAGATGGAGCGGCCAGAGTCTCGGAAGAATCTGGCGCCTGGCCCACGGTGATTAGGTTTATCCCCGATTACTTCTAGCTTTTGCTGAGCTGCTCTTCATTATTGCCCGATCGGTTCAAACGCACAGGAATCCCAGTGATAAGGCGTTGATAATCCGTGAGACGGTCACCGACGATGACCACACCCTTGGAGGTGATTTCATATTCGCGGATATCCTTGCTATGGTTGCCACCGCGCATCTTGATAACGACCATGATCTTGCGAAGCTGGCCGTCGATGCATACGTACCGAAGCCGGATAATGTCATCGGTGAGAAAGGAAATCGAGTAGGTACTGAAGGGGAATTCCGTGAAAGACTCGTTCATCTCAACCGTGCTTAGAATCGTTACACCGACTCCGGTCAAGGCGGTTATCATCCGGTAGAGCGATTCGCGAAAGTCCGCGCGGAAGCCGGGTGCGAGCGCCATCTCAAAGCCCGCCAGCGAATCAATCACCAGGCGCTTGGCGCCAATCTTCTGGACCGCGTCGAGAATTTCGTGCATGGTTTCGTCAACCGAGAGGTCCAGGGGACGGAGGTAGAGAATTTCGAGTTTCCTCTCATGTCGCGGCGTTTTCAAATCCAGACCAAAACTGCCGGCCCGCTCCGCGTACTCTTGCGGCCGTTCTTCAAAAACCACCACAATTCCCGGCTCACCCTGGCGTATGCCCTCGGCAATGAATTGTGTTGCCAAGACCGATTTTCCTGTCCCCGAAGCCCCTGCCACCAGGATACTATCGCCTTCGGGAATGCCCCCTCCGAGCATCTTGTCCAATTCCGGAATTCCGATGGAAAGGCGCCGTGTACTGGGTATATTCCTTACTTGTCCGGCCAGCCCAAGAGTGCGCGAGAAGGCTTGCAGTCCGGCAGAGGTAATGCGGAAAGTGTGCAGCCCGGGTACGGACGCCTGTCCGCGCAGTTTCACAATCTGTAGCTTCCGCACAATGGAATTTCGCTCCGGAGCCTGGTAGAGCCACAAGAGGCCATCGGAGACCGTGAATACGGGATTGTCGCGGATCTCACCCTCGACATATTCCCCAACCAGAAAAGTGGTGGCTTGCCAACTGGTCAGGAGCAGAGCTAACCGCTGAATGAAGGACTGCAGTTCCACTTCAGTTGTGCGACCGAGCGCCTTCCGCACCACGGTGCGAAAGGAGTCCACTACCACGATGCCGGGGCTTGCCTTCTCAACCTCTTTCGTAATCTCCTGTAAGACCGCGTCCAGGTCCTTCTCCAACACAACCTGGCTCAAGTTGATAAAGCGGACAGCGTTGTTTAACTTGGCCGGGTCGAAGAACGTGTACTGTTGCTGATAGCGCAGCATTTTGATGGCGGGTTCGCCGAGGATAGTGAAATACAGCGCGGGGCGCTCTGGCGTCGCGTTGGCGAACAAGATTTGGTGTGCCAGCGTGGTCTTGCCACTTCCCGGGGCGCCCGCGATGATATTAAAAGAAAATTCCGGGAGACCGCCGCCCAGGATTTCATCGAGGCCCGGGACCCCGGTAGGCAATTTGTTTATTCTCACTTTATCCGCTGTGCTCAAGCTTTCCTCTCCTTCTCGAAAACGCGGCCGTCGAAGGCGGCCTCCGGCCACACAGCCTGAACCATGCTCAACGTTAGACCCTCGCCAATGAAAGTGAGAAGCAGCCCGATTAACTGGGCAATGAGAATGGCTCCTCCCTCCTTAGCCTGTTCCTTGTCAATTTGCGGCTCCAGCTCGTCTAGACCCTGTAAGGACCCATCCGCCGCGACCTGCACCGCGCTGAGACTGGGAGCTTCCGCCCTGGCCAGCGTCAGAGCACGAGAAAGAAGCGAGCGAAAACCGGCAACTCCCGCGAGTGTAATCAGGGGTCGGCGCAGCTTCGCAAATACGCGAAAAGCCGCAGACTCCGTTGCCTCGGAGTTCTTGCCCGCAGCGGCTTCGTAAGTAAGAAGGCGCTGGGCCAAATATCGCGACTCCGGAAGACTCACTATTCCTTCTCCCTGCAAGGCGCTCACTGCATTCAATTCGGCTTGGGGCTCTTCACGGCCGCCACCACTGCCAATACGGTGGCAGTGGTGCGAACGCTCTCTGCGATAGTCGTCAGCGCCTTTGTGACGGGCGGATTTTGCTTCGCCAGTTCATCGAGACGCGCACTGACGCTTTGGAGTTGGTCAACTTCGTTCAGGATGGCTTCAAAACCGATGGGTACACCGCTCGTCGGGAGGAAGCTAAGGTGGGGGAGAACTTCGGACATCACCAGCCGCAACGTGATACCTTCGCCCATGAAGAAGAGAAGCAGCCCGATTAAATGGGCAATGAGAATTACTCCTGCCTCCCTAGCCTGGTCCTTGTCAATTTGCGGCTCCAGATCGTCTAGACCCTGTAAGGACCCATCCGCCGCGATCTGCACCGCGCTGAGACTGGGAGCTTCCGCCCTGGCCAGCGTCAGAGCACGAGAAAGGAGCGAGCGAAAGCCGGCCACTCCCGCAAGTGCACTTAAAGGTTGGCGCAAAGTCTCGCAGACGCGCAAGGCCGCGAATTTCGTCGGCTCGGAGGTTTTGCCCGCAGCGCTTTCGTAAGCAAGAAGGCGCTGGGCCAAATCCAGCGTTTGTGGCGGAGGCATCATTTCATTTCCTTTTCGTTGCTATACGACAATGCGCGTGACACTTTGACTAATGGTACTCGATTGGGGGCTGCCTCGTATAGGGAGTGCGTGCATCACTTAGGAACCGGCGCAGCCACGCCAGCCTTTCCAAAGCTCCGCCGGGTGATCCTGTAGGGTGGGGCACCCGCACGCGAAAGATAGCAGACGACGAATTTCACTTTTCTTTTCGGCGGATAAAGGTTTCGGGCGTGCCGTCGGCAGGGTTGACGAAGATGACGTCTTTCGGGTCGCGTCTCGGTGTGTCGAAGGAAAGAAAGACCACCGGTTGCTCAAGGATTTTGGGGAAAGCGTGAACGGTCCCGCGCTTGAAAAAGAGGAGCTCGCCAGGAGCGAATTCCCCACCGTTTGAAGCTTCGCCCATCCAAAAAGTACCTCTCCCTGAAAGGACATAAAGGTACTCGTCGCAGCCCGCATGATAGTGGGGAGGTGTCTCGCGGTAGACGCGGAAGACGCGGGCGCTCGCAGCCGCTTCATCGGTCAAGTAGGTATCCAGCAACAGCGTCTCCGCAGTGTCTGGAAACGACCGGGCTATCTCGTGGGGCTTGAAGCGCTGGTAGTCACGTTTGTCTGCCATGAAGAGTCTCCATCAAACTATTGGCCGTGGCGGATTTCGGAGATGAAGTCGGCGAAGCGCGTTTCGACTTCGGCGCGGGTGAGGGGCTCGGTGCCCTGGCGGCTCATGGAGTAGCTGCTGGTTCCGCGTTCAAATTTCGCTTCGTAAACATAGGCAGCGGCAGGATTGCCCAGGGCTTGCGTAGTGAAGGTCAGGGTTCCGCCGGCTAGTTCTTTGGACCAGGTGTCTGTAGGTTTTGGCGATTCCATGTGGTGCTTCCCTTTCGGATAAGGATGAGTCTCGGGAGCCGCTAAGAGGCCAGAAGGCCTGGATATTTTAGCGGATATTCGCGACGAAAGGATGCCGGCCTGAAGGCCGCCGCTACAAATACCAAAGAACCCAAAGAAGGATTGCGGCGAGATTCTTCGACTTCGCGTCCCAACGGAAATCGTTAGGATCACGATTTCCGGAAGCAAAAGGCTCGGGACGCTGCGCTCAGAATGACAACTGACGTCTGTGGGCGGGGGCGCGGGAACGCGAAGTTTCGCGCGCGACGAAAGGGCGCCGTCCTGGAGGGTGCGCTACATTAGCTGCAAAAGATCGCTTGCGATGCGGGGATGACAACCAAAAACAAAGGTAGGAGGGATTCTTTGCCAGCCGACGGCGGGCTCGGAATGAAGGCGAAAAGCACGGGTGCCGGGCTAAAGGCCCCGGCGCTACGTTAAGAGCAAAACGAAAGAGCGGGGCGGCTAGAGAGCGGCGGTAACGGCGGTGCCGGTAGCGCTGTCGCAGTTTGCGAGGCGGTGGGAAAGAAAATTGCGAACTTTGTTAGCGGCGAAACTCATCCTATTGGAACTTTCGCCGTAAAGCGCAACGACGATAGTGCATCTGTACAAGTCTGAACCCGTTGCTCGAGGAAACGATGTTCCATGGGGCTGCGGGCCAATGCGAGGGCTGCGCGGAAATGGTCGCGGGCGGCGTCCGCGCGGCCGGCGCGGAGTTCAAATTCGCCGAGAGCGGCATGGTAGAAGGGATAGCTGGCGAGGCGATCGGAATTCGCGATGGCGCGAATCTCTTCGAGGCCGCGCTCAGGGCCATGGCGCTGAGCAATGGCGATGGCGCGGTTCAGCGCTACGACGGGCGAATGGCGAATCGCCATGAGTTTGTCGTACAGAGAAACGATCATTCCCCAGTCGGTGTCTTCGGCGCGCGGCGCAACGGCGTGAGCCCAGGCGATGGCCGCCTCCAAGTGGTATTCGGTGAGATCGGGGCCGGAGGCGGAAAGATCGAGCAGCTTCTGCCCTTCCCCGGCGAGACGCGCATCCCATTGCGAGCGGTCCTGATCGCCGAGCGCGCACAATTCGCCGGAGGCATTGAGGCGCGCCGGCAGACGAGCAGCGTGCAGCGACATGAGCGCGGAAAGCGCAAAGGTCGCGGGCGTGGCGGCGAGCGGATGTTCGCGAAGCAGCGCCGCGAGGCGCATGGCTTCGCGGCAGAGTTCGGCGCGCACGGCGGATTCGGCGGAGGCGCCATGGTAGCCTTCGTTGAAAAGCAAGTAGAGCGCGCTATGGACTGCGGGAAGACGCGCGGCGAAGTCGCGCGAGTCCCCGATGTCGAAGAGCTTTTTCGAGCCGGCGAGGACTTTCTTGGCGCGCGTGATGCGCTTTTCGATGGCAGCGTGAGAGCTGACGAAAGCGGCGGCGACTTCGTCAACGGTGAAGCCGCACAAAATGTGCAGCATGAGCGCAACCTGAGCCTCTTCCGGAAGGCGCGGATGGCAGCAGGAAAACATCATGCGCAGCTGATCGTCTTTGATTGCGTGCGGGGCGAAATTTTCTTCGACCGCGGGGGAGAGCGTCCATTCGCTTTCGAGGAAGCGGCCGAGTTCGGGGGCAAAAGTGCGGGCGGTGCGTTCGCGGCGAAGCACGTCGAGCGCGCGGTTTTTCGCTGTGACCATGAGCCACGCGGAGGGATTTTCCGGCACGCCTCGGAATTTCCAGACCTCGAGCGCGCGGCAGAAGGCGTCTTGCACGACGTCTTCTGCCAGCGCGAGGTTGTGGACTCCGAAGATGCGAGTCAGCGTTGCGACGATGCGCCCGGATTCGCGGCGAAAGAGATGGTCGCCGAGCTGTTCGCGCAGATGTTCAGAAGGGCCCATTACATTTTCATTACGGGCCGGACTTCGACGGCGCCTTCGACTTCGAAGATGGGGCAGCCCTTGGAAAGCTCGACGG
>Ga0210394_10001215_pt1 | contig 42844 bp, 39 predicted proteins | sample IncBWC12MmetaG_FD_160121 | JGI IMG/M metagenome (GOLD analysis project Ga0210394, IMG submission 160121) | Forest soil microbial communities from Barre Woods Harvard Forest LTER site, Petersham, Massachusetts, United States - Inc-BW-C-12-M | ecosystem: Environmental > Terrestrial > Soil >...
AACTCGCTCAGATCGTCCAGTTGCAGGGTGCCGACGGCAGGAAGGCCCAGGCCTGGCTGACGCTCGGCGAGGTCGTTGCCGTCCATATCGACAAGGCCATGATCAAAGACGGCGTCTATCAGACCGCGCTCGCCCACCCCATCGTGCGCGCAGGCCGCAAGGGCGACTATTTCGAGATCAGGCGGGATGCCATGTTCGAGATGACGCGCCCGGATTAGTACCCCTTAAGTTACTGATGGTATTCCGGAACTGCTCAGGCCGCTGACCGTTATCGTTCAGGCTTGCGGCAAGTCGCGGTGGCGTATGTCAAATCCGTTCCAATTTCGCTTTGTTTTAAAGGCGTAGTATCAACTAATTTCTGACGTATTCCGCTAAGTGAGTCGTGTATTGGCATCACCGTAGTTCTGCATCGCCGCGCCGCCGACCATGAGGACATCGCCATGAGCTCCTTCCGCCGCGATTACATCACCAAGCCGATCTTCTCCTGGGCGCGCGGCGTCTTGCCGGCGATGTCGGATACCGAGCGCGAGGCGCTGGAAGCCGGCGATGTCTGGTGGGACGCCGACCTCTTCACCGGCAATCCCGACTGGTCGAAGCTTCTCAAGGAAGCGCCCGCGACGCTGACGGCCGAGGAGAAAGACTTCCTCCATGGCCCGGTCGACGAACTCTGCGCAATGCTCGACGACTGGAAGATCAATTGGGAATGGCGCGACCTGCCGCCCGAAGTCTGGGATTTCATCAAGCAGAAGAAATTCTTCGGCATGATCATCCCGAAAGAACATGGCGGGCTCGGCTTCTCGCCCTATGCGCATTCGGAAGTCGTGCGCAAACTCTCCTCGCGTTCGCTGGCTGCCGCCGTCACCGTGATGGTGCCGAACTCGCTCGGGCCGGGCGAACTCCTGATGCGTTTTGGCACCAAAGAACAACAAGAGCGCTGGCTTCCTCGGTTGGCCGATGGCCGCGACATTCCCTGCTTCGGTCTCACCAGTCCGGAGGCCGGTTCTGACGCCGCCGCGATGATCGACTCCGGCGTGATCTGCAAGGGCACGTTCGAAGGCCGGGAGGTACTTGGGCTCCGTCTCAACTGGCACAAGCGCTACATCACGCTCGGGCCCGTCGCGACGCTGCTCGGGCTTGCCTTCAAGGCCTACGATCCCGATCACCTCGTCGGCCCCGAGGACGAACTCGGCATCACGGTGGCGCTGATCCCGACAGATCTTGCGGGCGTCTCGATCGGGCACCGTCATCTGCCGGCGATGCAGGTGTTCCAGAACGGTCCGAACTGGGGCAAGGACGTCTTTATTCCGATGGACTACATCATCGGGGGCGAGGCGCGTCTCGGCCAGGGCTGGAAGATGCTGATGACGGCGCTCGCCGCCGGCCGCGGCATTTCGCTGCCATCGTTGTCGGCGGCGGGCGCGGCCTATGCGGCGCGCACCACCGGCGCCTACGCCCGCATACGCGAACAATTCGGCATCTCGATCGGCAAATTCGAAGGCATCGAGGAGCCGCTCGCCCGCATCGCCGGTACCGCTTATCTGCTCGATGCCGCGCGGCGGCTGACCTGCGCGGCGCTCAATCAGGGCCGCCATCCGGCCGTCATCTCCGGCATCATGAAGCTGCAGGCCACCGAGCGGATGCGGATCGCGATCGATGATGCGATGGATATCCATGGCGGCAAGGCCGTGATCGACGGCCCGCAGAATTATCTCGGCAGTCTTTATCGCTCGGTGCCGGTCGGCATCACGGTGGAAGGCGCCAATATCCTGACCCGCAACCTGATCGTGTTCGGGCAGGGGGCGATCCGCGCCCATCCTTATCTTTTGCTGGAAATGAACGCGCTTGGCGAACCGGATCGCGCCAAGGGGCTCGACGCCTTCGATTCTGCGTTCTGGAAGCATGTTGGCCACAGCTTCGCGACGATGTTCCGCGCCTTCGGCCGAAGCTGGACCGGTGGGATGTTCGCGCCCGCGCCCGATGCAGGCGAGGCGACGCCGTTCTATCGCCAATTGTCGCGCTACTCATCAGCCTTTGCGCTTTGCGCCGACATGGCGCTTCTGACGCTCGGCGGTGCGCTCAAGCGCAAGGAAATGCTCTCCGCGCGCTTCGGCGATATTCTCTCCGAGCTCTATCTGCTCTCGGCGGCGCTCAAGCGCTGGCAGGATGAAGGACGCCAGACGGCCGACTTCGCCGCGCTCGAATGGTGCATGGCAAGCGGCATCCGCACCATCGAAAATCGCTTGGCCGAAATCCTGGCGAATTTGCCCAATCGTTTTGTCGCGCTCGTCCTCACGTTCATCGTCCAGCCGTTCGGCGCGCGTGTGCTCGGGCCTTCCGACCGCATGGTGCACGAATGCGCCCAACTGGTGCTTGAGCCCTCGGCGGCGCGCGATCGGCTGACGCCCGATCTCTCCCATGTCGAGGACGACGGTGGCGTGGCACGGCTGGAAAAGGCATTCCTTCTCGTCACGGCTTCCGAGGAAGTTGCCAAGCGCATGCACGCTGCCCGCATTCACGATTGGCGGGAGGCGGTGAAGCGCGGCGTCATCACGCAAGCCGAGGGCGAGAAGCTCGCAGCCGCGCATGAGGCCACAGCCAAAGTGATCGAGGTCGATGACTTCGCACCCGAGGCGCTGTCGCCGATCTACCGCAAGCCCGCAGACGTGCATCAGTTCGCGCCCGGTGAGCAGAGGGCCGCGAGCTGATGGCGCGTCCGGTCTTTATCGTCGACGGCAGCCGCACGCCGTTTCTGAAGGCGCGCAGCGGTCCGGGACCGTTTACGCCGGTCGATCTCGCCGTGCAGTGCGGCCGGCCGCTGCTCGCGCGCCAGCCCTTTGCGCCTGATACCTTCGATCAGGTCATCCTCGGCTGCGTCAACGTCATTGCCGATGAGATGAACCCGGGCCGGGTTGCGGCACTTCGGCTCGGCATGGGCGAGAAGATGGTTGCCTTCACCGTGCAGATCAATTGCGGAAGCGGCATGCAGTCGATCGACACGGCCTACCGCTATATCCGCGAGGGCGTCTCGGACCTGATTCTGGCCGGCGGCAGCGAGGCTTTAAGTTATGCGCCGCTGGTATGGCCGCAGCAGGGGGTGCGCTGGTTCGCTGGCCTTGCGACCGCCAAGGGCATTCTGGCGAAGCTTGCAGCGATCGCCAAAGCGCGCCCGGCCTACTTCAAGCCGATCATTGGCCTGGAACGCGGGCTGACCGATCCGATCACCGAACTCAACATGGGACAGACGGCCGAAGTGGTCGGTCACCTCTTTGGCGTCACGCGAGAGCAATCGGATGCTTATGCTTCCGAAAGCCACAAGCGCCTCGCGCATGCGCAAGAAAACGGCTTCCTCAAAGGCGAGGTCGAGACGGCCTTTGCGCGCGACGGGCAATTCTACGATCACGACGACGGCGTGCGGCCGGATTCCACGCCCGAAAAACTCGCCACGCTCAAGCCGGTATTCGAGCGGCCCTGGGGTCAGGTCACGGCCGGCAACTCTTCGCAGATCACCGACGGCGCATGCTGGACCATTTTGGCCTCGGAGGAGGCCGTCGCAAAACATGGTTTGACGCCCAAGGCCGTGATCGTCGATAGCCAATGGGCGGCGCTCGATCCCTCGATCATGGGGCTCGGTCCGGTCTTGTCGGCGACCGAGTTGCTGAAGCGAAACAAGCTGTCGCTCGGGGATATCGAGACCTGGGAATTGAACGAGGCCTTTGCCACGCAGGTGCTGGGATGCCTTGCCGCCTGGAATGACGAGAAATTCTGCCGCGAGATCCTGGGACTCGATGGTGTCGCGGGCGAGATCGACCGCGCCCGCCTCAACGTCGATGGTGGCGCCATCAGCCTCGGCCATCCCGTAGGAACGTCGGGCAACCGGATCGTGCTGCACCTCGTCAATGCGATGAAGCGGCTCGGCACCAAGCGCGGCATCGCCACCGAATGTATCGGCGGCGGGCTCGGCGGCGCCATGCTGATCGAAACGGTATAGGGAACGCCATGGAAAGCCACATCCTGGACGTGCTCGCCGATCGCGTGCTTGAGCTTGGCCCGAAGCGCCAGACAAGCGGTCCGTACCGCCATTTCAAGCTGACGCGGGATGCCGACGGCATCGCCTGGCTGTTGTTCGACCGCGAGGGCGCGAGCGCCAACACGTTGTCGGCGGACGTGCTCGCCGAATTCGATACCGTGCTTGCAGCACTCGAGAGCGAACGGCCGACCGGACTAGTCATTCGCTCCGCCAAGACGTCCGGCTTCATTGCAGGCGCGGATGTCAACGAATTCCGCGGCGCCACCGATGCTGCTCTGGTCGAGGCGCAGATTGCGCGCGCGCATGCCGTGATCGATCGGTTAGAGGCTGTGAAGTTTCCGACCCTTGCCGTGATCCATGGCTTCTGTCTTGGCGGCGGACTGGAAGTCGCGCTCGCCTGTCAGATGCGCATTGCCATCGACGGCGCGCGTTTCGGTTTCCCCGAGGTGATGCTCGGCCTGCACCCCGGCCTTGGCGGCACGGCGCGTTTCACGCGTCTCGTCAATCCGATGCAGGCGATGACGCTGATGCTGACCGGCAAGACCATCGATGCGCGAAAGGCAAGGTCGCTCGGTCTCGTCGATGCCGTGACCGAGGAACGCCATGTCCGCAACGCCGTGAAGGATGCGGTGTTCGGCCGTCTCAAGCGTGCAAAGCCCGGCCTTCTCACCACGGTGTTGAACGCCGGTCCGGTGCGCGCCTTTCTCGCCTCGCGCATGCGCGCCGAAGCCGCGAAGGCCGCATCCCCCGAACATTATCCCGCGCCTTACGGGCTGATCGACCTTTGGGAGAAACACGGCGGCGACAAGGCGTTGATGCTCGCTGCCGAGAAAAGCTCGTTTGCGCATCTGATGGTGACGCCGACGGCGCAAAACCTGATCCGGGTGTTCTTCCTGCGTGATCAGATGAAGAAACTCGCTGGTTCCGGCAACAGAATCGCGCATGTCCATGTCATCGGCGCCGGCGCCATGGGCGGCGATATTGCGGCCTGGTGCGCCAATCAGGGGCTCACAGCAACGCTGGCGGACATGAAGGCCGAGCCGATTGCGGGCGCGGTGAAGCGCGCGGCCGATCTGTTCGGCAAGATCATGCGCAAGCGCACGGATATTCGCGACGCGCTCGACCGGCTGGTTCCGGATCTTGACGGTGAGGGGGTTCGTACCGCCGATCTGATCATCGAGGCGGTGCCGGAGAAGCTGGAGCTGAAGCAGAAGGTCTATGCCGGCCTCGAGCCGCGGATGAAGGCTGGCGCGATCCTCGCCACCAATACGTCGAGCATTCCGCTTCAGGATCTGCGGACGACCTTGAAATCCCCGGAACGGCTGCTTGGATTGCATTTCTTCAACCCGGTATCGCGCCTGCAACTGGTCGAGGTCGTCAGCCACGATGCCACCGACCCGCAATTGCTGAAAGAAGCACTGGCCTTCGTCGGCGCCATCGACCGTCTGCCGTTGCCGGTCAAGAGTTCGCCCGGCTTTGTCGTCAACCGGGCGCTGACGCCCTACATGCTTGAAGCCATGGTCATGCTCGACGATAAAATCGATCAGGTCACGATCGACAGGGCCGCGGAAAAGTTCGGCATGCCGATGGGGCCGATCGAACTCGCCGACCAGGTCGGGCTGGATATTTGCCTTGCGGTCGGCGATATGCTGCGCTCGAAATTCGGCGACCTGCTGCCGCCGACACCGGCATGGTTGCGTGACAAGGTCAACAGGGGCGAGCTCGGCCGCAAGACCGGCAAGGGTTTTTATGTCTGGCGCGACGGAAAGGCCGACAAGACGCGGGGGTTTTCGACCACCGCGCAGCCTGATGCGGAAATGATCGACCGGCTGATCCTGCCGATGTCGAATGTGTGCGTCGCCTGCCTGCGCGAGGGCATCGTCGACGATCCCGATATGGTCGATGGCGCGATGATTTTCGGCACCGGTTATGCGCCGTTCCGCGGCGGCCCGTTGAACTACGCGCGGACGCGGGGCGCGAAGAATGTAGCCTCGGCCTTGCGCGCGCTGGCGCAAAAGTTCGGCGGCCGGTTCACGCCGGATGCCGGCTGGGATAGTTTCAAATAGTCCAAATCCCTTTTGATGAGCTCCATTTGACATGACCGACACGCAAGCCATTCACGCTCCCCCCGTCACCGAAACCGAGCCGTGCGGCGATCTTTGTATCCGCACGCTGGCGATGCCGGCCGACACCAACCAGAACGGCGATATTTTCGGCGGCTGGCTGCTCAGCCAGATGGACGTCGGGGGCGGCGTCTTTGCTTCCAAGATCGCGAAATCCCGCACCGTGACGGTCGCGATCGAGGCGATGAATTTCCGCAAGCCCGTCTATGTCGGCGATCTCGTTTCCGTGCATGCCAATCTGGTGAAGATCGGCCACACTTCGGTCACGGTCCACCTCGAGGCTTGGGTCTTGCGCCGCAAGGAGATGCAGGCGATCCTCGTGACCGACGGCAACTTCACCTATGTCTCGATTGACGATCAGGGACACCCGCAAGCCATCCAGCCGCCGCCCGTGTCGGCGTAATCATCGTTAGAGGCTTGCGTTTTCTGCGCTTCTGCGCCGCATCCCAGGTAGCGCTTTCCCTTACCCCTGCCCAAGACAACGTGGCAGAATAGGCCGCGTGATCCCCCGCATCGTGAAGTTGGAGTCGGAAGGGAATCGTCATGAAAGGGTTATTCAACGCGGCATTTGTTCTGCTCGCTTTTACGCTTAGCTCGATTGAAATCGCCGCCGCGCAGCCGGCCAATCAGGCTTGTTCCACGGGAAACTCCGTGGGCGCGACTCAAACACTCCGTTGTGAGACAGGGATTACGATCGTTGCCGAAGATGGCGCCAGATACACGCTGCACAGCGGCCGGGACGGCCGCGTCGATGCTGTTGAACTCAACGGCAAGGCCTTGTTGATCGAGGTCACGCCGAAATCCGGCGGAAACAAGTTTCAAGTCGTTACACCGCAGGCAATCGCGGCGGTTCGCGGCACGAAGTGGGCCGTTGATGTCGCCGCTGAGAAAACCTCCGTCTTCGTCGTCAACGGGCGGGTTGCCGTTGGACGGCGAACGGGCAGTCACAGCGTCACCTTGCGGCCTGGCGAAGGCGTGGACGTCGAAACGGGCGCTCCTCTGACGGTGAAGCGCTGGCCTCCCGCTCGTGTGTCGGCCTTGATGGCTCGGCTCGGACAATAAGCGCGAATGATCGGCCGCCATATCCAGACTTCGATTGCCGTCATTCTGGCAGCGATCTGGGGGTTCGGGGTCTATTTCGAGCACAGCCGAGGCGGCTTGCGATTTCTTGATCGTATCGAATCCACAACGATCGATATCAGAACGCTGGCCCGCGGCAAACGCCCTCCGCCGGATCTCGTGACCATCGTTGCAATTGACGACAACATCGTGAAGTTGCGGGGCGTATACCCTCTGCCGCGGATCGATCTTGCCAAGATCATTGATGCAATCGCGCAGCTGGAACCAAAGGTTATCGCCGTCGATCTGCTTTTGGTCGACAATGGCGCCGCCGATGCCGATGAGACTCTTGCAAAGTCGCTCGCCGCGCGCCCGGCGGTCATTGCGGCTGCCGCGATCTTCCCGGAAGCCAGCCAATCGATTTCCTTCGACAATGACAAGGGACCACTCGCCCGGCTTCCAACGGCTGCGAGATTCCTGTTGCCCCTGAAGAAATTCGCAGATCACGCCAGCATCGGCATCGCCAATGTGGCGACGGATCAGACCGGGACACCGCGCTCTATTCCGATGCTGTTTCGGTCGCCGGATATGGTCGAGCTATCATTTCCGCTCCGCGTCGCCGCGCTGGCCCTCGGACAGGAGCCGGCGATCGAGCCAGACCGGCTGACGCTGGGTCAACGTTCGGTGCCAACCGACGTCGGTCATGCCCTGCCGATTGCCTTCTATGGCCCGCGGCGGACGATCCGAACGATCAGCGCGGCGTCGGTACTTGCCGGCGACATATCGCCTGACGATTTCCGAAACCGGATTGTTGTTATCGGCGCGGCCGTCAGCGGCGGTGGCGATTTTTTCTCCACCCCCTTTGATCGGCTGTTGCCCGGCGTGGAAGTCATTTCGACGGCCATCACCCACCTCGTGGCGGGCGATGGTCCGCTGCGCGACGAAACCGTTCGCATCGCCGACGGCGTCGTTGCTGTCTTGTTGCCGGCAGTTCTTGTCGGTCTTCTCGCGTGGCGACGAAGTGCTGTGGGTCTCATTGCGGCTGCGGCCGTCGTCCTGATCTGGGTAGCGACGAATTCCCTGGCGTTCTCGTCCGGAATAGTCATGAGCGCGGCCGTGCCGCTCGCCGCCGCCACCGTGCCGGTGGTTCTGTTCGGATCATTGCAACTGTGGTCGGGCCGGCAGCAGGCACAATACTTTGCCGCCAGGAACGAGTTGCTCGAACAGTTTCAGGCGCCCGCGATACAGAAATGGCTGGCTCGGGATCCGGACTTTCTTGCTGAACCGGTCCGCCAGGATGCGGCGGTCGTCTTTATCGATCTGTCCGGCTTCACGTCCCTGAGCGAACAGCTTGGGCCGGATGAGACGCGCGAGCTATTGAAGGAATTTCACGCGCTGGTTGACAGGGAAGCGGTCGCCTGCGGCGGGATGATCACGAGTTTCCTGGGTGATGGCGCGATGATTCTGTTCGGTTTGCCGGCGGCGGCCGCGGACGATGCGGCGAGGGCGGCGGAGTGCGCGCTCAGGCTTTGCAGCAGTGTCGGGCGATGGCTGGTCTCGTTGCGGTTGACGATCCCGTCAAAATTTGGATTCAAGGTCGGCGCCCATTTCGGCGTCATTGTTGCCTCACGGCTCGGCGGCGGAAGCTATCATCACATCACGGCGGCGGGCGACACCGTCAACGTGGCGAGCCGGTTGATGGAAGTAGCGGCAAGCCATGGCGCAGAACTTGCGGTGAGTGACGAATTGCTTGACGCGGCAGGGCGAGATTGCGCCCTGTTCAAATCGGGTCGTCTGACCGGGCCGGAGGAAACCCCAATTCGGGGCCGCTCGGGCTCGCTGATGATCTGGCTATGGCGCAGCGCAAACGACGGCTGCCAGCGCCAGGCTTAAAACCGTGTGCGACTCCCGGTACGACCGGCTGCCGGCACGAAGAGAAGAAGCCCACCAAAGCTTGATGATGTTACCCCGCGTTGGGGCAAACATTCCTCCCTCTCACGCCAGCGATCGATACGCTGAACCCTTTGGGCGATGCAAAGTGCGGGGAACCCCGTTACACTGAGGAAACGAATCTCGGGGGACTGTTTGGACGGGATTTTCGATCTCGCGATCATCGGGGGCGGCGTCAATGGCTGCGGCATCGCGCGCGATGCGGCCGGACGCGGCAATTCGGTTTTTTTGTGCGAAATGAACGATCTGGCGAGCGGAACGTCGTCGTGGTCGACGAAGCTCGTGCACGGCGGCCTGCGTTACCTCGAATATTACGAGTTTCATCTGGTCCGCGAAGCGCTGATCGAGCGCGAGATCCTGTGGAAGATCGCGCCGCACATCATTCGGCCTTTGCGCTTTGTGCTGCCGCATCATGAAGGGCTTCGCCCGGCGTGGCTGCTGCGGCTCGGTCTGTTCCTTTACGACCATATCGGCGGCCGGCACCTGTTGCCGCCGACGCGAACGGTGGACTTGCGGCGAGACGAAGTCGGCAAGCCGCTGGTTGCGAACCGCTACACCAAGGGATTCGAATATTCCGACTGTTTTGTCGACGACGCGCGGCTTGTGGTTCTCACCGCGCGCGATGCCGCGGAGCGCGGCGCTGAAATTCGCACGCGCAGCCGCGCGATCGAGACCGTGCAGCGCGATGGAATCTGGCACGTCACCGTGGAGGACGCCTTCACGCGTGCGCGCTCGGCCATCCGCGCGCGCGTGCTCGTCAATGCCGGCGGGCCATGGGTCGAACAGGTGCTGGCGCTCGGGTCGGGCGTCAATGCGCGGGCCAAGGTGAGGCTGGTGCAGGGCTCGCACATCGTGGTGCGCAAACTCTACGATCACGGCCGCGCCTACATGTTCCAGAACAGCGACGGGCGGATCGTGTTCGTCATTCCCTATCAGGACGATTTCACTTTGATCGGCACCACCGACCGCGACTATGAAGGCGACCCGGCCAAGGTGAAGGCCTCGAGTGAGGAGATCAATTATCTCTGCAAATCCGTCGACGAATACCTCGCTCGCCCGATCAAGCCTGAGGACGTGGTGTGGGCCTATTCCGGCGTTCGTCCTCTCTATGACGATGGCGCCAGCGAAGCCAAATCCGCAACCCGCGAATATGTCTTCGAACTCGATACGCCCGGCGGCGCGCCGCTGTTGTCGGTCTATGGCGGCAAGATCACGACGCATCGGCGTCTTGCGGAGGAAGCGCTGGAAAAGCTCGCGCCCTATCTGAACGGCACCAAGGCGCAGGAGGGATGGACGGGGAAGGCGCCGCTGCCCGGTGGTGACATGGACGTCTCGGCGGTCGCGGAATTGTCGGCGCAGCTGCAGCGCCGCTATCCGTTTCTTGAGGCAGCGCAGGCGAGCCGGCTCGCGCATGCCTATGGCACGCGCGCTGTAAAGGTGCTGGGGAATGCGAAATCGGCGGAAGATCTCGGCCGGTGGTTCGGCGCGGGCCTCACCGAGGCCGAGGTCAACTATTTAATGTCATCGGAATGGGCCTGCACGACCGAAGACGTCATATGGCGGCGCTCCAAGCTTGGACTACGCCTGACGCCTTCAGAGGTCACAGATTTGGATGCCTGGATATCCGCCAGAGCTTCGGCTCTGATGCCATCAGAACCGAAGCTCTAGATTCGTGTTTTGAGAAGACGCCACTCACTCCGCGGCGTCGGCGGATTCCAGCGCCGGATAATCCGTGTATCCCTTGGCGCCGCCGCCGTAGAAGGTGGCTTTGTCGGGCGTATTGAGCGGCGTGCCGCGCTTGAAGCGTTCGACGAGATCGGGATTTGCGATGAACAATTTCCCGAATGCGATCAGGTCGGCTTGGTTGGCCGACAACACCTTGTTGGCGAGTTCGAAGTCGTAGCCATTGTTGGCGATGTAGGCGCCCTTGAAGCGGTTGCGCAGCGAGCGATAGTCGAACGGCGCGATATCGCGCGGCCCGCCGGTCGCGCCTTCCACGACATGGAGATAGACGAGCTTCAGCGCGCTGAGGTGATCGACGATATAGTCGAACAAAGCTTGCGGATTGGAATCCGAAATATCGTTCGACGGCGTCACCGGTGAGATGCGGATGCCGGTGCGCTCAGAGCCTACTTCCGACGTCACGGCCTTGGCGACCTCGAGCATCAATTTGGCGCGGTTCTCGATTGAGCCGCCGTAAGAATCGGTACGCTTGTTGGCGCCGTCCTTGGCGAACTGATCCAATAGATACCCGTTGGCGCCATGGATCTCGACGCCATCGAAGCCTGCGGCGATCGCGTTGGCCGCACCCTGTTTGAAGCTGTCGATGATGCCCGGAATCTCGGAAAGTTCCAGCGCGCGGGGTTCGGAAACGTCCGCGAAGGTGCCGCCGACAAAGGTCTTGCCGTTGGCGCGGATCGCGGACGGCGCCACCGGCGCGCTGCCGTTTGCTTGCAGCGAGGTATGCGAGATGCGGCCGACATGCCAGAGCTGAAGGAAAATGCGCCCGCCGCGCGCATGCACGCGCTCGGTGACCTTGCGCCAACCGGCGATCTGCTCCTTCGAATAAATGCCGGGCGTGTCTTGGTACCCTTGGCCCTGCTGCGAGACTTGCGTGGCTTCGGTAACCAGGAGGCCCGCGGAAGCACGCTGTCCGTAATACTCAATCGCGAGCGGGTTGGGCACTAGGCCCGTCAAAGCGCGGTTGCGGGTGAGCGGGGCCATCACAGCGCGATTCGGAAGGGTGATGGGGCCAAGCTTGAACGGCTCGAAGAGTTTGGACGACGTGCTCATTTTTTGATCTCGGTCAGGGAGGGAGCAGGCGGGAATGCTCTGAAAACATCAAAGTGTGCACGGCCGCTTGCCGGGACAAGCTGCCTGCGATCACGAAATCGCAAGCAGATGTGATCTCTCCAAAATGAGACACAGAAGGAAAGGATGATCTCTTTCTGCAGCTCATTCTGGCAAACCCAACTCCATCGATGCCGCTTCAGGCCACGCCGAGAAAATCGCGCTTGCCGATTTCCACACCGTTATGCCGGAGAATCCCGTGGGCGGTCGCGGCGTGGAAATAGAAGTTCGGGAATGCAAATCGGTTGAGGAATTCCTGGCCCTTGAGCGTGAGCGTTCGATCGGGACCGATCGGGAAGGTGACCTCGCGGCTGTCGGCACCCTCGAATTGCGCGGGCGTGAATTTCTGGAGATATTCGCTGGTCTTCTTCAGCCGCAGGCGCAGTTCTTCGAATGTCTTTTCGGTATCGGGCGTTGTCGGCACCTCGCTATGGGAAAGCCTTGCGCAGCTCTTACCGGCGAAATCGCACGCCATTTGAATTTGCTTCGATAGCGGCAGCATGTCCGGATAAAGCCGCGCGCCGAGCAATACGTCAGGCTGGATATTTTTCGCCGCGCAATGCGCCTCGGCCTTGGTGAGAATGCCGGAGAGGCTTCCGAGGATTTGCAGGAAGGCAGGAACGGAGGCGTCGTAGAAGGACATGTGATGCTCTTTCATGGTTGCGGTCATTCCGGGGCGTGCGAAGCGCGAACCCGGAATCTCGAGATTCCGGGTTCAGTCCTGCGGACTGCCCCGGAATGACCGGAAGTTTCAAACTGTGACCTCTATCGCACAGCCGCCGCCCCTTGCGGAAGGGGCGCCGCCGCGGCGCGAGGGCCGCGCATCCGCGCCAGCAGTTCGGCGGTCGGCCAGGAATCCGCCGGCAGACCGAATTTGACCTGCATTGCCTTCACCGCGCTGCGGCTCTGCTGGCCCATCACGCCGTCCACCTTGCCGACGTCGTAGCCCGCGCGCACCAGAAGCTGTTGCAGTTCGCGCAGCTCGTTGAAGGGCAGTTGCGCGACCGCAGCCGTCGGCCGCTGCATGGGCGGCGCGCCCGCGATGCGGGTGGCGAGATAGCCGGCAGTGGTCGAATAGATCAGCGAGTTGTTCCACTCGGTATAGGCGGCGAAATTGGCGTAGGCGAGAAAGGCCGGCCCCGCGCGGCCCATCGGCAGCAGCAGCGAAGCAGGCATGTCGTCATCCGGCAAGGGCCTGCCGTCGGGATATTGGACGCCAAGCTGCGCCCACTTCGAACGGGCTAAGCGGATCGTGAGATCGGCCTGATCCCACGGGAAATTGGCAGACGCCGTTACGCGTACCTCCTGAAGCCAGGGTTCGCCGCGCCGCCATTTCAAGCCGTTGGCGATGTAGTTGGCGGTCGAGCCGATCACGTCCTCCGCGCTGTGCAGGAGATTGCGGCGACCGCCATAGTCCACCGCATAGTTGAAATAATGCGTCGGCAAAAATTGCGTCTGGCCAAGCTCGCCGGCCCAGGAGCCGATCATCTCGCCCGGTGTGAGATCGCCGCGGTCGATGATCTTCAGCGCGGCGATGGTCTCGCCCGCGAAACGCTCCGAGCGCCGGCAATCATAGGCGAGCGATACCAGCGAACGCAGCGTCGGCAGGTTGCCCATATTGGCGCCGAAATCGCTCTCAAGTCCCCAGAACGCGGCGATCACCGCCGGCGGCACGCCATATTCCTTCTCGGCGCGGGCAAAGGCGGCCGCGTGAGTCTTGATCTGCGCCTGACCCTGCTGCATCCGGTAGGGCGCTGCCATGCGGCCTGAGAATTCGGTGAACACCTGGCCGAACACGCGCTGGCCGCGATCGCGGTTGACGATGCCCTGGTCGTAGACGAGATAGGGAGCGGCCTCGCTGAGTGCGCGCTGCGAAACCCCGGCGGCGATGGCTTGTTGCTTCAGATCGGCCAGGAAGCGCTCGAAACTTGCGCCGTTATGGCAGCTCGCCGCGCGCGAAGGACTCCCGGCGGCCCGCGCCGGTGCCGGAAGGCTGGGTGTGACGGGTTGCGCCGACACCGTTCCAATAAAGATTGCGAGCCCGACCGCGCAGATCGGGATAAGAGGTTTCGAAAATATTCGCATGCTGACCGGCTGGATGCCCCCATTGGTGGGTCATCCACTAGCATTCTTTTGCAAGACCCGCCCGGGATTTTCCCCCGGGCGGGTCTTGGCCGAAATCTAGAAAACTCGAAAATAGGCGTCTAATAGGACCAGGCGGCGATGGAGGTGCCCGGCGCGTAGCCGTAAAGCGTCGTTGGTCCGAAGGTGAAGCCGAGCGGGCCCAGATCGGTTGGATGAGCGTGGTAATAGGGGCTGCCACCCCGGCCACCGTAACCGCCGTCGAACTGCCGGCTTCCCCAATCGCCGTGACGCCAGCCGCTAAGTCCGCGGACTCCGGAAAACCGGCTGCTGCCGAAGCCGCCATGCGATCGGCCGGCATGGAGGCCGCGGCCGCCCTGGTCGAAAGCCATCGCGCTGGTCGTCATCCCCATCGCAAGCACCAGCGCCGTCGTACCTGCAAGAATCTGCTTTTTCATCGAGATCTCCTCGGTATTTTGTTGGGGCGGTTACTTGAGAAGGATTTTTCCTTTACAACGACCGTTCCTGTTTTGCCATCGATCGATCGATGGTAGCGGCGCGGTTGCGCGATCGCCGTTCTCGCGAGCACGACAACCAATTGCGCCGAGATCGCTCAATCACTAGCCCTAGGGCAGACCCGCCCCGCAGCGGCTGAGGGCTGGGCAATAGGTTTCCATGGCCGATCCGCCATAATCCCCTTCGTGGTGTCGACCATAGCCGCCGACGAACCGCCGGCTACCCCAACCGCCATCACGCCAGCCGCTAAATCCGCGGACTCCCTCAAAACGATCGCTGTGGAATCCGCTCTGGCTGAAAGCCATCGCGCTGGTCGTCATTGCCATGGCCACAGCTAGCGCCGCCGCGCCCGCCAATAGTTGTTTTCTCATCTGAAGCTCCTTCGCTCTCGGATGGGTCAACGGGAGCGGAGGGGAACTGGTTGCGTCGAAAGCCCGGCGGAACGGCTAAAGTTATTGTTATCATCCGGGCCGGAGGCAGGACTTTTCGAAAACCCGCCCGACATTACCTGATTTTCAAGCAGCCGGGCATCGAACGCGGGCGAAACGGCCTTCTTCCTCGGGATTGCCGGCCTGGCTGTAAATGCGCCAGCGAAAGCGATCGTGATTTTCCACGATCAGGACCCAGATCACTCGGTCATTGCTCGGCTTGATACGACGATCTTCGTCGTTCATGGAGAGCGCAGCGCTATTTCCCTCCTTGTAGAGGACGATGTAGCCGTGGCCTTCCTGCGGTTCGAGTTTTCCAGTCTTGTCCGACATGTAGCGATTTTTGACTTCGCGGCCGTCCGCCGAAATTCGATACTCTTCCCAATGCTCCGCACATGCCTTGGCCTGGCCGAGTTTTTCGACGTGGCCGAACCAGGTCCAGCGTCCCTGCAAGGTGGCGAGCGGATCGTTGGCGACTTGCGCGTATGCAACGCTGCCGAATGCAATGGATCCAAGCAGCATTAGGTTGCAGAGCAACGAAATCATCATTGATCGCATCGGTTTTCCTCTCGAATTTACGTCGCCTGCGGCTCCGCCTCCGATTCGATCGGCGGCAGCGGGTCGCCGTGGATCATGGCCTCGAAGGCCTGAAGCCGTTTGAAGACCGAGATCAGGTCGACGACGACGCTCCAGGAGTTGACGAGATATTGAAACGAACTTCGAACTTGCGAGAATGCACTCAATATCTGTTGCATGATGCCAAGTGTAATCTTGCCGGCAACAATCGTCGGTACGAGAAGGATGTAGGGGAAAATAACGTCGGTCTGCAGATAAACGTAACGGCCCACATTGAAGTACATGTAATTCAAGTAAAGCCAAAAATAATTGCGGCGGACGTTCGAAAACAGCATCGCCAACGTCGGCGGGTCGGCGTGAGTCGGGTCGTCTTCGCCCAACACGAGTTCCTTGCGGTAGGCGGCTTCGACCCGCTGATTGAAAAACTCGATTCCGGGTAGTCGAATTCCGACCAGCGCGAGAAGGCCGGTGCCGAACACCGACCAAAGCACCGCTGCGACTACCAAGGGATAGGGGATGGTGCCGACCAGGGGTAGTTCGGTGATGTAGCTCGATAGCCGCACCAGCACCGGCAAGAATGCGATCAGCGTCAACACCGAACTGATCAAGCTGTCCCCGAGGCTTTCCAGGATGGTTGCAAACCGCATGGTGTCTTCCTGGACGCGTTGCGAGGCGCCTTCGATGGTGCGCAGCCGTGGCCAGTTGGCGACGTAAAAGTCGTTCATCGCGGTGCGCCAGCGGAAGATGTAGTGACTGATGAAAAACCTCGTCAGCACGAGAACCACAATCGCGACCGTAGCGATGCCGGCGAACGTCAAAATGCCCGCGTAAAACTCCTCGCGCGTGATTTCGCCTGGCGTTGTAAGCGCTTTTTGGATGAGATTATAAAATGGTCCACGCCAGTCGTTGAGGGCGACGCTAACCTGAACCTGGAAATAAGAAGCGAACAGGATCAGCGCTGATCCAAAGATGGACCAGCCGGCCCAGGGATGCGGTGACAGCATCATCCAAAAGCCGGCAAAGATGGCAAGACTGACGAGGAAATACAGGTAGAACCACAGAAACGAAGCCGACCAGAATCGCGCCACGCCGATAATTGCCGCGGTCGACGTATCGATGAGGTCACCTGCATAGCCGTACCAAAGCGCCATCGATAGCGCAGTCCATATCAGAGCCGACAGAAAGAACATCTTGGGGCGGGGGAAGAACGAAACGAGCATTTCGGAATATCCACTTTCGGGGGAATGTGCGGGAATCTCGGGGCACCTTAGCTGGTTTGGCGGATTAGCCAACCGCGCGCCGTTCGGAATTGGTTCACACATGACCTGGGTGCAATTCACGCCGCGGGAAAGAGAGGGCGTATCTTACGCAATGACGTACGGTTTCAATCCGGAATGCTCAGCTCGCCACATGCGTCATGGCCGGGCATAGCCGTTCGAAGAACGGCGTCGCTTCCGCTCGCCTATGTCCCGGCCATCCACGTCTTTCTTGCTGTGGCATAGCCAAGACGTGGATGCCCGGCACAAGGCCGGGCATGACGAACTTGGGAATCCTTGTCTGCCGCGCTCACAATTCCCGCGCGTTGGAAAACGCAAACGACGACATACGCCGCGTGTTCTCATCGAGGATCAGCGTTCGCGTGATCGGCGGCTCGGCGCGCTGGCTGCAATTCTCGCGCTCGCACAGCCGGCAGTTGACGCCGATCGGTGTGCCCTCGGTAGCATCGAGATTGATCCCGCTCGCATAGACCAGCTTGGTGGCGTGGCGGATTTCGCAGCCGAGACCAATCGCAAAGCGCGGCTGGGCTTGCGCATGCGGCGCCACCGGGCGTCGCACCACCTGCGCGATCGAGAAATAGCGCGTGCCGTCCGGCAGCTCAATCACCTGGCTCAGCAGGCGGTCCGGGGTGTCGAAAGTGGAATGCACATTCCACAAGGGACAGGTGCCGCCGAATTTCGAGAACGGGAAGGTGCCGGAGGAAAAGCGCTTGGAGACGTTGCCGGCATTGTCGACGCGCAGCATGAAGAACGGCACGCCGCGCGCATTGGGCCGCTGCAAGGTGGTCAGGCGATGACAAACCTGCTCGAAGCCGGCGTTGAACCGCTGCGCCAGCACGTTGACGTCGTAGCCGAGCGCTTCGGCGGCGGTCTGAAACGGCTGGTAGGGCATCATCGCAGCCGCGGCGAAGTAATTGGCGAGCGTGATCCGGTAAAGCCGGCGCGGGGTGTCGTCCAGCGGGCCGGCGCGGCCGATGATGGTCTCGATCGCGCTTGTGCATTCGGCAAGGGCGGTCTGAAAGGCGAGCTGAAACGCGCGGCCGGGAGCGTCGATCAGTTCCGAGATCAGGAGTTGCCGGCGATGGCGATCGAAGCGGCGGAGCGTCTCGCGCATGACATCGACCGGCATGATGCGCGTGAGGATCGAATGTTTTTCGCGCAACCTTGCGGAAAGCGCGCCGAACAACTCCTCCGCCGGAACGTTCAATTCGTCGCGCAGATTTTCCGCGGCCGTCTCCAGTTCGGGAAAATAATTGCGGTTGGCCTCGATCAAATCGCGGACGCGCTCGATCGGGTTGGCTTCAAACCGCGCGCCTTCGTCGCGGTCGGCCATTTGCGCCGCCACCATGGTCTCGCCGCGGCGCGCTTCCGTATAGGCGGCGTAAAGCCGCTGCAGCGCATGCGTGACGCCGGGGCAGAGTTCGGCGAGATCGCGCAATTCCTGTTTCGGCAGATCGATCTGCCGGAACAGCGGATCGGAAAAGATCTCATTCAACTCGGCGAAGAAGCGGTCCTCATCGGCGGTGGCGAGGTCGCGAAGATCGAGATCATAGGTCTCCGCCAGGCGGAGCAGAATCTGCGCCGTCACCGGGCGCTGATTGCGCTCGATCAGGTGGATGTAGGAGGGCGAAATCCCGAGGCCTTCGGCAATCTGGGTCTGCGACAGTCCCAATTGCTGGCGGATGCGCCGGAAGCGCGGCCCCACAAACAGTTTCTTTCCGGCATCCCCGGCCATGACCGTTATCCCGGAAGGCCCAGTTCGGAACCGGGCCATCTTGTGTGAATTTTACGCGCTACGGCGCGGTTCCCAGCCATTTTGTAACAAAATTGACAAAATGACTAATATCACAAGTTTATCTGTTACATGACATCACCATTAGAAATCAAGCTGTATTTACGAATTAAGCGGCTTCGCGTTATCTCCTGCCACGCATTTTGCAATGCACTGTCACGAATGTCGATTGGAGAATATCATGGCGAAGACCTTTGAACAGCTGGTTCCTGCGCCCCAAGGGCGTTTTGACGGCATCAGCCGTCCCTACGCGCCGGGTGAGGTTGAGCGGCTGCGCGGCTCGGTGCCGATCGCCTATACGCTCGCGGCCAAGGGCGCCAACCGGCTTTGGGAGTCGTTGAAGAAGGAGCCCTTCGTCAATTCGCTGGGCGCGGTCACCGGCAACCAGGCGATGCAGCAGGCGCGCGCGGGTCTGCCGGCGATTTACCTCTCCGGCTGGCAGGTCGCGGCGGACGCGAACACGGCGGGCGCGATGTATCCCGACCAGAGCCTTTATCCGGCGAATGCCGGACCCGAACTGTGCCGCCGCATCAACCGCACGTTCCAGCGCGCCGACCAGATCGAGCATGCCGAGGGCGGCGCCAAGATCGACTGGTTCGTTCCGATCGTGGCCGACGCGGAAGCAGGCTTTGGCGGCCCCTTGAACGCCTTCGAGATCATGAAGGCCTATATCGAGGCGGGCGCCGCCGGCGTCCACTTCGAGGATCAACTCGCTTCCGAGAAGAAGTGTGGCCATATGGGCGGCAAGGTCCTGATCCCGACCGCGGCGCATGAGCGCAATTTGATCGCAGCCCGGCTTGCGGCCGACGTCTGCGGCACGCCGTCCTTCGTGCTCGCCCGCACCGACGCGGAGAGCGCCAAGCTCATCACGTCCGACGTCGACGAGCGCGATCACGAATTCATCACCGGCGAGCGGACCGCGGAAGGCTTCTATCGCCTCAAGCCCGGCACCGGACTTGCCCATTGCATCAAGCGCGGCATCGCCTTTGCGAAATATGCCGATCTCTTGTGGTGGGAGACCTCGACGCCGAACCTAGATGAGGCGAAGCAATTCGCCGAGGCCGTGCAGAAGGTCTATCCCGGCAAGATCCTGGCCTACAACTGCTCGCCCTCGTTCAACTGGGAAGCCAACATCGACAAGGCGACCATCGCCAAATTCCAGCGCGAGATCGGCGCGATGGGCTACAAGTTCCAGTTTGTCACGCTGGCGGGTTTCCACTCGCTCAACCACGGTATGTTCGAACTGGCGCGCGGCTACAAGAGCGAAGGTATGGCGGCCTACTCGCGGCTGCAGCAGGCCGAGTTCGCCTCGGAGAAGTTCGGTTATTCGGCGACACGCCACCAGCGCGAAGTCGGCACCGGTTACTTCGACCTGGTGTCCACCACCATCACGGGCGGCTCGTCTTCAACCACGGCGCTGCACGATTCGACCGAAGCTGCGCAGTTCAAGTCGCACGGTTCGGAAGTCCAGGTTCAGGCAGCGGAATAGGAGGCTACCATGAAGCACGGCAGTAATTTCTGGGTGATCGGCGGCGAGTTCGGCTCGATGAACTTTCACAAGCTTGTCGAAGGCTCCGCCCAGGTCAAAGGTCCGTTCAAGACCCGTCAGGAGGCCGAAGATTGCTGGCGCGAGGTCTCGGAAGAGAGCCGTCACAAGGCTGGCGTGCGCTTTTCGATCGTCGAAGAGCCGGCCCGTGTCATGGCCTGATCGGAAGATCTAAGAAGACGTCCAAGGACGGTCGCGGCCTCTTCGCCCCCTTTTGAGGGTGACGGGGCCGCGCTCGTTTTTGGAGGTGAGTATAAGCCTTTGGGAACAAACGTGCTTTGCGGACGGCTGGGTTACTGATAGGTTAATGGCGTTTCCGGGTTCCTTCAGGACGGGACGGTAGAGCCGATGGCAGAGGCACAAAATATCGGAAGCGAAGCGGCCGGCGAGGCGCGTCCGACCCGCTTGCGCGACGCGCTTCGCAAGGCGCGCATCGAGGCTGCCGATCGCACCGGTGTGGTCGTCGACCTGCGCGATGCGGAAGTTGCCCGGCTCGAGATTCTCAGCGAGGCGCTCGATCCCCTGTTTGCGCAGATTCCCGATCACGTGGATCTGTTTGACCGCGGCATCAGCCAGGGCGATACGCCGCGACTGTGGATCGATGTGGTCGCCCATGTTTTGATGGGGCGCGACAAGCGTGCCTATCGCTTTGTGCAGGATACCCGCTTCGGCCGTATCGTGATTGCCGAATCCCACGACGTGCCGGTCATCGTCGATGCCGTCACCGATTATGTCGCACGCCGCATGGTGGAACGCGAGCATGCGCTGGCGGTGCCGCCTGTGGTCGCGCCGGTCCAGACGGAGAAACCGCGTCGCGGCCGGTTCTGGCCGTTCGCCTTCGGCTTTATCCTCGGTGCAGTGGCGCTGTTCGGTCTGGCGGTGCTTGCAAGCCTGAGCAGTTTCTAATTCGCTGATGCCTATACCAGCCGCACGCGCCGTATTTCCCGGACCTGAAAGGCTTCGTTGATGCCGCGCACCGCCTGCTGGCAGCGCCAGCCATCGCCGTCGCGTGCGATCGAAAACAGGTTGTAGGCAGCATCGGGATAACGACCATGCGCCTGCGCGGATGCCGAAGGCACGCCGATCACCGGAATCCGCCCTGTCGGTCCCTCGATCCAGATCGCGGAATGAACGTGATCGTGGCCGTGCAACACCAGCTCCACGCCGTGTTGTTTCAGGAGTGCAATTAGCTCCGATGAATCGGTCAGACGCTTGGTCCGCGCGTCGGAACGCAGCGGATGATGAATCAGCAGGACGCGAAACGCCTGTTCGGAAGCGAGCGCGGCGAGAAGCCGATCAAGCCCATCCATCTGGCTCTGTCCCAGCCATCCCGTTGCCATCAGCGGCGCCGTCGGCACGGCCGAGGACACGCTGACAAGGGCAAGCGGGCCGCGGCGGCGCAGCGCCGGAAAGATTGCGCTGCCGGGCGCATCGTCGCCGGCAAGATAGCTTCCCCATGCCTCGGTAAAGCGATGACGGGTCGCGCGAACATAGGCGTCGTGATTGCCGGGAACGACCGTGACGCGTTCCGGCGGGCCGATATCTTCCAGCCATGCTCGCGCCGGCGCAAACTCGGCCTCTAACGCCAGATTGACGAGATCACCTGTGATCGCAATGTGGTCCGGCACCTGCGCCCGCAGATCGGATACCAGCACATCGAGCACGTCGCGCCGCTGGTATCGATGGCGATTGCGCGTCCAATTCAGATAACCGAATACGCGCTTGCCCGCGAGTTCGGTGAGCCGCGGGCGTGGCAGCGGCGGAAGGTGCGGGTCGGACAAATGGGCCAGGGTGAAGGCGGCCATCACTGGCATCCGCTTTCTTGTTCTGCGCGAAAGGACCACCGCATGATCGTCTCGTCACCGCCCTGCAAGGTTGATGAATGTATTGGCAAGCCGCAGCGGAGGATGCAAGGATCAAACGTGACCCTGAGTGCAAGGTTTTCCGTGACGACGATGATGCAGGGCCTGCGAAGAAGTCTTGAACCGGCGCTGCGGCGGTTCCTTCATCTGTATTGGCGGTTTGCCCGCGGCATGACGTTTGGCGTCCGCGCCGTGGTGCTTGATGCCGAAAATCGCGTGTTTCTGGTCAAGCACAGCTATGTCAGCGGCTGGCATCTGCCGGGTGGCGGCGTGGAGGTCGGCGAAACGTTGCGCCAAGCCCTGCAACGCGAATTGGCGGAGGAGGGGCGAATCGAACTTATCGGCGAGCCCGCCCTTCACGGCATCTATCTGAACAGCCACGTTTCCCGGCGCGATCACGTCGCGGTCTATCTTGTCAGGCATTTCAGGCAGGATCGCTTGCCCGAACCGAACCGCGAGATCATCGACTGCGGCTTTTTCGAAACGCAGGCCCTGCCGGTGGATACCACCGCGGGCACCCGCCTGCGGATATCGGAAGTGATCGAAAAGCGGCCGCCGATTCAGACCTGGCGTTAGAGAACGTTAGCGATACGTCCTTATGATCGGGCTTCAAAACCCTAACGATCGTTAAGGATTTAGCCGATGAGCGCCCTGCCGGAAGGAAAACGCCCGCCAAAGCTTCGCGGCGATCTGGCCGGCATGGTGGAGGCGTTGTCGGAATTTGCGAAATCCGAATTCCCGCAAAGCCTGCCCGCGCAGCCGCGGATCGCCGTCCTGGTGCCGTGCTTCAATGAGCAGGCGGCAGTCGCAACCGTGATTGCCGATTTTCGTAAAGCTCTGCCGTCGGCTGAAATTTTCGTCTACGACAACAACTCGTCGGACCGAACCGCCGCGGTCGCGCGCGAAGCCGGCGCCTCGGTGCGCAGCGAACGCCGCCAGGGCAAGGGCCACGTGGTCCGCCGCATGTTCGCCGACGTCGATGCCGACATCTACGTGCTCGTCGATGGCGATGCCACCTACGATGCCGCGAGCGCGCCGCGCATGATCGATATACTGCTGTCGGATCACCTCGATATGGTGGTTGGTCTGCGCGTCGATCAATCCGAAGCCGCTTACCGGCTGGGCCATCGCGCCGGCAACCGGCTCCTGACCGGCTTTCTGTCGTCGGTGTTCGGACAGGCCTTCAAGGACATCCTGTCGGGATACCGGATATTTTCGCGGCGCTTCGTCAAATCTTTTCCGGTGTTGTCGGACGGCTTCGAGATCGAGACCGAGTTGAGCGTTCATGCGCTTGAGCTGGCGCTGCCGGTCGCCGAGATCGAAACACCGTATTATGCGCGGCCCGAGGGCTCGGCCAGCAAGCTCAACACCTGGCGCGACGGGTTGCGGATTCTCTCTACCATTCTCAAGCTCTATCGCTCGGAAAAGCCGCTGCGCTTTTTCACGGCAATCGGCATCTTCCTGACCCTGGTGTCGGTCGGCCTCGCCACCCCCATTTTCGTCACCTATGTCGAGCAGGGGATCGTCCCGCGCCTGCCCACCGCGATGTTGTCGATGGGGTTGATGATTTTGGCCGTACTCTCGGTCTCGTCGGGATTGGTGCTCGATACGGTGACGCGCGGGCGCCGCGAGATGAAGCTGCTCGCCTATCTCGCCCAATCCCCTGTCGAGAAGACTTGACGGGCTTCAGCATTCGAAGTTGAACGTGGGTTGATGAGTGATCTCTCTTTGACCATCCTGGCCGAAACCGGCAACGACGCGCAGGCGATCGAACGCCTGCACGAACGCACCTTCGGGCCCGGCCGCTTTGTCCTGAGCGCCTACCGGATTCGCGAACGTGTCGATCATGTGCTCGATCTGTCGTTCACCGCCCGGATCGGAACGCTGCTGGTGGGTTCCGTGCGCCAGTTGCCTGTGGTCATCGGAAGCACGAGCGCGATGCTGCTGGGGCCACTGACGGTCGAGCCGCCGTTTCGCGGCCGCGGTATCGGGCGCGCGCTTCTGGAACGCGCGCTTGGCGAAGCAAAGGCCAAGGGGCATCGCCTGGTGCTTCTGGTCGGCGACGAGGCGTATTACAGCCGCGTCGGCTTCAAGGCTGTGCCGCAGGGGCGGGCAACCATGCCAGGCCCCGTCGACTATGGCCGTCTGCTGGTTGCCGAACTCGCCGAGGGCGCCTTCGAGGGCGTCTCCGGCGCGGTCCGACCCGATCAGCGCGCGGCGCGATAGAGCATGATCCGGAAAAGTGGACGCCGGTTTTCCGAAAAGATCATGCTCAAACAAAAAGTTAGAGCGAGATGACGATTCAACGAAAAGTCATCTCGCTTTAGAAATTCGGTCGGAGCGATCGAAATCGCACGATCAATCCCGCCATCGTTCACACCTCATATCTTTTTCGAGACGCCGAGGAAGAAGCCGCGGCGAGGTCCGAATTGCGGGGCGAACACACCGATGCCGCTTCCATCCCTGATTTCGTAGATCTTGTCGAAAAGATTGACGACGTCGAAGCGAATGGTCATCGGCTTGGGATCGTTCGGCAGCAGGAATTCGCGCTTGATGCCGAGATTGACCTGCGTGTAGGCCGGCACCGTGCCGATATTGGCATCGCCGTTACGCAGGCCGCTGCCATAGATCATGTCGGCGCTGAGTTTAATTCCGCACCACGATAGCCCGTTATCGCCAAATGCTTCCGCCGCGGTGGCTACCCGGCCGCAGAACTGATAGAGGGCGCCGGCCGAGGCAGTAACGAACTGGTTGTGGTCGGTATAGATAAAGTTGGTCTGAAGGAACTGCAGTCGGGTCAAGCCTCCAAGATCGGCAAGCGGAACCGTATTGTCGAACAGAAACTGGTTTGACACCGGGTCGGTCGCTCGCTGCTGTGCCACAGCAACATTGCCGTAGACCTGCAAGTTGCCGCTTGTGAACTTGCCCTTGAATTCGATGCCTTCATTGTAGCCGCGGGCGTAGTTGAAGGCGCTGAGCACCAGGGCTTGTCCAAACTGGCCGTTGTCGATCAGGTCGTGCGCGAATTTGTAATAGGCATCGACGCCTAGCTCGAGCGTGGAACAGCTCTTTGGGTCCGCACCGCACCCGAACTTGAATTTTTGATCGACGCCGGCATCGAAATAATGCGAGCGTTCCGGCAGCACCGGGTCGTTGGTCGCGCCGGCGGACGCCGCCCCGGTCGTATTGTTGAACAGAGCGATATTGGCGGGTGCCGCCTCCACCAGCACCGGCGGGGTGAAGTAACGCGCATAGCCGGCATGGAAGGTGGTGTTCTCGAACGGCTTGTAGGTAAAGCTCAAACGCGGGCTGAACTGGTTGGCACTGACGAACTGCTCCATCTGGTCGAAGCGCAGGCCGGCGTTGATGGTGAACTGGTTGGTCACCTTCCATTCGTCCTGCACATAAACACCCGCGAGCCATCCGAGCTTGGAGACGTTGTCGGTGATGCCGAAAGGATTGCCGTTGTCGGAGCCGTCGCACACAATGCAGGGCTCCACCAGCGACGTATTTTCGACGGCGGCCTGCTCGGCGCTGACAGAGAAACCGGCGCGGAGTGTGTGCGAGTCATTAATTTTATAAGAGCCGTCGCCCGCAATGCCGTTGGCGTAGGAGATGCGGCCGACATTCGAGGCGATGCCGTTGAGCAGGAGATCGCCGATCGGGTCCGGCGTGAAACGCAACTCGTTGTAGCGGGTGAAATAGGACAATTGCCCGTCGAAACCGTCGACCGACTTTTGCACCGACAGCACGCTGAAGTGAGTCTTCTCGACCTGGTTTTCGTTGAGCGCTGCCGAGTTGAAACTGGTCACGCCGAAGGCGTTGGTGACAAATCCATTTTGTCCGATCGGCGCACCTGGAACATTGGGAATCTGAAAGTTGTTGATCGCGGTTCCCGCGATCAGGCTGACCCGCGTGGCCGGGTCAACGATAGCCGACATATAGACAAAGCCTCGGTCCTGCTGCGTGAAATCGTGAATCGCATTATACGCGGGCGTCGGATTCTCGATCCCGACCGTGTCCTGAAGATACCGGCCGGTGAAGTAATATTGCACGCCGGCAAAGCAATCGGCGGCGGCGGCCGGCGCCTTGTAGGTCAGCGTGCTTGTGGTCGTGGTCGTAGGGCAGGTGCTGCCGAACGTGCCGCCATATTCGATGCTCGGCGCGATCGTTCCATGGCTGCCGCCATAAATGCCGACGCTGCCGCTATTGTTGAAGAGGTCGGTGCGGGTCGTGATGTCGACGAGACCGGTCGTGCGCAGCCCGTATTCGGCTGGCAAGGCGCCGGTCACGAGTGACATGCTGCCGATGAAGCTGGTGTCGAAAATGCTGCCGAAGCCGGTGACGCCATCGGGCAATAGCACCCCGTTGATCCGGAATTGGAGATTGGCGTGATCGTTTCGGACATGAAGCAAGCCACTGGCCGCCGAATCCTGCGAGACTCCGGGCAATTGCAGGAGCACTTGTTCCACCGACTGGTTGGTACCCCCCGGCAGATCCTGGATCGTGTCGTGGCTGATCGCGGTGGAGTTCGAGCCAACAGTCGTAAAGATATTGCTGCGCGCCTGGTCGAAGACTGCATTTTTTGCGGCGAGCCGAGCCGCGGCCTGCGCCTCCGGGGAAAGTGGCGCTTGCGCCGGCCCAGCCGGGGTGGCCTCACGGGCCACCGCGCGCGGCTTCTGCTTCGGGGGCTTGGCCGCTTGCTTCGGGGCCTGGACGTTGGTTGGCGGCAGGACCGTGGCAGGTGCATTGGTAGAAGGTGTATTTGTAGAAGGCGCCGGCGGCGCATTCCCCGTGGGCGCGGGCGCAGGTGCTGGCTCCGCGGTCTGCGATCGCGCCGTCCCGGCGATACCGCAGATCATGAGCGAGGCCATCCCTGAGGCCAGGATGCGTTTGATAAATACTGGTCTTGCTACTGACATTGTTCCTATCCCAACAAGGCTGCTAGCGGATTCGTCGCTACCAGCGCGAATTCGAAAGTGCCTGCCGCCGGCTTGCGGCGGACTGATTGCTTCTTCTTCCCAGGGGATCGGCTACGAACGAACGGCCAATCCTTTCAGGAAGCGTTCAGGTCGGTGTCAGGAGGCGGGAGGTGCGCGTGATTGAAAAGCCGCGCGCGCAGGACGCGGACGAGCGAACGGCGCATCCATTGTCAGGCGCGCGGGTTCGATCGTTGGCGGTAACGGCAGAACCGGTGGCGCTGCGGCCATGGCCGTACTTGCAAGAGCGACAACGGCGCAGATCGCGCAAACGTCATCCGGATGCTGATCCGGATCGTGGTTGGGCGCCGGCAGCTGCTGGGCGGATTGTATCGACGGCGCTGCTTGCGTTACGATTCCATGGAAATGGCCGAACGACAGCGCAAACTGAATCGCCAGCGCAAACAGCGCAATATGCGAAACCCGTCTGATGCTCGAACGCAACCACTTCATGCCATGGCACACCCACGTCGAAAGGGTCCAACCTTACGAACGTTGCTTGGAGTTTCGCGAACATCGCCCAACGGTGTCAACGGTCGCCACTTGAATGCTACCGAATTCGCGGACTCTGTGGGATTTTAGCAACGCACCGCAACATTGGCCGCGGGACTGATCAGCGCGCGAAGTTCACGGGCGCGATGTAGCTGTCTTGTGTACCCGGCTTGGCGGCGGGGAATGGTGGGAACGGACTGGCACGACGCAGGATGTCCAGAGCCTCGTGATCGAGCACGCTGTTGCCTGAGGATTTCGACACGTCGCTCGAAATCACCTCGCCCGCGCGGTTCAATGCGAACTGCACCAACACGGTGCCGGCGGCGCCACGCGCGGCCATCGGATAGCGCTTGAACCGCTGCAAATGACCGAACAACAGCGCTTTATAAGCGTTGGAGCCGGCTTCGGTGAACTCGCCGATGCGCGCATTCTTCGGTAGCGCGCGCGTCTCGGGTGCAGGGGCCACCGGCATGGGCTCCGGCTTCTCGAGCTTCTGCTCCTGCTGTGGCAGCGTGACGTCGGCCTGTTGCGGCGGCGGTGGCGGCTGCACCACCTCTTCCAGCGGCTTTTCCTCGACCTTGCGCTCTTCCTTTGGCGTCGCTTCCGCCTGCTGCATGGTCGGTCCGACGGCGATGTCCTGATCCTGGATTGTGGGCGCGGCGGCTTCCACCGGCGCCAGCGTCACGGCGATCGCAGGCAGCATGGTCGTCTCGACGGGTTGGCGCGCGTACCAGATTGCGATCGTGCCGATAAGGGCCGCATGCGCCGCGAGGATGGTCACGCCGGCGAGCATCCACCGGGAAACTCCGTGCCTTTCCGGCAGATACAGCGCGAACGCGTTCATTGTTTTGCCGCCGGCGTCTCGAGACCGACCAGCGCGAGCTTGAGATAACCGGCGTCGCGCAAGACGTTCATCACCGCCATCAGCTCGCCGTAGCTGATGGATTTGTCACCGCGGACAAAGATCGTCTGATCCTTGTGATTGTTGCTGGCGGCATCGAGCGCGCCCGGAAGCTCGCCGCGCGGCACGATGGTCTCCCCGATCGCAATCGACGCGTCCGGCTTGATGGTGACGAACACTGGCTTGTCGGGCCGCGGCTGCTCGGGCGCAGTCGAGGCAGGCAGGTTGACGCCGATGTCGACGGTTGCGAGCGGTGCCGCAACCATGAAGATGATCAATAAAACCAGTATGACGTCGATGAACGGGGTGACGTTGATCTCGTGCAGCACATCGAGATCGTCGTTATTCGAACGCGAGGAAAGGTGCAGGGCCATCGCTTACTCCGCGGCCCGTGGCAACGGCGCTGCACGGCGCAACTGTCCGCGGCTGACCATCAGCAGCAGTTGCGCGGATGCGTCGCCGAGCAGGATACGGTAGCCGGCGATCACGCGGGCGAGATGGTTATAGATCACGACCGCCGGGATCGCGGCAACGAGGCCGAACGCGGTCGCAAGCAAGGCTTCCGCAATGCCAGGCGCCACCACTGCGAGATTGGTGGTGTGGGATTCGGAAATGCCGATGAACGAGTTCATGATGCCCCACACCGTACCGAACAGGCCGACGAAGGGCGCGGTCGCGCCGATGGTGGCGAGAATGCCGACCCCGCGCGACAACTGTCGCGCCATCGCCGCTTCGACGCGCTCCAGCCGCAACGCCACGCGCTCCTTGAAGCCGTCGTCGATGATACCATCGGACAGCTCGGCTTCGCGCGCGGTGGAGGTGATCAGCTGCGCGACAGCATCCCGTTTCGTCTCGCAGGCGCGCACCGCGTCCGAAAGATTGCCTCCACGCTCCAGCATCGCAAGACGACGATGCGCGAGATTTTTCGCGGCCTGGAGCTCGATGGTCTTGGCGAGCCAGACCGTCCAGGTCACGAGCGAGGCGAAGGCGAGCCCGACCATGACCGCCTTCACCACGATGTCGGCGCTGAGGAACATGCCCCACGGCGACAGGTTGTGCGGCAGCAGCGGATTTGGCTGATTTAGCTCTTGGGCAAGCGCGGGCGGCGGGAGCATGGCGACGGCCGCGAAAAGGCAGGCCACGATCGCAGGCATCCGCCAATGGCAAATCCCGTCGCGTTGGTCGTTCGTATTATTTTGCTGCATTTTATTCTCTTTTCGGTGCATCGATTTCGCCGCTCCGCTTCTCTGACGGCCAGCGAATGCCCCTAATTCTCGGTAAGGATGCTTGACGCTCGCGCCATGAATGACCGATCTCCGCCCGCTGTTGGCAGCGTGGCTTCAGCACGCCGTACTGGAGCGGAAGAGATCGATGTCAGGAAATCGGCGGTCCGCGCGACTGAAAGGCCGCAGTTGGTCGCTCGGCAAAGGCAAGCGGAGACTCTATCGGCCGATCGAAGCCAAGGCCGGCAAATTCCACCGGCAACACCGGTGGCGTGGAGGCGAGCGCATTCGCCATCGCCGAGATAGCGGTACAGATCGGACAGAGATAGTCCGCCCCGGTATCGCCGGGATGATCTTGTGTTCGGTCGGTATCGGAAGACGCGGCCACGGTCAGCGAGATCAAACCACTCCCAGCGTGCCTACCGCCGGTCGCGTGAAAGTGACCAAAGGACAGGCCGAGATTGATGACCAGCGCGAGCAGCGCGAGCCACGATCCGTGCCTCATATTGTCCCGGAACCAGCGCATTTGCCGTCGAGCCGTGCTTTCTCAAGGGTTTGGCCGTGGCAGCATCTTATCCGAGCCGGCCACCGGGTCAAAGGCCGCTTACGGCTCTATTTTCGATCAACCAGCGTCAAATCCCGCGCGGTCAGCGACCCTCGCGCAGCCAGGTTGCGGCGAATGCGCCGAGCAGCAGCAACAAGCCCACGAGGCCCGCGAATACCGGCAACACGCCGACACCTCTGACGACGCTTGCATCGCGCATCTTCACGCCCATCCAGCCGTCGCCGCGGAAAATACTGGACGCATGCACCGGCACGATGCGCGGAAGGTCGATTGCAGAGCCGTCGACGACACGGCGCACGTCGCCGCCGGTTGCCTGCGCCAGCGGCAGCAGCGTTTCGGTGGTGGAGGTGACTTCCGAAAACTCCTTCGGGTTGGTCGGGCCGACATTGATCAAGGCTTTCAGGGTTCCGTCGGTCGCCTGCCACAGGCCGAGCTCGTTGGCGGGAATCGCCGCCGTCCAGGTTCCGGGCTCGCCGACACTCAGTGTCAACTCGCGGGTGGCACCGGATGGCGAGGTCACCGTGACCGGTGCGACGCTCTCGGCCATGGTCTGGCGCTGGACGACGAGATCATGGCCGCGTACTTGCAAATGCAGCGCCTCCTCGTCGAGGTCGGGCTGCTTCATCAGCCAGTGCGACATCCGTCGCAACAGGTCGAGGTGCGGGCCGCCGCCTTCATAGCCGCGCGCCCACAGCCAGATATGATCCGACAGCAGAAGAGCGACACGGCCCTCGCCAAATCGCGACAACAGCAAGAGCGGCTTGCCATCCGCGCCCGTCATCACGGGCGGGCTGGTCGCGTTGCGGGTGTCGACCGTGCGGAAGAACCGGCTCCAGTGCGGCGGTTCGCTGTTTGAGCCTTCAAGGCCGCGCGTCACGGGGTGGCGTTTGCCGACGTCGCTCAGCGCAGCATAGAATGGTTTCTCGGTGACGCCGACCGGTTCGGCCGGCAACACGGAATCGAGCGGCGTACGCCAGATGCTCGTCGACGAGGCATAGTCGGGCCCGGCGGACACCAGCACCGCGCCGCCCGAGCGCACATAGCGCGCGATATTGTCGAAATAGGCGATCGGCAGCACGCCCTGGCGCGCATAGCGATCGAAGATGATCAGCTGGAATTCGTTGATCTTCTGCTGGAACAGCTCGCGGGTCGGAAACGCGATCAGCGACAATTCGTTGATCGGCGTGCCGTCCTGTTTCTCCGGCGGGCGCAGAATCGTGAAATGCACGAGATCGACGCTGGCATCTGACTTCAGAAGGTTGCGCCAGGTGCGTTCGCCCGAATGCGGCTCGCCGGAAACCAAAAGCACGCGCAGCTTGTCGCGGACGCCGTCGATCGCAACCACGGCGCGGTTGTTGACGAGCGTCAATTCGTTATCGAGCGGCGAGGCCTCGATCTCCACGATATTGGGGCCGGCATGCTTGATCTCGACATCGACATTGACGGTCTGGCCGCCGAGCACGGTGCGTTCGTTGATCACCTCGCCATCGACGCGCACCACGACTTTGGCGCGCTGGCCGGTGACGCCCTGATCGTCGAGCCGGTAGGTGATGGTCTGCACCTGCCCGACGATGCCGAAGCGGGGAGCTGCGGCAATCGCAATCCGGCGGTCACGTTCGTCTTTGCGGCCGGTGATCAGGCCATGGACCGGAGCCTGGAATCCAAGTGTTGCGGCATTCGCCGGGATGTCGTGCACCCGTCCGTCGGTGATGAGGAAAGCGCCCGCGACGCGATCGACCGGAACGTCGGACAGCACTGAGGACAACGCGCCGAACAGTTTGGTACCGTCGGTCTCGCCGTCGGCCTGGCCGGCCTCGACCACGCGAACTTCAAGACCGGCGATCTTCTTGAGGCTGTCGACTAAAGCCTGCTGCGCACGCGCGGTCTCGTTGGTGCGATCGCCAAAATTCTGGCTCGGGCTCTTGTCGACAATGACCGCGGCGACCGACGATAGCGGCTCGCGCTCCTCGCGGGTGAACGACGGATTGGCGAGCGCCAGCAGGATCAGTCCGAGCGCCAACAGGCGCAGCCACGCGCCGCGGGGACGTCCAAGCAGCAGCAATCCCGCAATCAGGACGACCGCGGCAAGTGCCGTCCAGAGCACGGGCGAGGGGATCAGCGGGGCAAACGCGATGCCGTAGTTCATGGCGCGTACCTGCTCATTGTCCCAGCCGCTCGATCAATGCCGGCGCGTGCACCTGGTCGGCCTTGTAGTTTCCGGTCAGCGTGTACATCACGATGTTGACGCCGGCGCGGAAGGCGAATTCGCGCTGCCGCGGTTCGCCCGGCGAAAGCGGCAGCATCGGCTGGCCGTCCGGGCGAATCGCCCAGGCGCCGGCCAGGTCGTTGGAGGTGATGATGATGGGCGAAACGCCGTCGCCGCCGCGCGCCGGGTGCGAGGCCGCGTCTTCGTCCTCGTCGCGCGGCAGCGTCTCGACCCAGGTCTGACCGGAGTCAAAACGGCCGGGAAAGTCGCGCAGGAGATAAAACGTCTTGGTCAGCACATGCTCGCGCGGCACCGGTTCGAGCTCCGGCACATCGAGCGAGGAAAGAATATCGCGCAATGCCAGCATGCCCGGCGTCTGCGATGCGCTGGTATCGCCGGGCGGCGCCTCGATCGCATCGCGGGTATCGAACAGCACCGTACCGCCCTGTTTCATGTAGGCGTCGATACGGTTGATCGCATCCTGCGGCGGCTTCGGCGCGCCGGGAACCACGGGCCAGTAGATCAGCGGGAAGAACGCGAGTTCGTCATGCGCGGGATCGACGCCGACGGGATCGCCGGCCTCGAGCGCCGTGCGTTGCGCGAGAAACAGGGTCAGGCCTGACATGCCCGCCTTCACGATCGAATCGACGTCGGCGTTGCCCGTCAGCACGTAGGCCAGACGGGTCTGCGTCGTCGCCTTGATGGCGAAGTCGTCAGTGGCGCCGTCGGCCCTGGTCGGGGCCGGCACGCTCAAGAGGATCGGCAGCAGCAGCGCCAACAGCAGAGCGGCGGGCGCCGCGCGCCGCCGCAACAGGCTTGCAATTCCCCCACCCAGCAGCGCCACGATCACGGCGTCGATCAAGAACAGCGCGAGCGAGGAAGAGAGCAGGATTCCGCGCAGGTCGCGCGGTTCGGAGTTGGTATAGCTCGCCCGCCGCGCGCGCAGCGCCGACGTATCGAGCGGTACGATGCGCTCCGTCGGCGAAAGCGTATTCACCGCAAGCGGTCCATCGACTGGGCCATAGAATCCCGGCGGGTGATCCAGGCTCGCCCGCTCGCGGAAATCGACGGCGAGCGGCTTTGCGGTCGAAGGCGGCGGTCCGAACGCGCCAAAGCCGTCCAGTATGCGCAGCGGCGCCACCGTTTCGATATTGGCCTCGCTTGTCGCGCCCGCACCCGGGCTCGATGCATAGCCGGAAATATCGACGATCCTTCGCAACATCTCGACAAAGGAGCCGGACATCGGCAGGTCGGACCAGCGCATATCGGCGCTGACATGAAACAAGGCCAGCAATCCCTTGCCGCGGCGTTCGCCTGTCACCAGCGGCGTGCCATCCTCCAGCGACGCCCAGCTTTTGGTCGGCAATACGGCGTCGGGCTCGGCCAGTACCTGGCGATTGACGGTGATGTCCTTGGGCGCCACCAGGCCGGCAAACGGGCCTTCGGCGGCGAAGGCTGCGAGGTGCTGCGGCTTTTCCCAGGTCAGGCTGCCGCCAAGGCTGCGTCCGCCGCGGCGCAGCTTCACCGGCACCAGATCGTCGTCGGCCTGTGCTAGCCTCGGGCCGGCAAAGCGCACCAAGACGCCGCCGCGTTCGATCCAGGCCGCGATGCGTTCGCGAATTTCCGGCGACAGCGTGCCGACATCCGCCAGCACGATCATCGGCAGTTTCTGATCGAGAAACTGCGAGATCGCCAGCTGCGGCGCGCCGCGATCGCCCTGGCGAATATCGGCAAACGGCGCCAAGGCGCGTGTCAGGTAGAATGTCGATGCCAAAAGCGGCTGCGCGGTGTCGCTGCTCGAACCGGTGACCACCCCGACGGCGCGGCGCCGCCATCTCTTGTCGAGCAGTTGCACCGCGCCTGCCGAATGCTCGCCCGATATTTCGAGCCGCGCGATGTCGTTGCGCAGTTCGACCGGCAGATCGAACGAAGCCTCGGTTTCACGGTCCTTTGGCGCAAAGGCAAAGCGCGCCTCGCCGATCGGCGAGCCCTTCTGATCCAGTGCGCGAACGATACCGAAGGCCGCATCGCCGTCAGCGCGGAGCACTTTCACGGTCATCTTTGCCGCCGCGTTCTCGGCGGCCGCGAGCGCCAGCGCCGGCGATGTGCCGCCTTCAAAGACGGTGAGCGTGCGCTCGCCCACGACCTTGCTCAGGCCCTGAAGGAACTCTGCGCCGCGTCCGGCGTCGACGCCGTCCGACAGCCAGGCAATCTCGCAATCGCCGGTGGCTCTCAGAAAACGCTCGATGGCCGGCAGCGTTTCGACCCGCTCGATCGAATAAGGCTTGGGCACGAACTGGCGAAGCGCGACGCGCGCCGTGCCGCCCGGCATGATCGTGATGTCGCGCGTCGGCTCCGACAGCGGAATCAGGGCGATGCCGCGCCGGTCGTTATCGGCGTTTGCGATCAGCTCGTCCGCGGCCCTGACCCTGGCATCCCAACTGGCGGCGGCGCTCCAGCCGTCGTCGATCAGGATGGCGAGCGGCGCGCGCGAGGCCGTGGCGCCAGTCAGCGGATTCCAGATCGGGCCTGCGGCCGCCAGAATGATCAGCGCGGCGGCGGCAAGCCGTAGCGCGGTCAGCCACCACGGCGTGCGCGAAGGTGTCTCTTCCTTGGGGGCGATGTCGAACAACAGCCGGGTCGGCGGAAACACGATGCGTCGCGGCCGCGGCGGCATCACCCGCAGCAGCCACCACAAAAGCGGCAGGCTCAAGAGGCCGAACAGCAGGATCGGCTCGGCAAAGGAGAGTGGCAGGCCCGCGATCATGCGCTTCGTCCTGCTTTGACGGTTGCGGCGCCAGCGCTTCCCTTGCTCACCATCATGCCCGAATGCAGGAACAACAACAGTTCGGCCGCCGAACGGCTGGTGGTGTGGGTCGAGAACAGCCAGTCGAGCTTGGCGGTCTCGGCTCGAATTTGATCGCGATGAAGCGCCACGCGCGCGACGTAGTCACCGGCCCAGCTTTCCGCGCGGCCCGCGACGATGACATTGCCGCCTTCCGGTTCGACAAATTCGACCCGGCCGGAATAGGGGAAGGTTTCTTCCGCGGGATCGACGATTTGAATCAGCGATCCGTGCGCGCCGGACGCGGACAATCCGGCGAGCATGGTCTGGATCTCGCCGATCGGCGACCAGAAATCGGACAGCACCACGATTTCGGCAAGCGCCGAGGGCACAAAGGAGGGTGGCAGGCTGAGCCGCGCGGCATCGTCATGCAGCATGGCCTGCGCCATCTTGTCGATGATGTTGCGGCTTGCGCTTGGGTTGACGAGGCCCGGAATGCCGACGCGCTCGCCGCCGTCGACCAGTAGCTCGGCGAGCGCAAAGGTCACGATCAGCGCGCGCTCGAGCTTGCTGTCGCGCGCTTGCCTCGATGCAAACGCCATCGACGGCGAACGATCCGGCCACAGCCAAACCGTATGCGCCGCCTCCCACTCCTGTTCGCGGACATAGAGGTGATCGTCGCGCGCCGAACGCCGCCAGTCGACCCGCTGAGCCGGCTCGCCGGAAACGAAGCGGCGATACTGCCAAAAACTTTCGCCGGCACCGGCGCGCCTGCGTCCGTGCAGGCCGTGAATGACATTGGCTGCGATCCGCCGGGCTTCCAGCACAAGGCGCGGCAGCGATGCGGCGAGCGTTCGGCTTTCGCCATCGGCGCGTCGGATTGCTGCGATTTCTCCACTGGCGCCGTGCTCGGTGGCTGCAACCATCAACCGATCCGCGTCTTCAATTGCTTGATGACATCGGCAATGGTGCGGCCTTCGGCGCGCGCGGCGAAGGTCAATGCCATGCGGTGTTTGAGAATCGGCTCGGCAAGATCGAGCACATCGTCGATCGAGGGAGCCAAACGCCCGTCGAGCAAAGCGCGCGCGCGAACGGCGAGCATCAGCGATTGGCTGGCGCGGGGACCGGGGCCCCAGGCGATCAGTTTGCCGGCCTCGCCGCCTTCGGGGCCCGGACGCGCCGAGCGCACCAGCGAGAGGATCGCCTCCACCACGGAATCGCCAACCGGCAGCCGGCGCACCAGCCTTTGTGCGGTGATGAGGATTTCGGCGTTCATCGCCGCTTTCGCCAGCGTCTCCTCGGCGCCAGTGGTTTCGAACAGAATCCGCCGCTCGGCGTCGCGGTCGGGATAATCGACGTCGATTTCCATCAGGAAACGGTCGAGCTGCGCTTCCGGCAGCGGATAGGTTCCTTCCTGCTCGAGCGGGTTTTGCGTCGCGAGCACGTGAAATGGCTTCGGCAGATCGTGGCGGGCGCCCGCAACCGTGATGTGCTGTTCCTGCATGGCCTGGAGCAGCGCCGACTGGGTGCGGGGGCTGGCGCGGTTGATTTCATCGGCCATCAGGAGCTGCGCGAATACCGGCCCCGCGATGAAGCGGAACGATCGCTTGCCGGAACTGCTCTCGTCAAGCACCTCCGCGCCCAGAATGTCCGACGGCATCAGGTCCGGCGTGAACTGGATGCGCTTGGCATCGAGCCCAAGCGTAATGCCTAAGGTTTCGACGAGTTTGGTCTTGGCAAGGCCGGGTACGCCGATCAGCAGCGCGTGACCCCCCGAAAGGATGGTGACGAGCGTATTCTCGATCACCCGTTCCTGGCCGAAAATGACGGTGGAAATCGCTTCCCTTGCGCTGCGGATTTGACCGGCAACCTGCTCGGCCGAACGCACGATGACGTCCTCGAGTTTCTCGACGCTGTCTGTGCCCGCCATTTGCTTCTCCTGAAAACCCTAAGCCCTACCTGCCGCCGATTTCGTCATGCTCATGCTAAACTCATGAGAAGGCCGTGTATTCGTTCAATTAAACTATCCCCACATTATCGGCATTTCGGAGTATGAACGGCATCACGATGTGGCGACTTAATCCGGGGAAATACGGCCGAACTCGTCCAGGACAGATGGCACGGCGTCAGCATCAAACCTATGTTTGCTTGCACCAATCGTGCCAAAACAATTGTTCCGGATTCAAACGTTTTGGTACCTGAACCGTTAAGACTCACGGCAAACCATGGCGAAGCAAGGGCAGGAACCGCGTCAAAGTCTGGAAGGCCTCACGGCCGCGGCGCGGGTGGCTACGAACGCCAACGCAACCGGAAGGGGCTTGCCGCCGGTGCATCTGTGGAATCCGCCGTTTTGCGGCGATCTCGATATGCGAATCGCCCTCGACGGCACCTGGTACTATATGGGGACGCCGATCGGGCGGCCAGCGCTGGTTCGGCTGTTCTCGACGATCCTCAAGCGCGAGGATGGCAAGCACTTTCTTGTGACGCCGGTCGAGAAAGTCGGCATCCGCGTCGACGACGCGCCGTTTTTGGCCGTCGAGATGATCAAGGAGCACGACGATCGGGGCCAGCGCTTGCGCTTCCGCACCAACGTCGACGATTGGGTCGAATGCGATCCGGCGCACGGCCTGCGTTTCGAGGCTTCCGCCGAGGGCGGATTGACGCCCTATCTCCACGTCCGATCAGACCTTTGGGCAAAAGTCACGCGTCCGCTCTACTATGATTTGGTTGACATGGGTGAGGAGCGGATGGTCGATGGTCGCCAGATGTTCGGGGTTGCGTCGGCCGGCGCATTCTTTGCGATGGCGGATGCGGAAGAGGTAAGGGGCGCACTTTGAGCGAGGCGATGGCGAGGAATGATCCCGCCGCAATCAATTCGACGACGTTTTTCGATCGGGCGCGTGCGCGGCTGCGCTTCGACGTTCCACCAGGGCTGACCGATTCAAGCCTGATCCCGGCAAGCGGGGACCAGGGCACCGACCGCATGCTCGAGATTCTCGCGCGCGAGCAGCCGATCCGCCCTGCGGCGGTGTTGATCCCGGTCATCGACCGTCCGCAACCGACTGTGCTGTTGACGCAGCGTTCTACCCATCTCAACGAACACGCCGGCCAGATTTCCTTTCCGGGCGGCAAGATCGATGCGACCGATGCCTCTCCGCTCGATACGGCGTTGCGCGAGGCGGAAGAGGAAATCGGACTTGCGCGCGAATTCGTCGACCCCATCGGTTACCTCGATCTCTACGGAACGAGCTTCGGATTTCGCATCCTGCCGACGGTGGCGCGCGTGCGGCCCGGGTTCAAGTTGCGTATCAGCCCTTCGGAAGTCGACGATGCCTTCGAAGTTCCGCTGGCGTTCTTGATGGATCCGGCCAACCATCAGCTTCACAGCAAGCAATTCCGCGGCGTAGAACGATTTTACTACGCCATGCCTTATGGCGAGCATTACATCTGGGGTGCGACCGCCGGCATCCTTCGTGTGCTTTACGAGCGGATCTTTACGTCATGATCCGTCCGGCCCTCACCGAGATCGGAATTTTTCTGATCCCGTTTGCGGTCTATGCGCTGTTTCTGGTCTTGAGCCGTTCGGGAGTATTGGTCCAGTCGTCCTGGCCAGTGAAGATTATCGGCAGATTATTGTTCGGCTCGCTGCTCCTCGTGGTGCTCAGTCTGGCCCTGTTTGTCCAATTCTCCGGCGCGCCGCCGCACTCGACCTACATTCCCGCCCATCTGGAGAACGGCAAGCTCGTTCCCGAGGTCGAAAAATGAGCAGCGCGCGGCGACTGGAGCGTGCGCCGTGGCTGAAAACCGGCCCGGCTGCGCGCGTGCTCGCACTGCTGAGCACGGACGGGGAGGAAGCGCGGGTGGTCGGCGGCGCGGTGCGCAACGCGCTCCTCGATCTTCCGATCGGCGACATCGATATCGCGACCACGGCAATACCGGAGGAAGTCACCCGCCGCGCCAAGGCGGCCGGCATCAAGAGCGTGCCGACCGGCATCGAGCACGGCACGGTGACACTTGTGATCGACGCCCATCCGTTCGAGGTTACGACGCTGCGCGAGGATACCGAGACCTTCGGCCGAAGAGCGAAAGTCGCCTTCGGGCGCGACTGGGTGCGCGATGCCGAGCGGCGCGACTTCACCATCAACGGCTTGTCGGTCGACGCCGAGGGGCTTGTTCACGACCATGTGGGCGGTCTCGAAGACATCGCGGCAAGACGCGTGCGCTTCATCGGCGATCCCGGAAAGCGGATCGCCGAGGATTACTTGCGCATCCTCCGCTTCTTCCGCATCCATGCCGCCTATGGCGCGGGCCCACCCGACCGCGCCGGATACCTCGCCTGCATCGCCGGGCGAGCGGGTCTTGCTGGCCTTTCGGCGGAACGCATACGGGTCGAAACGCTGAAGCTGATGGTCGCCGACGGCGCGATCGATGCGGTCGATGCCATGGTGGATGGAGGACTGCTGCTGCCGATCTTCGGCGGCATCGCCTATACCGGGCCGTTTGCGATTCTGATTTCGGTCGAACGCGCGCTGGGTCTTGTGGCTGATCCGATCCGCCGGCTGGGCGCGCTCGCGGTTGCCGTCACCGAGGATGCAAGACGCCTCGCGTCGCGTTTGCGGTTGACCAATGCAGAGACGAAGGCGCTGGATTCCATGGGCCATCGCTGGTGGCGGCTCGCCGGAATGGACGAGACCACCGCACGGCGCCGGCTTTATCGCCTCGGCGAAGGCGCCTATCGCGACCGGCTGATGCTGGCATGGGCGCGCTCGGGTGAATCGAGCGACGCGGTGCCGTGGCGGGAGCTCGCTGGCTTGCCGGCACGCTGGAGCGCGCCGAAATTTCCGCTCAAGGCGGCCGATTTCATGGCACGCGGAATTGCCCAAGGGCCGGAGCTCGGACAGGTGCTAGCGCTCGCCGAGGATGCCTGGCTTGCGGCGCAATTCCCGCTGGATCAATCCTCGCTCAAAACCATCGCCGACCAGACCGTGGCACGCTTTGTATCGCGATGAAAAATACACCACCTGATATCGGTTAATGAATTACTAATCCAACGCGGGAGGTCCCCTAGCTCTGCCGACATTGAGGTGACGTTGCACTTAATTATTGAAGCGCGATGGGTTGCCAGGTCACGCCCGGCAACGACGAGTTCACCAGTTACTGCGCGAACTGTGGCGGTCGTGGGTTGGAGTATGGTTTGCCCACACCGGATCACATTGCCGATCACTCGTCGGCTGCAAGCTCGGCTTGGGCCATAGCCCGCTGCGCCGGCAAAGACTCATGCACGGTGCCCCATACAAGGCGATGCGCCACGTCCTCGTAATCATGCCGGTAGATGTTGCCGGAGCCGGACATCTTGCGCCAAGGGATGTCGGGATGGCGCGCCTTCATTTCGGGAGACAGGCGTCACGACGCCTCCGAGATGATCTCAAGGCAGCGCGTGATGGCGTAAAATGTCCGCATATCCGTCAGGAAGCGCTCGTAGTCGAACCCCTCGGCAAAGGAAATTGCAAGATCGATGTTGAGGAGGATATCCGACAGGCTATCGCGTTCGGTTTCAGAAAGCATAGATCGCGTCGGCCGTGGCCTTGGGTCGGGCTCGCCGTTTCAGACCTTCGCGGCTGACGACATCGACGGGACGGTCGAACATATCGGCGATAAACTCTTTCACGCCGGCATAATCGAAAACCGTCACGACGATTGCCGGATCAAGATCGACCAAGATGTCGATATCACTGTCAGGACGGTCGTCACCGCGCGCGACGGAGCCAAACAGCGCGGCATGGGCAACGCCTTGCGCCCGCAAGTCGGCCTCGCGCTCCCTGAGCTTCTCTATGATCTCGTCGCGTTTCATGATGCACTTTATAGCACAAAAGCCCCCGATTTCACAGCCGAACCAAGGAACGTAAAAGCTTAAAAGCTGGAGAGAAGTTTGCTACCGCGCGCCTGAAAAGCGCGCTTTTCGATCAACGGGCCCTTAACCCTTGCACGGACCCGGAATGGCGTCACCCCGGAATGACGTACCCTACGGCCATTTCACTTCCGGCGGCATCGAGGAGAGGATCGAATCCACATTGCCACCGGTCTTGAGACCGAAGATGGTGCCGCGGTCGTAGAGCAGGTTGAATTCGACATAGCGGCCGCGGCGGATCAACTGTTCTTCGCGGTCGGCCGCCGTCCACGGCGTTTCGAAATTGCGCCGGACAAGGCCGGGATAAACCTTCAGGAAGGCGCGCCCGACATCCTGGGTGAAGGCGAAATCGGCCTCCCAGTCGCCGGAATCGTGGTGGTCGTAGAAGATGCCGCCGATGCCGCGGGGCTCCTTGCGATGAGGCAGGTAAAAATACTCATCGCACCATTTCTTGTATTTTTCGTAAGGCGCGATTTTCGCATGCGCGTCGCAGGCGGCCTTCATGGCGGCGTGGAAGGCGAACGTGTCGGCGTCCTCTTGGCTGCGCCGCCGGTCCAGGACCGGCGTCAGATCCGAGCCCCCGCCGAACCACGCCTTTGTCGTAACGATAAAGCGCGTGTTCATATGCACCGCGGGGATATGCGGGTTGCGGAAATGGGCGATCATCGAAACGCCCGTCGCCCAGAAGGCGGGATCTTCGGCCGTTCCTGGAATTTGTGAGCGAAACTCCGGCGCGAACTCGCCGTGAACGGTCGAACAATGCACGCCGACCTTTTCAAACATCCGTCCGCGCATCTGGCTCGCGACGCCGCCGCCACCCGGTCTGCCGGTGTGATCGGTGCGCTCCCAGGGGGTTCGTTCAAATCGTCCGGCCTTGCCGGCATAGAGTGCGGGTGGAGATTCGTCTTCCAGCCGCTCGATCGCCGCGCAGATGTCATCGCGCAACGACTCGAACCAGGCCTTGGCGCGGGCCTTGCGTTCGTCGAGCTTAGAAACGTCGAGCTTGGAAACGTCGAGCTTGGAAATATCCATGGCTGATGCCTGACCCTGCGCTGCCTATTCTCACTCTAACGCTATTTTCCCGGAACGGGTCTGCCGAAGCGCTTCCCCGAGCGCCATTGCGGCTGCCATCGCGACATTGAGCGAGCGCAGTCCGCCTTGGATGGGAATAACCAGCCGCGCGTCGGCCGCACCAGCGACGGTTTGGGGAACGCCCGCGCTCTCCCGCCCGAACAACAAGATGTCCGACGCTTGATAGCGAAAATCAAGATATGGCGTGGCGCCCTTGGTCGTGAGCAGGAGAAGCCGATGCCGCTCTTGCCTTCGCCATTCCTCGAATTTAGCCCAGGAATCGTGGCGCCTCCAGTCGACCTGATCGAGGTAGTCCATTCCGGCGCGGCGAAAATGCCGGTCCGATATCGGAAAACCTGCGGGCTCGATGATATGGGCAGCGACCCCCATGCAGGCACAAAGCCTGAGGATGGTGCCGGTATTTTGTGGGATGTCGGGCTGGTAGAGTGCGATCTGCATGCGATTCCAACATTGGCGTCCGGGCAGGCTGATGCCAACCGTTTCACAAGATGACCGCCGCCTCGGTTATGCGAAAAAACGCGGTGGTGCGCGGAATTAGTGCATTGCACGTTGGGCAGCCGATAGCGGGCTTGCGCTCGTCCGGCAAGGGTGCCAATAGAACGATT
>Ga0210394_10001216_pt1 | contig 42838 bp, 60 predicted proteins | sample IncBWC12MmetaG_FD_160121 | JGI IMG/M metagenome (GOLD analysis project Ga0210394, IMG submission 160121) | Forest soil microbial communities from Barre Woods Harvard Forest LTER site, Petersham, Massachusetts, United States - Inc-BW-C-12-M | ecosystem: Environmental > Terrestrial > Soil >...
GGGAGGGAGGGGAAGGGGGTGGGGGCGGGGGCGCTGTGCGAACGAAGGAAGGTTGATTACGCGGTAAGAACCGGGGCGGTGAACGCGGGGCACACCGTATACCATAAGGGGAAGCCGTATAAGATGCAACAGTTGCCAGTCGGCTGGGTGGCCGGGGATGGGTGCACATTAGTGATTGGCCCCGGGGCGTATATTCACCCCGAGATATTCTTCCGCGAAGTCCTGATGGTCCGGGACCTTGGCTACAAGGGAACCATACTGGTCGATGAGCGGGCGGGGCTACATCTCCCCGAGCACATGGACCGCGCCGGGGCCAGCGGGAGACACTACCTAATAGGCGCAACGGGGAAGGGTTGCTCCGAGGCTATACGGGACCGTATCGCCCTCCGGGGCAAGGGCGGGAAGCTATTCAAGGATTGGTATATCGAGAACGTGATAATGCCGGTGACGGGTGCATCAACGGAATTGTGGGAGTTCTGCGACACTTCCGCCATCCTCAATAACGAATATGACAACGGGCAGCAAATCCTACTTGAGGGAACTCAGGGGAACATGCTGGACCTCTACCTCGGCCCCTATCCCTACACCACCCACAAGCAGACCCTCGCCTCTCAGTGGGTAACGGAGGCGGGCCTCTCCCCGGGGCTGGATTATGAGATAGTGTCGGTCGTCCGAACCCACCCCATCCGGGTGGCAGGGAACTCCGGCCCGATGCCGGGGGAGATAGACTGGCCCACCCTCGCCATCGAGATTAACAACAAGCGGCACGTGGCGGGGTTACCAGTTCTGGTCTCCCCGATGACAATCAATTCCTTCATGCTGGCCAAGAAGAACTTCCAGCGCGACCGGTATCCGAGCGAGGAAGTATGGAAGAGCGAGAGTGACAGGGACGCGTGGAACCTGCTGTCCCAGCCGGAACGAGAGGAGCTATCCAAGCTGTTCGAGTTTACCACCGTGACGAAGAAGTTGCGGCGCATTGCCCGTATGGACATTCCCAGCCTGCAGCGGTCCCTCATGGTGGACCGTCCGGCTTGGATTGCTCTCACGTTCCTGAACTACGAATTCCCGGAACTGTGGTATGAGCCGGAATTCAACACGTGGTGCAACCTAAACTTCTCTGATAAGCAACTGGCCTATATGGAGAACCTCGAAGGACAATTGGGATATAAAATCGGCGCGGTAACGTGCGGGCCGGAATCTCATCACTATTGCGGCAACCTATGATTCTCGTTGATGATAGAATAGGTTCGGCAGACCTGATGGGGCACCTCCGCCACTGGGGGGTACCCTGCGAATTGACCAGACTGGAGTACGGCGATGCATGCTTCGACGGCTGTGGCCCTGACGGGCCGATTTATATCGGCGTTGAGATTAAGAAGATTCATGATGCACTCCAATGCATGGGTGATGGGCGGTTCGCTGGCCATCAGCTACCGGGTCTTATCCAGAGCTACGACCGTATCTGGGTGGTCGTGGAGGGTAACTGGTACCCGAATTTTAGTGATGGTATACTGCGAATGGCCGGAAGGTCTGGGAAAACCCGAGAAGTTGGCTTTGGAAACCGGCGATTCATGTACCGTGATATCGATCACTGGCTTACGACAATGGAAGTGCGGGCCGGGATACGTGTCCGCCGGACTCGGGACCGCATCGAAACCGCTAGGGTCGTTGCTGACCTTGCAAGCTGGTGGAGTAAAGATTGGGGCGACCATCGAGGACATCTAGCGCTGCATGAGGACCAGCCGGACGGGGCCATACTCATTAAGCCTAGCCTGTGCCGGAAGGTGGCAGCCCAACTCCCGGGGATAGGCTGGAAGCGGTCAGGGGACGTGGCGGCCAAATTCAAGACCGTGCAGGCAATGGTAGCGGCGCAGACGATCGATTGGGAATCCATCCCGGGCATAGGTTCCGGGATAGCCGAGAAGGTGTGGAATGCGTTACGTCAGCGGTGAAGGGCCGGTGCCCTCCGACTTAATGTTCATCGGGGAGCGCCCCGGTAAGGAGGAGAATGCCTATGGCAGGCCGTTTGTGGGCAAGTCCGGCAAGGAGCTTGACCGATATCTATGGGATGCCCTTCATCGCCACCGTACTTCTGTTTATGTCACTAATTTGGTTAAGGATTGGGCACCGGGCGACCGTGACCCTTCTCCGGAGGAAATTCTACGAGATACTGCGGTTCTGGAGGACGAGATCTCGCGGGTCAATCCTGAGATTATTGTTACTCTTGGCCGTTTTAGCACTCGATATTTCATTCCTGACGCCGATATGGAGGTGGTGCACGGGTACCCCCGAATCGTTGGTAGTCGGTGCGTTTGCCCTATATATCATCCTGCTGCAGGTCTCCATAGCACTGAATTTCAGGGATTGATAGCGTGGGACATGGAGAGGCTGGGGAGGCTGGTGAAGGGGGAAATAGAGCCGGTGGTAGCAGAGGACGAATACCCGGAGCCGGAATACATAGATATAAAGGCGTGGGTCGCCCCGGGGGATGCGGCGATCGATACAGAAGGGTCGATTAAGAAGCCGTGGTGCCTGACGTTCTCGACGATGGCCGGGATAGCGGCCTGTAGTCGGAACGGGGACGCGGACTTCCGGCACATCATTCTCCATAACGCGATGTATGACTTGGGCGTGCTCCGGGCGATGGGTACTCGGTTCGAAAGTTTCGACGACACCATGGTCATGGCCTACGAACTCTGTCTGGAGCCGCAGGGGTTGAAAGCCCTCGCGAAACGGCATTGCGGGATGGAAATGAATTCATACGAGGAACTGGTGGGACCGGCAAGGTTGGAGAAGCAAACTCAATACTTACTAGAGGTAGACACTTGGCTAAGCAATCGGTTGAGCAACGAGTCAAAGCGGCAATCAAAGGCGTCCTCGAAAAGGGCGCGGACCCGCAAGACCGTTGGGAGAAAATCCGGGAAGACGGCCTGACGGCGGAGATTGAGGAAGCCCTAGGGCCGATGCCCGAGGCCGATCTCGACGACATCCCGCTGGAGGACGCGGTCCACTACGCCTGCCGGGACGCGGACGCCACTCTCCGTATCTTCCCGGTGCTCTCCCGGATGATAGACGAGATGGGCCTACGGGAAGTATACGAGATGGACCTAGCCGTGATTCCCATGGTGGAATGCATGCAGTCGTGGGGGATGAAGATAGACGTTCCCCACTTCCAGCAATTGGATAGGAAGTTGACCATGATGATGGCGGTGGAGGTGGACGCCCTCTGCCAGCTGGTCCCGGGACTGCCCCACGATTTTAACCCCAACAGTCCGGTGCAGGTTGCGGACCTATTGTTCCGGCAGCTTAAACTTAAACCTACCAAGAAGACCAGCACTGGCAAGGATTCCACCAATGATAAGGTACTTGAAGCTCTTCGCAGTTCTAATCCCGTACTGCCTCACATCCTTTCTTACCGGGAGCTTGCTAAGGCTCGTGATTCTTTTTGCCGCGTTATGCCACGACTTGTTTCAGATGACGGCAGAATTCGATGCAACCTGCGAGTCACTAGGGTTAGCTCAGGGAGGCTGGCTGCTACGAACCCTAACCTCTTGGCTATTCCCGTCAGGTCTGATGTGGGGAAGGAAGTCCGACAAGGCTTCGTGGCTGATGACGGTTACGTCTTGGGGGGGTGGGACCTCGACCAAGCCGAAATGAGGTACATGGCGGACGAGAGCCAAGACGAGGGATTATGTAGCATCTTCCGAGAGGGAAAAGTCGATGTCCATACCCAAACCGCAGCCGATGCCTTCGGAAAGAATCCTCAAGATGTTACTAAAATCGAGAGATACGCCGCCAAACGCATTGGATTCGGCGTCATTACCGGAATTACTGAGGTGGGACTCTATGATCAGATGGCGCTTGCGGGCGCACAGGGATGGACGGTTGATCGCTGTAAGGACGCCATCGATGCATATTTTGATCTTCGAAAGGGCGTCGCCGTATATATGGAAGCTTGCCGCGCCGAAGCTAGGCGGTATGGATTTGTTCGTGACCGTTGGGGGCGAATTAGATACCTGCCGGGAGTACACAGCCGAATTGATAGCGTTAGAGCCGAGGCCGAAAGACAGAGCCATAGCCATAAAATTCAGTCCGGTGCCCAAGGATTATTGAAACGGGCTATGGCGGCCATGTGGGACTGGATGCGGGCCAACCCGGATATCCGCCCCCTGCTACAGATACATGACTCGATGCTACTGGAGGTGAAGGCGGACCCGGACCTGATGGAGGAGGTGGACACGGCCATGCAATACTACTTGACGCAGACGACGCCATTGACGGTGCCGATGGGGGCGAAGGGCGGATATGCGGAGAATTGGGGGGAAATGGAATGAGCGAGAAACAGGAATATAAGGATTATAGGGCCGCAAAGTTCTCTGGCCGATTCGCCGGGAAGGTTGCCGCCCTCTTTGAGACCATCCAGCAGCGCAAGTCTCTGGAGGACAAGGAGAAGGAAATCAGATCGGAAGTCAAGGAGGACATGGCCGAGAAGGGCGAGAAAGCCGTGCTCTGCAACGGCATAAGAGTAACCTACGTAGACAGCTGCAGCACGAACATCTCCAAGCAAAAATTGCTCGAAGCCGGGGTAAGCGTAGCCGTAATAGAACGGGCGACGGTGCGGACGCCCTATAGCACGATACAAGTCAAGAGGGAAGGGGACAAGGAATCATGAGCCATAACCGACTGCAGGACCTGCTAGCGCTATCGCACGTTCCGAGATGGGGAGTGGTGCCCACTACCCGCTCCCAGTCCGTAGCCGAGCATTCCTTCCGGGTGGCGGCGATTGCGATGGAGATTTGCCGGTACATCAACGGGGAGGACCTGCCATCTGCCGGTATCATCGAATATCATGTCATACTCTGGGCGCTAATACATGACGCCCCCGAAGCCGAGACCGGCGACCTTCCCAGTACGGTCAAGGGCGCGTTCCCGGGGCTGAAATCCATTGAGATGGGGGCGTGCCCGTGGATGAGCCGGATGCAGGCCATCACCCACCCTCTGGAACGGGCTATTGTCGGGGTTGCGGACAAGATCGAGGCGATACTGTTCATTAGGGAATGGGGCGTGGGACCGAAGGCGAGGTATGCCGAGGAGCGGGACACCGCAATATTGCGGGAGAGGGTCGAGGAGGCCCGGTCCAAATTAGGACTGGCGGGCCTCCCGGACGTAGTGGGTCTGATTATTGATTCGGATTCGCTACCGCCGGAACCGAAGGCGGAGCGGGAGAAGCTGGCACAGGGGGGGCAACTGCCGTTGCCGTTGTAGAGGCCGGACTGGCCGGTACTGTGATGTCGTTCTGTAGGGCCACGATGGCATTCACAAGCCCGGCCTTTGTCGCAGCGCTAACTTGGGCCGACCCGGGGAAGTTGTTCGCCACCCACTGGTCGAGTTCCGGACCGATCTCCGCCACCACTGCCGCCAGTTTTTGAGAACCGGCGTTGGCGACATTTGTGAGGGCCGTTTCCGAGACTACCGCCTGCTGGAAGATTTTCCCCATCACCGCTTGGAACGTTTGAATTAGGGGAGCATCTGCCGGCAGAAGTAGGCTTGCGACGTTTGCCACTTGAACCTCCGCTGCCTGAACCTTGGCCGAGCCTAGGAACCCGACCACGTCCTTGAGGCCGGTGTAGATCGCGGACCCGACCCGCTTGAGCCAGCTTACCTTGGGTGTTGAGATTGGTGTTACTGGTGTCGTACTCGTGCTCATTTTGTTTTCTCCTCTGTTTGAAATCTTGCCAGATTATCTGCATCCAGCAATTCTTTGGGCACCGTCAGTACTAGAAACCCCTTGGATTCAAGTTCCCGCAGGCTGAGGTACGCCGCCGTGGCCGCATCCTTAAGGCCCTGCCCCGCCCCGGCCCATGAGAATATCTTGCTGTTGCCCTCGGACCACAGCCCCGAGATGTAGGACGAGTACGCCGCCGACATGACCGCGTTGGCGGCCTTCCTCTCCATGTCCCCCATCTTGAAGCTATTGAACCAGTCCCCCGGGTTGGGGAAATCTAATAGGCCCATGGTGCCCCCTATCCCTAACTGGCCTTGTGGTCCTGCGCCAGCGCCCCGAGGAACGCCAGCAACGCCGCGAATACCAGTTGCTTGGGTGAAACGCCGTTCACGGAAACGTGGAGGGCTGCCAACGCCGCTCCGGTTACCGTTGTCTTCCAGCTTCCCGTTACCCCTGCCACTACTGTGTTCACGTTGCCTCCTTCAATGTCGCCACTACCTGTACCTGACCCCCAACCTCTGACATTCGCTCCCGGGCGAACTTCGGCATGATGATACACCCTTCGGATGCCTCGCCCATATGGGTAAACGAATCCCCGTGTATGCCAAAACCGGACCTCCCCATCATATCATTCGAAGGGTCCGGCGTCAACCAGATCACGCACGGCCCGTGGGTATCCGTATCGACCGGGGGTAGTTCCATGTCATAGATTCCGACCGGAATCGGCCCAAGGCTCTTGACCGCCTCCATCGCGGGGTTGTTCTTATACGACCCCTTCCCCGAATAACCCACCGCGAGAATTTTCCCGTCCGGGTCCAGCATGGCCCCGCTGTTCTGCACGTACGTCCACATCAGGATTGTCCTTCCCGGGGGCTGCGCCTCCCCACATTCTCCCTCTGCCTGTCCTTTATCAGCCATTCCAAATGGTCGCAGACCTTGTCGAGCTTCTTGAGCAAGGCGTCCCGGGCGTCCGCGTCCACCATATGCTCCTTCCTCCACGTCTCAAGGTTCGCCATGCGCCATTCTATGTCCTTGCGGTACTCGATCTCCGCCCTCTTGGACTGGGCCTGCGCATTATAGAACTTGATTATCGCTATCACCAGAAGAACGAAGGTCAGGAAATTCCCGAGCGTAATGGTAGAGTCGAAGTGCATTATTCCTCCGGGGTACCCGTAGAACCGAACCGCTGCTTCCTACCTGCCGTACGTTTGGAACTCGCCGCCGTCGCATCCTTGAGGTTCATCCTCTTTTCCGTCTTCATGGACTTGAGGTCCGGTAACTTCTCATGCTCGAACGGGTGCCCCTCCATGTCCGCAACCTGCCTCTCCATTATAACCCTGTCCCGCAGGGAAAGATTCGGGTCCTGTAACTGCGCCTTCAAGTCGTAGTATACCGTCCGCTGCTCCGGGTTGATAAGCTTGGCCCGGGGGCCTGCCTCGCCGGGTGCGGCCCGCCTCTCCACGCCCGGAGTTCCGGAACTCTCCGCACGGGGAGGAACGGGGGCGGGGGCGGTCGGTGGGCGCGTCCCCCCGCCCTTGGATGAGAATGTCGTGCTCTCCCGGGCCGGGGGATATCCCTCCTCCGGGGTATATAGGACGGTCTCTCCCCGCCTCTGTAATTCCTGTCCCGCCCTACTATCCCCCTTCCCCGCAATTTCCCTGAGTTGCGGCTTCCCCGGCACTTGCTCCGGGGTCAGCGGGTTCGTGAACGGCGTCTCCCTAATGGGGATGCGGGTTACGGGGTGCTCCCCGCCCCCGGAGGCTACCGCGCCCTCAGCGTTTATAGCCGGGGAAACTGGAGCGGAACCGGAACTAGCCTTAATCGACTCTATGAGCGGGGGCGCGGTTCGCCTCGGGGACACCATATCCAGCAGGGTCGGCCCCATATATCCCCCGGCAATCGCCCCGGGATATTTGGCCAATTCATACCCACCCACCGCCCCGGCAACTCTGGCTGCCCTATTCAGCCCCGGTCTCACCGGCCCTGCCCCGCCCTCAGTTCTCATTACTTTGGAGGCTAGGGTTCCACCCTCCTCACTGGCCTCCCCCGCCATCGCGGGAACTACCTGCCCCACCAGCGACCCGGCCCCGTGCGCTCTCCTCATCGCGGCGTCCTCCGGGTCCTCGTTCGGCGGCCCGGAGAACAGTTCCTTACCGGCCCGGTAGATGCCCTTGGCGGCCCCGTACCCGGGGAAGATTGACTCCCCGACTATCTCATCCGTGGGGGTTGGGGTGCCCTGCGCATTCTTGACCGCGTCCTTGAGCGGATGCATGGTCTCGGGTAAGCCGCTGGCCCCACTGGCGACCCCCAAACCGAACTCGGTTGCCTCCCGGTCGAAATTACTGGGGACGGGGGCAACTTTCTGCGCGAGACGAGGGGGGACGGCCTGTGCGGGCACGTCCTCCCATCCGGAATCCTCCGCAACCTTCGCCTTGAGCGGCTGCGCCTGCGGCTTTACGTCTTCCCATCCATCGTTGCCATTATTGGGCAATTGGTACCTGCCTGTACTCACCGGTCTTGGTGTTGCGCTGGACCTTGAATCCCGGCTTGGGGGCGGGGGGCTGATTCGCTCCCGGCTTTGGGGCCGTTGGGTTCAAATTCGGCGTGGGTCTGGTCGCCCCCTGTACGTTGAAATACTCCTCCATCTCCTGAACCTTGCGCGAATCCTCCTGCAGCCTCCCTTGTGCCAGTGTTACCATCTGGCTCATCTGCCTCGGGGTGAGCACCACGCCCGTCATATACCCGTCCGGCCCGAAATGCGCCTCGACCCGCTCGTCTAGATACCCCGATCTTTTCGCCTCATCGATAATGCTCTGGTTGAGCCTCGCGCCCTTCTGCAGCCCCATGGTCATGCCCAAGTGGTTCGCCAATAGGTTTAGCATCGCCTGCTGGTTCCCGGGGTCGCGGGTCGCCTCATTGTAACTGTTCATCATCACGTCATATCGGGACTGGCTATCCTCGAACGTATCGAAGGACTTGGCGACCAGCGGGGGAATGGCTTTGGCCTTGTTCGCCGCCGCAGCCGCCCGTACGTTCGCGATCGATTTCTGGGCCGCAATCCGGGCCTGCGCTACCGCCATCCTCCCTACCTGCTTCTGGTCCTCCAGACTCTCGCGGTTGGTTTCCTTATCGTCCTCGGTCTTGCGCGCCTCCCCGCCTCTGGCCGCAATCTGGTCCAGCATGCTCTGCTGGCGCTCGCTTTGCATTCTCTCCTGCAGGGTCATGCGCTTGGTCGCGAGGTCCTCCTGCGTAGCCATTCGCTGCCGTTCCATCTCCTCTTGGTCCATTAGCGTCTGCTGCCGGTTTACATCGTCTATTAGTTTGTTCTGGCGGTCGAAGGTTTCTCTCTGGTGAATGTCCGTGACCTGATTCCGCCTCGCCACTCCCCGTTCTATGCCTTGGGCCGCTCCCTGAGTCGCGCCCGGAATCCCCGAGAAGGCCGCCCCGGCCACCCCAGCGATCTCCGGTAACAGTTGTAATAGCCTTTGCTTTCCGGTCGGCCCCGGCTGCGGTGCCATGGCCGCGTCCCGCTGCTTGATGAGTTCCGATAAGTGCGCCCGCGCCCCGGCCCCGTAGTCCACTCCCTGCCCCGTTCCGGCTGACCCATTGGTCTTGGCGCGGTCGAGGTTCGGCCCCCCGGAGCGGCCAGTCATGTCGTCCGTGGTCCGTTCCGTATCGGTTTCCCCGCCCCCGCCCGCGCCCATTTCCAATCCGAGCATGTTGCTGTATAGCCCGGACTGCCTGCGCCGGGGTGCGCCGTACTCCGCCGGAATCTCTTCCGGCTGGCCCACCATGGTGCCGAATCCGCCCATTATGCACCCCCACCAAAGTCACCAACTTGCGGAGGGGCGGTGCCCTTGTTGGTGAATATTCCGGAGAGGTTACCGCCAAGACCGGATAGCCCTCCGGTCGCCGCATCCATGCCGATTCCCAATAAGGAGTTGAACAGCCCGCTGCCGAACTGCTGCTGCTGCTGCTGGTATTGCTGCTCCAGCCCCGCCTGCTGTCCGCTCAGCCCCACGGCTTCGCTTCCCAGCGCGGTGCCCATTCCTGCCGTCTGTCCTGCCGCCGCCAGCGCCGGTCCGCTCGCTTCGAGCAGGGCCTGATTCGGCTGAGCCGCCAGTGCTTTCGCTTCCGAAGTGGCGACCTGCGTGTCCGCCCCCTGCGTCACCGGCTGCTGCTGCCCAAACCCCGCCGCGTTCGCCCTCGCATTGGTATTGCTCATGACGTTCTGATACGCGTTCGACGTGGCTTCGGTGCCGGTGTTCAGTAGGGCCTTGTAGAACGGGGACTGCTGGACCGGCCCCTCGAATTGGGATAGGGTCCCCTGCGCGGTCCCATAATCCTGCCCCTGCTGCTGCTGGTTCTGCTTAACCGTGCTCCCGATTGACCCCTCTAGGGGACTTCGGCTGGGCTTGCTCATGGCTGATCGCTCCCTCTGCCGTGCACCAATGCGTACGGTATGACGTGGCCGGTCTGCATATCGATCACAAGAATCTTACTGGCCGGGGGCGGGGTAGGGGGATTCACCCCGGTCCCACTGGCGAGCGTTGTGCCGCTCAATCCGGGCGTGAGCAGGCTGGTGTTCCCCAGATACTTCTTCGCCCGGACCCAGTAATACCGCTTGACGGCGGCCTGTCCCACGTTATCGAACCATTGGGCGCTGTCCCCGACGCCCTGAACGTTCGCCTGCGTGTTGTTGGCCGTGGCCGCCCACAACACTTCGTAGTAATCCGCCCCAAGGGACCGGGTCCACTGGAGGAGGTTCCCGAACGCCATGGGGGTAACTTTGAAGTTCGTGGGCGTGGGGAGGGGCTGCTGCGTTCCCCGTAGGCTCACCACCTGCCCCTGTAAGTCCTGTAGGAAGTCCCGCAGGTCCTTTGGAATCCCGACTGGTAATTCCCGAACTCCTCTAGTGCTCATCGGTCAGCCGTCCCTATGGAACCTAGTGACAGTTCCAATACGTTCACGCTGGCGTCTATCGGGGGGAAGGTTAGTTGCAGAGAGCAACGGTTGCCCCGCATCGAAATCGAGGCCAGTCCGCTGGTAGGCACTCCCACCGGCCCCACCAGTAATGGATTCCGAATATTGTGCTGCAGATTGTCCACTATCGCGGCAGTCATGGTCATGTTGGTCGGGTCGGCGGGGATGTCCGTCACCACCAATGCCCTACGGAACATCTTGCTCCGAGTCGGGGTTTCGTTTCCGAAGTACCCGGAATTCCAGTGGGCCGCAAGGTTGTTCTCCGTGTTGGGGATGATGGTGTTCGGGGAGGGGGAGACGCCTCCGGTCGTGTCCTGCGAGATGGGTAGGTTGAATATCTGGTCCCCGGTGCCGATGCAGAGCAACTTCTGTAGCTTGTTGGTGGTAATCACGCCTATGGAATTCGCCGGGATGTTGCACGGGAATACGTCTATGGCCGAGGTCTCGGTATTCAGCCCCCAGAATATGATCTGGTTTGGGGTAACGGAACCGTTGGCCGAGAATAGTAAGGCGTACCAGTCCCGCTCCAGCCAGTTGAAATACGCGGACTGGGCGTTATATTCGTACCCCGGGGTGGCCTGCCTCAGCAGGGGGTAGACGTTCCGGGACATATCCTGCAGCCCCGACGCCGTACCCGTCTGGGCGGAGCCAAAATTGAATAACTGTACCGTATTATCGCTGGCCCACCAGAGCAATCCGTACGGGGTCGCCTGTATGGAGGCGTGGGACTTGCAGCCGATTTTCCACGGCATTTCCTCAAGGAACGCGGAGAATTGTACTGGTGCGGAGATGGAGATGTCCTCCAATTGCCCCCTCAGGGTGTACATGCGGTCGAGGTTACTGAATGCCACCACGCCGTGGTGCAATACGCCTATTCCAGCTATGGCGCTGGCTCCGATCGCCAGCTTGAGGCGGTTGTTCGGGGGGAAACTCTCCTCCGGGCGGCCAAGTAGAATCTGCTCGTATCCCGAATATATAATGTCCGTGGTTGCGCCGGTTAAGTTCGCTACGAACACCCGGCTCTGGCCTACCGCTAGGAAGTTTCCCTGCAGGGGCGGGTTATTGAGGAGGGGCGCTTGCGTCGAGGCATCCAGACTGGCATCCGGAGACATATCGATGGAGGATGACGCTCCGGTAATGGAACTGGTCGGCGTCCGGAACAAGTCTGCTCCACTATCCAAACTGGCAAACACTATCAGGCCAGTGACCTGCGGGTCCGGAGAGGCGGGAACGCCAAAGAACAGTATCCTGTTCGTGACCGGCCCCGGCAGGATGAAGGACGGCCCAACATTACTGACATGGCCGGTGATCTGATTGACGTACGAGAATCCGTAGACCTTGTCGGTAACAAAATTTACCCCGGTGGTGATAGTGCCGGTCCCGGCAGCGTTCGAGTCCGGCCCCGCTTGCAGGGCCGTGAAGCTTTGTATACACCCGAACCCTTGAGTAAGCCCGGTGATAGCGAAAGTCCCGTTGAATGTCGGGTCGGCCCAACCGGAGGTCACTATTTGTAGTCCCGCATTTGCCGCAAGGATGCCGGTGTACGCAGGTACGGCCAACGTAAAGACCACGACGCCAGCAGCGCGGGAAGCGGTCGCCCCGGAGAATACACCGCTCTCGGAGGGGACGGATACTGTCCCTGCCCCGCCCGCGTGGTTGAACGGCCCGCTATTTGCCCCCGCCTGATTGACGGTATAGGCTTCCCCGGGGGTCACGATAGTTGCAATCACGAAGGTTCCATTCATTGTCGGGTCGCCGGTGTTCCCCGCGACCGTGATGGTATCCCCGACCAGCAGGTTTAATGGCTGGTAGATCGTCCCGCCGATGTTACCAAAATTGAGGGTGATGGTAAGAACGTTTGCTGCCCGCTGGATAGAGAAGATGTTGACGTTCAGCGACCCGAGGCTTAACGAAGCGGTAGGCGGCTGTATCCCCCATAGCCAGAAGTTCGCCCCCGTCCACTTCATCATGCGCTGGCCGTTTGCCATGAATAGAATGTTGTTGGCCTCGACCATGGACCAGATCGGCGCGTCTGTCGCCCCGGCGTCTATGGCGATCTTGGCTGTCATGTCTGCCGTCAGTGCCCACAGGCTGTTGTTAGCGAAGTTCGCCACCACTTGCCGGGTGCCGTTGTTCTGCTGGAAATCGGTGAAGAACACCGGTCCGGCCCCGGACCCGGAGATTCCGGCGAGGGACTGTGCCACGGGGTACCGGAACTTGCTCAGCCCGCCCCACCCCGGGACCATGACGTTCTGGCAATCCAGCGCCCATTCCGGCCCGAGGGAGGTCACGGACTGGTAGGCAGAGATGCCCCGGAAGTTCTTGACCGTCTGGGTGGTAAGCCCGCGACGGAAAAGTTCAAACGCCGGTGTAGAGTAAAGCTGTTGTCCCTGTGAAGCCATAGTTTACCAGAGGTGCGGTACGATTCTAGAATCCTTACGCCAGTTCTCGGCCAGTAGTGCAATCTGGACTTCGAGGGCCTTGGCGTTGGCCTTGCCATCCCATGCTTGGAACGCCAGATACTCGTCCACTCCCAATTTTAAGTTGGCTACCGCCTTGTTGACGATATACTCCCGGACGCCGTTTATATTAATATAGGGCATCTCGGCTTGGTCGTACGCTAGACGCCGCACCTTTACCACCGGCCAGTACCGGGGGGAGAAGGCCAGCCCCAGCGGGGGCCGGAATTCGATGACGTTCCCGTTAATGAGGTCCCAGACGTAGTGCTGGTATTCGGAAGCCGTACTTAGGGTGCGGGCCATTCTCCTCATTACCTCGGAATCCATACTGACCTGATTCCACGCCCGCATGAGGGTATCGGACGTTATTACTTCGAGATGTTCAATCCAAGCAATATTGTCCCCCGTGGTGTTCGCGAGAGGAGGAGGCTGGTCCCATTCCTGCGGGGGAGGCCCGGGAAGGACCGCGCCCAAGTCTTGGAACCCCGCCACTGGTTCCGCGAACGGTACCCCTATTGGGATGGGGTTCTGGTTCTGGAGTGCGGACTGGTCGGTATCATTACTTACTCCCGTGGAATAGACGTTATACCCAAACACCTTGAATCCCGCCTCGTACGCAGGACTGGTAATCTTCGCCAGCTGGTTAGCCCCGACCGCGAGGGGTGAATACGGGGACGGGTTCGTCTCGCTGCCGGATTCAGTCACGTAGGTGTAGGCGATCTGGTAATTACGAGCGCCGAGAGCGCCCCCGGCTACGGCGGCCACCACCGGGGCTATGGTCGGGTCTTGGATGGATACGAGGGTCACCCTTTGTGCTCCTGCCGGGGCGTTGAAGGTCACCGGGCTGTTTGCCCCAAACATCCTCTCATATTGCGTAATGACCATCTTGTTCCAGATGGATTCGAGGGCGTCGTTGATGGCCTCATTGAGTAGGGGAATATCGGTCGCGAGGGCGTAATCCCCGCGAAGCCAAGCGAGGACCGATGTGCGAACCGTCGCTAGTGTGTCTGCCACCGGCCCTCCTAGGGTTTACTTTCGGCTATCCCGCCTCAGCGGTTCCGTCGCCTCCACCCTTGCGCCCTCGTATTGGTGGCCCGGTTCGTCGTGCAGTTCCTTCGGGACGTGCAGGGAACAGTAGTGGTCGCCCTCGGGAGGTTCATCTTCCCCCGCCCCGATGGCGGTCTTACAAATCTTACAGTGTATGATATAGCTCATCTCGACTGCTCCAGTCTACGGACGGGTAGCGCAATCTCGTCCTCACGGACCTGCCCGTCCTCGTCCTTTTCCTTGTACCGGATGATGGCATAGAGTTCCGGGTCGGTATAGGAGGCCCGGGGGAAGTCTAGGTGTACTATCACCCCGGCCCTTCCCTCATGGTCGCCCGAGATTACCCTTACCGGCATCCCGAGCATGGCCTTATCGGCTTGCACTTATTTCCTCCGCGCCCGCGCCGGTTGGGTAGGCACTTCCCCGTCCGCCTCGGTATCTTCGCCGCCGTTCTGCTTCATGAGTTGTGCCACCTGCGCCGAGAGAATCGCCAACTGGTCCTTGAGGTTCTTGTTCTCGGCGGCCAGTCCGTCCGCCTGTTCCTGCGCCGGGTCCGCGAAACCGATGGGGCGAATTCCATACTTCTTAAGGTCAAACTTGCGCCGTTCGATGATGCGCATGATGGACTCCGGAGGCGCAGGCACCGGCTTGTTGCGCTGGACGAAGTCCGTCACCATGTCGGATACGAATTGAGATAGCCGCTTGGTGTCCTGCTCCTCGGACTTGGCCAGCGACTCCTCCTTGGCCTTATCCACGTCCCAAGTCACGCCCGTCTCCGTCTCCTGCTCCTCGACCCGGACCACGCCGGTATAGCCGAGATGCTCAAGGATGAAACGCCCTGCCTCGAACGGAACCTTGGTGGGCTTCCCCGGGGGCACGATGAATAGCCTCCCGTTTGCCCCCGGTCTCGCCCCATCCACCACGGCCCTTACCTCGTCCGTGGCCGTATAGAGGACCATCGTGTCGTGGTAAGTGCTCGCCATTACCTGTACTCCCGGAATAGTCGCAGCCATAATGAACCTCCCCCTTAATTTTCGAGAATGTGTTTACCGCCTGTTTCCCGCTTATAAACGTCCGGTCGCATACCCGGGTTGTCACACAACTCCTCCGGGGCCGCCTCCGGAAGGTGCCCGTGCTCCTTCGCAAACTTTAGATTGGCTGCCTCCAGCTTATTCCACGTTTCGCGGCTGGCCCCCCGGAGGGTGATCTCCTCCCCGGTCTGCATTGCCCTCTCTACTTGTATGAACTCCTTGACGCGCTTGTCGCTCATGCCGTCGATGATGCCCCCCAGTCGTTCATTCGCCAGCCGGAAGTTTTCGTCCCGTATGGCCTCGGCGGCGTCCCGCTTTTCCTGAATATATCCCGGCCTCTGCATGTCGTGAGCGCGTAGGTAGTTAACCAAATCCGGGCGGACCTTATCGTCCTCCACTATCGTCCGCAATACCGTGTTGCCGTTCCCGTCCTGTTCCTCGATGAGAACCGCCCTGCCCCCAGTCCCGACATATCCGACCGGGTGCCAGACGCCTAGTTCCTCAACGAACCGGTCCAGCATCCAGCCCAAGTGCCTATCGTGCCTTACCCGGCAGAATTCGTCCACTTCCTTCTGAATCTTGAACGTCCACATGATTTGGGTGGGGGAACCCAGCCCCGCCTTGACGGTCGCGATACGGTCTTCGATTTGCCGCTCGATCATTGAAACCTCGTGCGGCAACCACATGCCCTTGACGAGCATAGCGGACAAGGTCTCTACCTCGATGTCCCACCAGTCCGGACGCGACGCCATCAAAGCGATAGTCATAGACCCCCCATAGACCTTTTATAAGTTCGATCAGCGTGACAGTTCGAGCATACTACGTCGCATTTCGCCATCTCATTGAGGATGGACTTCATGCCCCAACTCCCGAGGCTCTTACCGGCGAGTTCGAATCTCTTGATACCCCGCACGTGGTCAAACTGCATAACCCAATACCCGTAGCGCCTACCACAATCCGCACACGGTACAGATTTGGCTTGACGCACGAAGGCCCTCTTACGACTAATAGCTCGTCTGGACTGGTCTGCCAGTTTATCACGGTTGACTTCTCTCCAATCCTTAACGTGTTGATATCTACCCATGGTATCATCCCCCTAAGAAGATGATACCATGGTAGACGGAAACTGCGCAACCTAGATAGTAGGCGGAGCAGTTGCAAAGTTTGCAGGGACTAGGAGGTTTTGTAGACGCCCCCAAGCACTGCGTTGAAGGATTCCAACGTTGTGGTACCAGCGGAGCAGCCCTGCGACCGCGTCCGCGATACCGTTTGCACCAATGATGCGAGTCCAAGTCCCCGCCTCGTCCTCTGCCAGACTTAGCGGGATTGCCTCGAACTTCTTCATCATTTCGGTGTCGCCGTGGAAGATGCGGTCGGTCCGCTGGTCCTTGTCCTCGACCATAGGCAAGCCTGCGTAGTCGAAAACGTTGAAGCCCAGATCGAGCGCCTTCTTCCCAACCTTGGCCGCCGGACCCTCGTTCGTGATGTCAAAACGCAGGGTGGTCGTGGCAATGCCGATGTACTGGTTGATCTGCGCGGACGGCAGGAGGAAGATATTTCCGTCCACCCCGCCCCGGTTCTTGACAAACTGCCGCAACTGCTGGAGCAATTGGGAGCTAAGAGCCGCTGCCCCATTGTCGAACAGGTACGATTGCCAAGCCGGGAAGACGCCGGGGTCGATGCCCTGAACCACGCCACTGGAATTGACTAGGTTCTGGAAGCCGTTCGCCGTAAACCAACCATCATTGACGACGGCGAATTGGGGGTACTCCCCGGTAAGCGCGATGGCGTGGCCTGCCACGCTGGTTGCGGCCACGCTTACCACGCGGGTGGTATAGTTGATGGCCGTGATGGGAACGTTGACGAAGTCCGGAGCGCCGCCGCCGACCGGGATGGAGTCTACTGGCTGGCCGACGCGGAGATAAATCGCGCCGGGAAGTAGTCCGGTGTTGTCTGCAGTAAAGGACGTGTTCGCCACGATCGGGGCTGCGGCCTGAGCGAGTTGCCCGCCCGGTTCCGCACCGATTACCACCACATTCGCGTGGCTCACAATATCCTTCATGTCGAATTTGGCTTCCAGCGCCTTCGCCTGCATGAAGGCCCGGGATTCGCCCTTGGTGAGGTTCTCGGCCTGCCCGGTAATAGTAATCGGGCAATACATATACCGGAGGGTGACGGTGGCGTTGGTGAGGCCCTGATTGCCAGCCGCGCCCACGCCGGTCGTGCCTTCCGGCCTGTAGCCCAAGTTCCAATTCGGCTTGACGCGGGCCAGAAATACGTAGCCGCGAATGCCGACGTTGTTGATGGGCTTGCCGAACTTGCTCCCGTCGCCAAAAAGGTTCATTACTGCGGGCAGGGTAGATACCTGCTCTTGAATCGCACCATAGACGATCTTGGCATCGGGAAGGTAGGTCGTTGTGTCTACTCCCATTGAGTCTATTCTCCCTCGTTATCGAATTAGCGAGGCGAGCCGCTTGTACGCCTGAGGTGGCGAACCCTCTTACGCCTGCGGTTGACGATGCCGCTTACGTCAAGACTGGTAGCCGGACTTACCTTGTGCCCGGCGAATACTGTCAGGGTCATTAATCATTTCGTCGAGGGAAGGTTTCTTCCCCGGTTGCCCTCCCTGTGGCTGCTGGCCCGCGCCCGGACGGGGACCACCACCGACCGCCCCCCGTTCCCGCGCCGCTCTGGCTAGGTAGTATTTGTCGATCATCGTGACCGCCTCTTGGAACGCCTTCTGGATTCCAGCGGTCTTGCCTCCGAACTTGAGGTCCTTGAGGGCCTGTTCGTCGTATTTCATGATCTCGGAAGTGGCATTGGTAAGGAGAGCAACCTCGTCCTGACTCGCCTTCCCGATATCGATGCCTTCCTTGGTGAAGAGTTCCGCGATAAGCTGGTGGGTGGTGCGCTCGAATATCGCGTTGGCCTCGTTGGTGATGCGGAGGTTTTCCTGCTGCCGTATCGGACCGATGGCCTGATCGATTCGCTCCTGAATCTGCTGGGCGAGGTCCCGGTCGTCGCCTTGGTCCTGATTACCCCGTCCCTGCTGGCGTTGGAACGCCTCGTTGCGCAGGAAGTCGATGGTTGCGATAGGGTCTTCCTTGAGGGCCTCGACGATTTCGGCATCCGGGTACCCCAGTTCCCGGCCCAGCCCCCCCGCTTCTTGGAAAATCCGGGTGTAGACCCCGTGGCTGAGTTGAGCCGCGTCCGGCTGGATTCCCAGCTTCTCCCAAGGTTCGTACTTGGATTTCAGTCCGTCATATTCCTTGCGGAGGTTCTCGATGCCCGTCTGGCCCGGAGCCGGGGCTGCCGGTGTAGCTGGCGCTCCCCCGGGGGCAGGAGCGGCAGGCACAGGGGGGGCACCGCCGCCTCCCGTCGCCCCCGCGCCGCCATCCCCGGAGCCTTGGGAACTGGCGGGGTTCGCTGGAGTGGCCCAGTACATCACCGGCCTACTGCCAAACCATTTTGAAAATTGACGGTTCATAGTGTTTCCCCCTTCGTACAGTATAGCACACCTATTTGTCCCTACTCAATATGGACTTGACTAGACGGCGCTTGCGGAAGCCCTCGATGGAAACCTTGTCCCCCTTTATAAGCTGCTGCGCCTCAGGAAATTCAAGGATATCGTCATCCCACCAAGCCGTACAGATATCCCCCGCGTTGACGGTATGCTGCAGCACCCGGCACGCACCTTGTTTGGACTCCCACTTCTCGCCCTTCGCCACCATGTAGTGGTCGCAATCGTCCCCGCCTTCCACGCCCCCGCAGTTGGCCCCACCGGACTTTTGCCCTCTCTCGGAAGCGTTGATCCAGATGAGGCCAACTGAATCGGGGGTATCAAGGGCGTCGTGAAACTTGACCTTATCGGAACCGGGGCCGTATTCGTGCATGGAGCAGCAGGGCCAGTATTCTATGGGATCGCCGCTGTCCCGGGACCCCGTGACCTTCTGGACCTTTATATCCGGACCCAGCCTCTCGCAGGTCTTGTCCGGGTTCTGCTCCTTGCAGGTATAGCAGGACGCGGGCTTACCCCCCAATTCCTCAGCCGTAGTATATAGGACCTGCTCGTCCCGGAGGATTGGCACGCCATAGAAGTCCGGCTGGGATTTGTCGCGGCGCATCGAGTCAATCTTGGGTAATTGTTCCTTACCGTACTCGACGAACCCCCCGGGTTCGGCTGCGGATTTGAGTTCATCCCTTCCCATTACTGTGCCACCAGATTCGTTGGCGGCGCTGGAACATATATGGTCAGCGCCGGTGTAGACTCCACTGTCCCTGAGACGGCGGTCACGCCGTAGCAATAGTTTTGAGAACCTGTCACGGCGGTCAAATCGGTGTAAGTCAGCGCCGTAACGCCTCCTACGAGCAGGGATTTAGCGAATGTAGTCGGGCACCCACCGGGGGCGCGATAGATATTATATTTGGTGCCGGTGGGATTGAGTAAATCCTTCCATATAAGCGTGACACTGTGCGCGACAGTGGGAGACGATGTAAGCGAGATGGCGTCGAAGTTAGCCTGCAGGCCCGAATTGCTAAGCAGGATGATAAGATCGCCTGCGGGGACGGTGGCCCCAGTAGTGCAGTTCAACGTGGAGAGCGTATAGGTGCCAGCGGGGATGGTGGATTCGGTGACGTTAAGCGAGCAGAGTGGCGTGGACCCGATGAGAAGCTGGGCAATTGCTATGCCATTGAAGTTGTCGAGCCGGTTGCCTACATAGAAGGAAAGCAAATAAGTCGTGTTTGGCTGTGCCGGGATGCCCAAGTCCTGCGCGATGCTACCGATATTCAGGAACAGACCCTGCTTGCCGTTGGGGTAGGCAGTGAAGTAATTCGCACTTAGCGACTGTACGCCACCATTCGAGCCGGATGCCAGTGTCCAGCCCGGCACGTTGCCAAATTCCCATGCGCTAAGGCCAAGAGCGGCGCCCCACGTAACGGGTGATTCAAACGATGGGTTCTGGATGGGGATGGGGGTTTGAGCCGCGAGAGGTAGCGTGAGCACCAAGCAAAACAGCCCGAGTAGAATTGTGCGCTTCATGGTGCCTCCTATGGAATCCCAGCCTGAAATTGTAAGATATCCGTGCTTCCTCCAACCGGCGTGTTGGTAATCGTGAAACTCGCCCCTGTCGTAGTGCAAGTCGTTGTAACGATACTGGTCGGGAAGGCGTTCGTTCCGCCAACGTCGGTAAGTGAGCAAATCGGAGTCACCGGAAACGCTATTGGAAAGACGATGGTAAGCACCTGCGGGGAAGATGGCGTAGTTCCATAGGTGACTGTGAACTGCCCTTGCCGCGAAGCTCCGGTGACTGCGGATATGCACTGGCCAGCGGTTGCGCAGCCAGTACCGAAACCGGATGTTGGGGTGATATTCGAGGCGGCAAGAATCGTCCCAGTTACAGATGCCGCTCCGAACCACCCGCCAGCATTGTTGACGGCACCCGTAAAGATGTTCCCACCCTCATCCACGAAGGTGCTCCCAGCCAACATTTTGACGGAGTTGGTGCCTCCAGAGAACGTGCTATTGACCGCTTTAATCGTGGTGCCACCAAGATTGTCTTTTACCCCAATACTCGTGCTTGCGCCCCCGATGAAACGGCTTCCATGCGCGTTGATGGTGCAGCCATTTGAAAGCACCGCAGATTGGGCTGTGGGGCCGGGAACGTAATCCCCGAACGAATTCCATACGACGCCACCGCTGCACAAAACCGATGCCGCCTGCCCGCCTACGAAGATTCCCAGGAATTGCGTGTTGTAACTGTTGAGGGTCGCGGAACCGAGTATGACCGACTCGCCACCGCCACAGAATACGTTCCATGCGGTGACATAGCTGGCGAATGAGCAAGGAACGGCAGGACCAGCGATGTTGACGTTCATCAGACTGGTGTTGGCGTTTGTCACCCCTTGCATGGAGACGCCGGTCATGCCCGTGCCGCCGAACTCAATCAGCGAGATATTCTGAAACGCTGACTCGAATTGCCCGACTAGTCCGAATGCGGCGGTGGAGTTGGTCAACGCCAGCCCAGCGCCGAAGATTGCGAAGCCTTCAAGGAATTTCGACTGATCTCCTCCTGTGGTTTGTGGCACCGCGAACCACGCTCCCCCGTTTGCAAGCGTGGCATTCGTGAAATCGGTGGCCGGACTCAGTAAAATCAATGTGCTGTTCTGGCCGCCCGCTCCGCGCACGCCGGTCCCCTGCATTACACCGTTGGGGGCGTTCACGCCTTGCTGACAATACCCGGTCGAGTTCTGAATCAGGCCGTTAATGTAGATGCCACCGGCGGGAAGCAAAAGAAGACTGCACGGCATGGTGGAAGCGGCCACCCACGCTGCCTGCAGCGCAGCCGTGTTGTCGGTATGCGCCCAGACGAAGTTACACTGGCCGTTTGAGGCCGTGGAAGTACAGGTGGCGCTGGCGTTTTGAGCCGTAAGCCCATCGTTCTGGCACATGAAGACTTGATGCGCGGTGATAGGTTGATTCGTGCAGATTTTCCCCAGCGGCATAACCGCTGAAGCGAGGTTGGAGATTACGCTGGTGCATTGATTGATTGTTCCGTAAGCGATGGACCCCGCATCGCTAGATAAGAATGGCTGTTCGGTAGAAAGCGTAGTTACCACATTCGACGCGTTCGTAAAGCTGGCCACGCAGGAGGCTTTGCCGTCGCCCTTGACGCCAAACTGCGCGGCGTCCGTAACGGTGCCCCAGCCGCCAGTCGCGGTAGTCAATACGCCGCTGCTGCACTGTAATAGTTGGTTCGTAACGGTATTGAAGTACAGGAACGCCCCGCTCGATGGGCAGGTAGGGTTCGTCGTCACCTGCGGTATGCCGTTAACATTGCTGGCGTACCAAGTTCCGGCGAATCCGTCGTACTGTAATTCGATGGCATTATTCGCGCCCGTAATAAGGGATGGAGACCCCGGAACATTTGACGGCCATGTCAGCGTGAACGTTCCCGGATTGATAAATAATTTGACTGTCTGGCCGCCCAGCCCGTTTATAATGGTGAGGGTAGCATTGGACGTGAGCGCGATCTTGAAGGCGCACGCGGACTGGGCAGCGCCGCCGAGGCCGCAGGTGGAGGCGTCCACCGTGATCACGCCGGCAGCGTTGGGGGTAAGAATGCTCTGACCCCGGGCAAACGGAGCGATCGCGAGTAGTAACAGTAATACGAGTTTTTTGGTTAGTTGCATACCCACACTCCATTCAGACGCTTGGCTATAGCCCCGGTTCCGCTACCCGCACAGGGATTCGCGATGGTACAGTTTGAGCAGAAGTACAGCGTGCCGTTCGCCGGAGTTCCGAGGTTGGCGAACACTACGGGTATCAATGTCGGTTGGGCCACATAACTTATGACCGGTACATTCGGGTCCGTGCTGTACTCGGAAATCACCACCGAAGACCCCGGAGATAATATGCCACGTCCAGCATTTCCATCATTGATGAAACAGCCTGATATTCCACCAAGCTGCGTGTTTTTCACTACTAACGACACGCCACTCGCATTCTGAATCATGCACCTAGTGGACCCAGATTGGTCCGCGCCCAGCGTCAATCTTTCAATTACATCCGCATTGCCGTTCGATCCAGTTACTCCAACTACGGCTGTAGTTGTGTCGGAGGCGTTATCTTCCTCCGTGTAGATGTCATGGTAATGAGCAGCCGCGCTCCCGGTATTAAACTGAACAATGGCGACATCGTTCAATCCCGTGCCAGCGTTCGTACAACTCAGCGACCCGATGTTGCCACCGCCATTCACGCTGGAATTATTGCCGAGAGTGCAGGGCGTCCCTACGTTATTAGCATTGCCTTTCGCTTGATCGACGATAGCGCTACAACATACATTCGTTATGCCCAACGCCCTTCCAGATGAGACAAGACTCGAACCGCTGACGTTGACCACTCTACTGAGATCGAATAGTGATTGAATGTGCATTACAAAGCCGGAGATGGTTGTACCTGCGACATCGGCGCAACTTATTCCCTCCATGTGAAGATAGGACCCGCCAACGCCCGGAGAAGGTTCCGTGCCGCACACGTCTATGACGTTTGCTGATGAACTGGCAGTAATTATAAAGAGGTTTCCCTGCCCGGATGTTGTGCTGATGGCGGTGCTGCGGTCAAAGACTTGCAAGCACCGTGCGCCACCAGTGACGTTGCAGGTCCAAGCGCCGTAAGGAGGAAATAGCATCGTGACCGGAGTTCCGGCTCCCGAAGCGTGAGCGCCGACATCGAGTTCAGTTGAGTATATGTAGCTATAAAGCGTTCGCACATCGCATGTCCCACCGCCTAACCCTAGTACCACCGTGTTGCAATGCTGCGGCGTGGCGAATGCCGTGCCGGGGGAGAGTCCGTCATTGGAGTCACTACCCGCCCCGTCTACGTAACGATAGGCGGAAGCGGTGGCGTACTTTATAGCCCCGTTACCGGACGTGGAAACATTCGTCGCCGTAGCTGCATTACCGGTAGTGTTCGCACTATTGTTGGGGATGTCCCCGGACACCAGTGCCGGTAACTGCGAGTGGGCGAGAGACCCAGATAGGTCCGTGAACGCGGGCTGGGTACAGTTGGCGTTACCGGAAGCAGTGACACCCTTAGCAAATAAAGTGGCCCCACATTGGCTGGGGGCCGCCGCTAGCGCTGTTGCCGTCCCTGCGTTTCCCGCTGCATTCCCTGTTATGCTCCCTGCTATCGGGTTCGCGAACGTCCACGTGCCGTTCATGGTCGGGGAGCCGCCAAACGTCCCCACGATATTGCCCGGACCGTTCAAGCCGACCGCGTTAATGGTGGTGAAATTCGGACCAAGAATCTTGGCCGAAGGGTTGAGGGCAGCGGATACGTCTTGGCTTGCCCCCGAGATTGCAATAGGGGTGGGGTTGGAGAAGCACACAGCAACGGGGGTGGGGTTGCCGGTCGGGCCGATCTGGGTAGGCGGGGCGCAGATAGTAAAGACATAGGAAGCCGGGGAAGGAAGCACCATACTGAATGCCCCAAGATTGGAAGTGTTCGAATTCACGGGGGTGCCCGGGTTCTGGCCGAGGGGAACCTGCTTAAACGCCGAGGCCGTACCGGTGGCGTAGGGATTGCCATTCGGGTCCACGATGGTGCCCGTGACCGTGGTGGTCTGCCCGAACGCGGGAGCCACCCATAATACTAATACGGCTAGAAGTTTGCGGAAGTCCACGTAATCGCTCCTGCGAGAGGCCCCGTTCCCGCCATAATGATACAGACGTTGTCACCGGCCACGGCGGTCTTGAGGACCATGCCGGAACCGGAACCGAAATTGACCGTTCCGTTGGCGGCCAAGCCTAGACCGGCAGCGGCGGTGGTGCCGCCGTCCAAGGCAAGAGTGTTGGTAGCGCACGTGGTACCGGTGCCCTCCACGATGGAAAAACTACTGCCGCCTATGGAGCCGAAGTTGTATCCGCAGACGTAGATGAAGTTGTTGGCGTTCCCGGCAGTAATGACCTGCAGGGAAGAGGCGGAGGAAACGGGCTTGGTCGTATCGCAGACCGGCATCGCGTTCTGTAGGGGAGCAGCGTGAACCATGGGAGGAGGACCGGGAACACCATAGACCGAAAACACTGCACCCAAGACTAAAACCGTGTATAAAGCGCACTTCAAGATGTCTTTCATTGGTTACCTCCCGGTGACTTTCCTTGCGAGGCCGTGGCCCCGGCGTTGCCTTGAACCTGTGACTGCGACTTCTCCCCCGGCTTGGCGTTCCCTTCCGCAGGGGGCTTGGGGGCGCCCTTCCCGGCGACCGCTCCCATCGCGGCTGCCCCTGCTGCTTGCTGCATCATCATGAGTTGCGTATTCACGATATGCTGGATGAGCAGTTCCTGATTAGGCTGTGGCCACTTCTTGAAGTCCTGTGACTTAGCTTGGTCCTTATGGAAGTACACGTGGATGGCCATGTCCTCAATGAGGGGCATGGGCTGAATCTGGGGAGGCGGCCCCATCTGGGAATTCCACGTCTTGAACTGCTGATTCTCGAGCCTGGCGTTGGTGGCGTCCTTGTTGAAGGACTTCTGCATGCCGGTTTCACCGAATAGTTCATAGACCCTGGAGCGGACGCCCGGGTCGGACAGGTCCAGTGCTCCCTTGTCCCACATGGTCATCATTTCCTGCCGCTTCTCGTCCCGGGTCTTCGGCAATCCATGTGTGGTCGCGATGAACTCTATCATGGAGTTGAGGTCGGCGGACTTGAAGGCCCGAATCTCCGCCTCCAGCCCCGGGCCGACTATGCGGCCTATCTGCTCGAACGTGAAGTAGAACTGTATGAATTTCACGTACTTCCGGATGGTTTCGCAGGCCCAGTCGTTCCAGTTCTTGACGGGCTTGGAGAACATGAGTTCGGCCTGACCCCGTAGTTGTGCAATCGCGGCGGCAGCCGTAATAGCGCCTTCCTGCTCTCCTCTAAACGCGTTGACAGCCATTGAGATGTTCTGGAATTCAGCATGCAGATTGTCGCGCTGCTTGTAGATTCCATCGTCGAGATGGCCGCTGCCCATTCGGTGGGGCGGTTCACTATTAGGGCCGATGGCCCGCCACTTGATGACCTTGTCTGAACGGCCAGTAATTTCCGTAACGATGGTATTCGCATCAACCACGATGGGGTCCACCGCCGCAACCATGGCATGAAGCTTGATAACGGACTCATAGGCATTAAGCTCCCGCTGAATTTCGACGAGGTCGAACCCGATAGAACGGGGGAAGAAGATCGTAGGGAGGGTGAGGTAATAAGCGAACGTGACCGGGTGCTCGGGGAACTTCCACTCCTCGGTGAAGGCGGGCTTGTCGTTGATGACGACCTGATAAAATCCGTCCGGGAAGTCCTTAAGCTTCTTCGGGGGGACGTACATTTCCAAGGTCATGCAGGAATCCTTGACCTGAACCGTACTATTACTATAACCCGTATACCAGAAATTGAGGGCGTGCTCGTAGGTGACGGCATAACCGTCCGGCCAGACGGCGTCCGGCTGGGCTTCGAAGTCCCACATATACCAGATCATGTCGGTGGGGCGTCGAATGGCCCAGAGCAAATACGGGGAATCGTCCATGGTATTGGCCCCGGGCCGGGGAAAGGCCCCGAGGTTGGACTCGATGCGGAGGGATAATTCGTAGGAGGAAATGTCCTCCATGAGGGGCTGGCCCTGCTCGTCCTGCATCGGCGCGACCACTTCCGAATCCTCGGCCTCGACGGGCTGGCCGCACCCGGGGCAGAATGCCGGTGGCTCCTCCCCAATGGGGACCTGATTCCAGCGATCGCAGGTGTCGCACATGTACCCCTTGGTCGGTTGTGCGCCCTTCTGCTGCTGCTGTGAATTGGAGGACTTGACCTGTATGATGGAGGCGAGGCCACCACAGAGGACGAAGAGGTTGGCGGCTAATCCGGCCCTGTCGCCGGAAGTGCCGAACTGCTTCTTGAGACCCTCCTTCTCCGAAACATAAGCGGCCAGCTTCGTGGCGACCCTTGCCACCATGGAGGATTCGGGGTCGAGATCGTCATTCTCGGCCTTGGGGGAAGCCTCTACCTCCGGGAACTGATAAATATTGGAAGTGACGGCATCGACGGTCGGGGAGAACCGATTAATGCGGGGGCGAGGAACCCACTCGTCCGTGGGCTGCTGGGGCTGCCAGACCTTCCGGGCGTCATCCCAGTCAATCCACGACTGGTTGGCGTAGAAGAGAAGGGCCTGCCAGATCGACTGATGGTATACGATATAGGCGTTCTTGAGGTCCGTCCAAGTGTCCTGCGTCTTCTGCAGGGCCTTCCCTTGGTCTAGCCCATTCTGATTGGATACACCCGAGTCGGTGTTATCCTTCTGGCCGTCAGCGGACCGGCCAAACGCCCCGCGCACGGCTTGGAGAAGACCGCCCATCAGCCCTCCGGGCTACGATTCGGTTAGAAGCAGCGCCAAGCGCCGGAAACGCGGACGGCAAGGTCCACGCCAGCCCCGGAGGTGCAGGTCGCGGAACCGGTGGTCAGGACGGTGCAGGAGGTGCATATCAGCATGCCGCCGTCCGCATAGGTGGAGGGAAGGTTCGCGAAGGTGGACTTCGCCAACATCTTCGCTGCCGGGAACTGGGCGACGGACCGCGAATCGGTGATGGTTGCGCAGGTAGAAGCCCCGCAGACCACGGTTGCGAGAGGAATCTCGACGCCGGGAATGGGATAGAGGATGGCGTTGGGAACTCCGGGGCCGTTAAGCTGAGAAGTGCCGAGAGAGCCGGGACCGGTCACGGCGGTCTTGGCGTAGACCAAAGTCTGGGGGCAGTTGAATACGATCAGATAGGTGGTATTGGCAAGCAGGTTGAGAACCGATTCGGAGATATTCTCCTCTGCGCCGGAACAGAACACCGGTCCGCCATCCACCTGTATGGAGAGGTTAGCCCCGGGGTTAGTAACGGTCCCGGCAGCGCCGGTCGTGGTAGCAAGGGCAGCGAAGGTAACGGCGGGAGCAGCGAAACCGGGAACGAAGGTCGATCCGTACTGAGCCGCGACCGATTTGGGATGGTGAAACCCGCCAACGCCAATAATGACGGCAAGGGCGAGGATTACAGATAAGGCTACGACTCGATTAATGCTTCGCATTTGGTATATCCTCCTTAAAAGGTTTCTTGTCGAACCACCCGGAACTTTTCTCAACGGGGATGGGGGGACGCGGTAGAATCAGGCCCTCCACCCCGGATTTGGCCGCGACCGCCTCGGTCAGCCGGTCTATCCGCTCCTGCTGGGAACTGATGATTGACCGGTAGTGGGCGCACTGGCGATCGGCGTGCACCACCATAAAAAAGGACGCACCCACGACGGTAACGATCAGTAACACCACCAGTGCGGTCACGACCACCATTAGAAGTCCGCGCCTTCCTGATGGGCGGCCCCGGTGAAGGGTGCCCCGGCACCGATATGCATGCCGTGTCTTCCCCCGCCCTGCCCGAAATAATTCGGCTTCTTGAAGCCGTTCCCACCGAAGTGGGTCTTGTTGACCATGTCCCCCTTAAGAGTTCCGCCTTGGGAGCGCTGGGTCTTCATGAGGGCGCGTTTGAACCCGTGCGAGGAATGAGGATTACCCGCAATGGCCGTAGAAGTAACGCCCTGCTCCGCTCCGGTGCCTCCCCGCTGAGGGGCACCGGCGGAGGCGCTGAAATCGGCGGGGTTAGACCGGAACCCGGACCCGCTATCGTCCTGAAATCTGTTGGACCCGTCCATGCTCCACCTTCCTTTCAAGATCGTCGAGAACCTTGTCAGAGGGACCGTCAACCCCCCGCATCAGGACCATGAAGTCCTTAAAGACGGAAACGGTATCGGCCCCTTTGCCGTCTTGCCCAAAGGGCAGTTTGAACTGTACGGTAACGAAGCCGGGAGTCAAGGCCCCCTTCGGCATGCCCTCCGTCCGGTCGGGTAGGCCCCCCGGTTCGATATCCGTGACCTCGACCGGCTGATCAAGCTTCCCCCAGTGCATGAGAATTCCCTTGCGAATCGGTTCCCCGTAACGATCGACTGGCTTGCTCATATAGATATTTGAGGCCGCAGGGGCAGGGTGAACATTACCCCTGACTGCTCGGCGGCCTTCTCCCCCCTGACGAATTTTAACATGTTGGTATTGGACGGGTCAACCAGAAAGATCGCGTCCAAGATGGAGTGCTGGCGGGCTACGGCATCGGCCAAGGCATAGGAGCAAAGAGCCGACGCCACAAGGCGTCTACTGAGACCCGAGCCGCAGTGAAATTCATGGAGGAAGGCGTAGGGACGCCAGACAAGACAGGCAAAGGGGGAACCCACCGGGCCAGCAACAACGATGCGGTCGCGTTCCAGACGGACATCCCCTGCCCGATTATCACCCAGTATTCGGTCAAGTCCAACAGCGTCCTCCGAGCGGTAGAGTCGGGCAATCATGCAGCGTGATATTTCCTCTCGAACACGTCCTTGGGGTTGAGATAAACATACCCGTCTGATTGGGTAACGACGTAATCCCCCGCGACCGGCGTCATACGGGCAAGCATTCCACCGTTCGGAGAGTATAACTTCCCGCTCTCCAACTTGAGAACCATTGGTTGCTCGCTTGTCGCGGGTGAAACGACCCCCACGATCTTTTCTGCGTCTACTTCTACCGGATTCGCGATATATTTCATGTCTCCCCCTAAGTATTTGAAGTAACCGGTGCGCCTCCGTAGGCTCCCTGCGCAGACTCGGAACCGCCGCCCCTTGCGCCCATGGCGGCCCGCTTGAACCGCCCCGCGATAAGCTTATAGGACCGGCCAGACGTATTACCTGCCCCGGGGGAAGGGTTGGAATTCGGATAGTCGGACAGGCCGTCGTTCTGCTGGCCGCCGAAAGCGGACCCCCGGGAGCGCTGGTCTATGGAACCGCGATGCTGGGGGGAGCCGCCGTGGCCGGGGACTCTGGCCTCGGGGCGCATTGCCCCCCCTCTTGCCTCCCCCGGGAACCCACCCCGCGAGGCCGGGTTCCCGGAGCCGGACCGTCCACCTCGCATGGAGGCGTGGGCGGATGCCTTCTGGCCATGATGGCCAAACCCCCCGCGTTGCTTAGGGGGAATGCGACCGGAGCCGGAACCCTGCCGGGGACCCCCGCCGCCGTTCGGGTCCGGGAAGTTATGCTTGGAATCGTTCCCCGGGATAGACATGGGGTTATCCCCGCTAGATTTAATGCTTACCACGGGGTAGCGGGGTTTCATGCTAGCCGCCATAGAGTATCTCCTTGACTGCGGTAAAAAAAGGACAGGACTCTCTAACTGTGTCCGGCACTCGCCGGAACTCGTCTCGAATCAAGTGTAGCCTAGAGATTGGCAGGCCGTCAATATAGCGGCGCAGGAGGCGCAAGCCTCGCGGGTGTCTTAATGCTAACCGTATTCTGGCGCGGTCTGTCACGTGCTAATTCTCACCGGGCCACCCCCGAAACGGCGAGGTTCCTTGGGAGCACGGCCCGGGAGACCCGCCGTCTTGGTAGAGGCGAAGTCGCGAAGCTGGCCGACTGACATCTTAGGGTCATCGGAGCGGGGGTGGCCGGATTTGGCGCGGGCGTATGCCGCCCCCATGAAATGCTGCTGGGCCTTGGACGTACTGGGCATTACTGGCCTCCAAATGCTCCGGTTCCGGATAATCCGATATCGATGGCGGTCTCCGCAACCTCTTCAAGCGCGTGACCGATCTTGTGGAAGAAATGCTTATGACAGTGCGGGCATTCCACCTCCACCGGTGCCGGTGTTGGGATTTTGGTTTCGACTACTGGTTTATCAGTGTCCATCAGTTTACCCTCCTAGGGAACCACGTTCCCGTGGAATCCCCTGTCCCCCCGGGGAACCACTGGTTCTCATCGGGAACGGTGCCGAATTTGGCGGCCCACCGCTCGTGCGCCCTGTGCGCCACCTGCGAGTGAGTATTCATGGTGACGATATCGGTCGCGGTGAACCTCGGCGGTTCCGGGCGGGACATGGCCACGTAGCGGACGTTATCTATCCAGTGGTCGGAGCCGACATACTTGAACCCCCCGGCAGACGTGACCGTCTTGCGCCATCCGATTAGCTCCTTAATCCCATTTCGATTATGATCAGCCACAATAAGGATGCTAGGAGAACCACGTACCCCGGTAAGAGGGTGAATGTGAGTGGGCTTAACGTGAAAATACTCGCGAAGCAGATTAATTCCAGATTCAAGAGCGTTCCAAGCTGGAATGGTGGGAATTCCACACCTTTGGTATGCATCTTGGGTGCTCCACATCTCGTTCTTGGACTGGAGGGTCTTTGCCTGCGTGGACGGGTCGATGAGAATGTATTCAAGGGCCTTGGTGGACCAATGGACGGTCTTATCCGTCTCAGCCAGCTTCTTGGTCTGGTCCGTGCGCCCGCACCGGTCTACCCATTCATCCAGCAGCTTCTTGATTCCCTCGGAATGCTCCGTAATGAGCCGGTTCTTCTCGTAATACTCCCCCAACACTATTAAGTTCGCATCCGGGTCTATGCCCATCAGAACGAAGGCCACCGTGCCAGTTGTTGCATGATCGAGTGACGCAACGAGGGTAAGTCTTGCAAGGTAGGCAGGGGGCGGCATTGGAATACAGTGAGTGTTGCGGTCGAATTCCTTGAAGACTTGGCCTTCGCTGGCTTCCCATGAGCCTTCGAGGTATTTCTTGACCCAAGCCGTTGGGATATCCTTCTGGTTCCGGAGCAGGTCTTCCCAATTCGGCGGCAGGTACGGGTTATCTCCCGGTAGCGCTTGGATATAAATTCGTCGTCCATCAGATACCACGGGAGAGTTGGGAGAGGCCTCGCGAATGAGGTGGCCGAAATGGTCCTCCAGCCACCCCGGCTCAGGGTTAGTTCCCAGCCATGCCTGATAGGGCGGGCAACTACCATCGGGCAGGGTCCAGCGCAACTGGGCCATAAGCTGTAGATAAGTCTCACGCTCGATTTCAGACGGCTCATCGATAGCAATTGCGCCGAATTCCTTACCTTTGGCTGATTCGACTTCATTGATATCCCCCAATCCGCCGTACACTATTTCGGTCGGGTATTTGGGATTCCATGTCCGGAGCGTTATGATGTGGTCGGTCTTGTGATGCCGCAAGATTAAGTCCGGGGGGCACATCTGGGAGAAGGTAACAAGGGTGCTGCCCTTTAGGTCTGTCAAGTCCTTGCGGAATAGGCCGATACGATTACCCGGGATAGCGCAGACAACCATAATGATCTTGGCACATAGGGCACGAGACTTTCCAGAGGACTTGGACCCGCCATAGAGTTGCTCCGATTCGGCTGCGGATAGAAATTTCCACTGCTTGATCGAGGGGGGCTTACCTATGGAGAGGGGGCGGCCATTATAATTGATAATGAGCGGGGGACCCACGCGGGGGTCGGCCATAAGCTTAGTGGGGATAGTACTAATTGTGGCCTCCCCTGCGGCAGGCATTCCCGTGCTTCTTGCACCGGCGATACGGGTGCTCCTTATTAGGCGGGGCAACCTCTAGGGCGGCCTCCTTACTGGAAATCGTCCCGGGCTTCGCCCGTTCCGATTTCACGTCGCCGGTTCCATCTGGCGGCGCTTGCAAGTCATCAGGTTTATAATCTGCTACGCGATTGACAAGTCGTTTGCGCGCCGGTATGCGGGGGGTCTCGTCGAGTACCTGTTCTCCAGTATGTACTACTATTTCGTTTTGTTGTGTTTGCGGTTCGTTTGGTTTCGTTTGGGGAACGAAAGCGGCGAGCCACGGAACGGAAGGAAGCGAAACGGAAAGGCCGGTCGAGTCGGCCCCGGGGCGCGGGCCATCGGCCAAGTCCAGCGCTTGCCTCCCTAGCTTCACGCCGTCCTTCGCTAGGCTTAGCGCTTCTTCGATGCTTAGTTTGCTCGGTTCCGTTTCGTTTACCTTTCGCTCGGCCTTCGCTAGCGAAGACAAGGCGAAGCGAACTGAAGCTGAACGCAGCTTGATGCGGGTGGCTTCGTTTAGGTCGGCTTGGTTCAGCTGCAGCATCGCCGCCCATTCCGCAACTCGTGACACCCAGCGCCATCGCTTTGCCCAGCGAACTCCGAGCGTGTGGGAGACGAGCGGGTCGAGCGCCCGCATCGAGCGAGTCTTCGGGTCTTGGTCGCGGTAAAGGAGGAAGGCCCGGAATGCCTCGGCGGACTCCCCGGGCTGCCTGTCCCAAGGAAGCGTCTGCGGCTTCGCCGCACCGCTTCGGTTTTCCGTTTCCGTTTCGGGAGCCATGGCCAAAGCGTACCACCGGTGGCCCGAATCTGTCAACCCACAGGAGGATTGACGGGCTGACAACATCGTGCTAGACTCGCAACCGTGACAAACATCGACCGCTCAAGAGTCCGCTGGAAGACGAGGCGCAAGGTCAAGATGCCTCCGGGTCAACGCTGCGAGGATTGCGGTGCCCCTCCTCCCCTCCAGCGGCACCACACCAACTACGAGAAACCTCGCGAGATTGTCTGGCTCTGCCCCTGCTGCCACATCAAGAGGCACGGCGGGTCATTCCGCAACTCGTAACATCGTGTAACATGCCTTGTAACTGTTACAGTAACTTACTTGTAACATAAGGGGGATTGACAGCCGGACAAGCCCGTGATAAACTGGGGCTGCAGTTGAGAGACAGGCAACAAGGAGGCCGACATGGCGACCAAGAAAGAACGGCAGGCAAGAATCAGCGCAGCGGCAGCGGGGGTCCAGAAGGCGCACAAAGAACTGGCGAGAGCGGGGGCAGAGCTTCTCCTCGCCATCGGGGCCACGGAAGACGAAATCGAGGCCGCAGCCGAGATGTTGGCCGACTGCCTCAACGACGAACCGGCCATCCGGACGCACGATGGGTTGAGTCACTGGGGCGCGATGCTGGCGCAGCAAGTTCTCGACGACCGCGAGTACGCGGAAGAGGAACGCTTGGAGGCCGAGGAAGTCCAGCAGGCCAAGGAGCGCCAAGCCCACAGCCAGACGCCCGTGCCCGACAACGACAACAGCTAGGCCGAAACGCCCCTCGGGGCGTCCCACCGTGAGGCGGTGGCCGATGAGGCCAAAGACAGAAGACGAAGGAGCCAGTCATGACGAACAAGGAACGCAAGGCCAACAACGAGAGCAAGCGGGTCAACCCCTGCCTGTGCGGGTGCGGGGAGAAGTGCCTCAAGCATTTCAAGCAGGGACACGACCAAAGAGTGAGGGGCATCCTCCTCCGGGCGGCAGAGGAAGGCGGGGCGATTCCTAAGCTGCTGGCCAAAGCCATCGCAGCCGGGGTCATTATCCCCAAGACCAAGCTGCAGGAAGCCAACCAGCCGGTTCTGCAGGACGCGTAGCCGGGGTGAGTGACGAGGGCGTGAGAATCCGCAACACGCCCCCGGTAAACCGCAAGCGGGGTCACAAGCCCTCGCAGAAAAGAGGAAGCACATGGCGACGCTAGCAAACGGCACGATTCGGCAGACGATAGACAAGCAGGCAGGACACGGTCCGTACCTGTGGGCAGTAGTCTGGCACAACAAGCGCTGGATGGACGCGGGCATCACGGACACCATCGAAGTCTCCGTGTTCTCGTTCTGGGACGACGCGGTCGAGATGCGCGATAGGCTCCAAGCGAACGGCCACGTAGCGCAAATCGACCTAGCAACCGACAACACACGCAAGGCAGAGTGACCGCCCATTCTCGGGGCGGGTAATGCCACAGGCCGGTCACAAGTCCGGCCAGAAAAGGACGGGGTGAATGGCTACGAAGAGGGAGAAGGCGAAGATACACAACGCGATGCGCTTAGCCGTGCTGGAGCGCCTCACGGAGGAGTCCCGCACTGACCACCGCATGACGCACATCGAGTTGGCACACGACCTGAACATGGGCGCAGGCCAAGCGCTGGCGCTACTTCGCGAACTGGAGGCATCCGGCGACGTGTTGTACGACGGGTTCCATTGGGTCAGTCTAACCATGATCAGTCTGGTGCTCCCGTGAGCACCCGCAAACTCACCCGGGAGGAGGACAAGGCACTGTGGGTGGAGACTAGACTCCTTGCTTCTCCCGGTCTGACCATCAACCAGACGTTTGCCAGACGGCGCAAGCTGGAACTGGCCTACGAGCGGTTAGTGAGGCACGAACTCCCCCAAGTCTGTCACTGGGGGACCAGACTGTCCAGCCTAGCAAACGAGTTGTTCTATCGCGGAGTGGGACGCCCATAAGCGGGCGTCTTAACGCGGCAGTCCGGTCACAAGCCCGGGCGATGAGGATGCAACTAGCCTCGGTCAAGTGCGTACGCTAGTTCAACCCTGTAACGCACCGTCGCTCGGGCTTGTGGCCGGTCTAATCCAACCGCGTAGGAGCCTAGTCATGGCAAAGTCAGCAGCGAAGTCCGCCCCCGCCGAAGAGGCAGCGGGCGTAACGTTCACCATCACGGCCACTCAGGACCGCGTGACCAAGAATGCGGTCCGGTTTGCCGAGGACGTGCCCGAAGGCGTTCAGCCCGACGCGTACGTCGCGAAGGTCGGCCAAATCTACATCCAGAAGAGCGCACTGGGTGGAGCGCCAAAGCGCATCGAACTCACACTAACGGTGATGCCCGAGTGAGCAAGATGCCCCTAAGGAGGAAGGCCCTGTGGAGGGTCTTCCTCCTCTCCTGCCTGCTCACGACCCTCTTCATTGCCATCGCGCTGTGGCTCGGGGGCTGCGACGACAGGACAGATTCACACCGCCCGCACTGTGACATGCTGTACGAGCGCGGCCACGCCCAGCCGTGTAGGAGGTTCTGATGTCCCAGCCCTTCTTCGTAGCGCCCAGTTCGTCCAACCCATTGACTTGGGGCGACAACTGTGCTATAATTGACGGTGTGAGGGAAGTACCCTTACGGGTGCTGGCCCCGGGGCAACGGTTTGCACTGGTCCTCAGTGCAACGACACCAGAACCCCACAAACGCGTTAACGGGACAGTAGTTCGCCAGACGGCCTGCAGCATCGTGGTCGATCTTGACGAGGGCCAAGGGCGGGGCGGGTTCTCCTTTACCAGCCCGGATGGGGAGCTTATCACCATCGGCGGGGGCGGGAATCGGCGGACCACGTGGTCGCCCGACACAGCAGTTCTAATCTTACCGAAAGAGGGGGAAAGCAAAATGGCACAAGAACGAGTAGCAGTATTACCGATCGGCAGGAAGTCTGTCCCTGCCCCGGGCAAGAAGACGGTCGCGAAGGCGTCCAACGCCACGAAGGCCGTCACCAAACAACCCAAGACTCTGAATCCGTGCGGATGTGGGTGCGGGGACAAGGTCGCGGGACGCTTCCGGCAGGGGCACGACTCCAAGTTCTACTCGATGCTCAAGAAGGTCATCAAGGGCGAGTTGGGCTTCGACAAGCTGCCCCGGCTGGTGCAGAACACGGTGGGAAACGTCGCGGGGGCGAAGAAGCTAGTCGCCGCTCACGGGGGCTAGCAAGTCGGAGTCTACAGGGGGAGCAGTCGGACGCCTCGGAGGGGTAACCTTCCGGGGCGTTTCCGTGTAGGGGAAGGCCCGGATGACCGTCTCGATGGGAATATCCAAGGCCCGGGCGATCTTGGACGCGGTGTCGAGGGTCAGCCTGCGCCTCCCATTAACGATGCGGGAGACGTGCTCCACCAGTATGCCCGTCCGGGCAGAGAGTTCGCACAACGTCATGCCGGGGGCCAGATTCGTCAGCCTGCGGGGCGTCTTGTTGTTGCGGTGCCTCATGTACCCATTAAAACACAGGGATCGTCTGTCTGGCAACCCCCACAACTCTGTCCTATTTGACACGCTGGTAAAGCGTATGGTACGATGGGTGTGCACTAGGGGGTGCGACACAAAAGAAAGAAAAAATCTGTAGACCCGGTGGACCGGGTAGACCGGTAGACCGGTAAAAGTAGGAGCCAGAGGAGCGACCCAGTGGGACGAGACGAGAACGGCAAGTTCAAGCACGACCAGCGGCACGACTCCACACCGTACAGGCCGTCGCTGCCGGGGGACGAACGGAACCAGATAGTTTGGTCAGCAAAACTTTCCCCATCCGAGGACAGGAAGCTAACGATACTGTTCGACCAGCACCGGCGATTATTCGGGTGGCAGACGCGGTCCGACATGCTGCGGGACATTCTCAACATGGGGTCAAAGTCTGTGATGGCGGATATACCGAACCCACACCCAACACTAATAGACCTACAGAACGAGCAGGACGAGTTGGCGCAGATGACGGGGCTGGCAGACCGGCACATCAGGCTGTCGCGGCAGGTGGACCAGACTGAGGAGGCGCTGAGAGTCTGCCAGATGAGCGAGGACGGGGCGGGCATGATAGAGATACTGGACAGGTGGCGGACCGTGACAGAGAACGTGATGGACCGCACGATACGCGAAAAGCGAAGGAAAATCTTCAAGCAGCGCTGGGAGGGACCACTGAAACTGTTGATGCAGGGCCGGATGGTGAGCCTCAAACCTCGCGACCAAGTTCCGGACGAGGATTGACACACCGACAATGGGCGTGGTACTCTAGAGACTGGGGCATCGTGGCGAGTGGCTAATCTTCCAGAACCAAATTTGATAGGACTCCCCGAGAAGTACACGGCGTGGAGGACCGGCCAAGACCGGGCGGTCCTGCGCCTGCTGGAGACGGACAAGCGGTTCATAGTGCTGGGCATGCCGACCGGCTCCGGAAAAAGCCTGACGTACATGGCGGGGGGAGTGCTGGACGAGGATGCCCCGGCCCTGTATCTCACCAGCACCAAGGGGTTGCAGAACCAGCTTATATCGGATTTTGGGTCAATCGGACTCGCGGATGTACGGGGCATGAATAACTACGCGTGCCTTGAGATGGCAGACGGACAAGGAGGATTGTATGGAACCACTAAACGAGCAATTAGTTGTGACGAAGGTCCATGTCTCGCAGGCTGGAAGTGTGATAAGGCTGACGGTGGATGCACGTATTTCGATGCCCAGCGGAAAGCCAAGCGATCTCATCTCACTGTCACAAATTACGCCTATTGGATGGCGGTCCGCAATTCTGAGTCCGGAGGAGACGGCGGGGTACTTGGGCGACGAGGGCGTCTCGTCCTTGATGAGGCTCACGCTGCGTTTGATGAGCTTGCTGACCACCTTGCCATCGAGATCGGACACTGGGAAATCGAGTCCATCCTCGGAGGGGAGTGGCCAGAAGGGGGATTCGACGAGTGGAAGAAGTGGGCACGGGGAGCGGCCCAGTCGGTCGGAGCTAAAGTCGAAACCCTCTCCTCGGAGATAAAGCTCGGGATAAGGGGGAACAAAGCCGCCTTGTCGCACCTAAGGGAGCTACGGGACCTGCTAAGACGGCTGCAGGCCATAGGGACGGCCAAGGGCCAGTGGGTGTGGGAAGAATCCCGGGACAGACGCGGGAGGCGGGTGATGCGTCTGGACCCGGTCTGGCCCGGAGATTACGCCGAGGACGTGCTATTCCGGAAGGTGCCCAAGATAGTGCTGACGAGCGCGACCATACGGCCAAAGACGCTGGAACTGTTGGGGATAAAGAAGGAGGAATATGAATTTGAAGAACATACCAGTACGTTTCCGGTGGCGAACCGCCAATTGCACTGGATACCCACAGTGCGAGTTCGCCATGACATGGACCCGGGCCACGCTCGACTGTGGGTGGCGAAAATTGACGCAATACTTCGGGCGCGGGGTGAACGTAAGGGCATCATTCATACTGTTTCGTACAGTCGTCGCGATTACATTCTTAGGTACTCGGAGTTTCGTAGCCGCCTCCTTACTCACGACTCGGGAGGAATGCAAGATTGCGTGTCTAAGTTTCGAGATTCTGGACCCGGCACGGTGCTGGTCTCACCCTCTGTCTCTACAGGATTCGATTTTCCCGGAGGAGACTGTCGATTTCAGATTATCGGGAAGGTCCCCTTCCCGGACACCCGGAGCAAGGTACTGCAGGCCCGGTCGGAACGCGACCCGGAATTCTTCGCGTACGTAGCAATGCAGGCGGTGGTCCAGATGTGTGGGCGGGGGATAAGGTCTGCGGACGACTGGTGCGAGAACTTCGTCTTGGACGATAACTGGCAATGGTTCTTCAACAAGTATAAGAAATTCGCGCCGAAATGGTTCGTAGAGGCGTGCAAGCGGTCCGACCTAGTGCCGCCGCCGAGGGTATTATGACAGGCGAGGAAAATAGAAAGTTGACTTTCGAGGCTAATCGGAAAGCCATCAGCTTCTGCACCGGTTACCTCGCGGGCCGCCCCGATGCGCAAGCCAGACTCATCAGTAGCCTAGCCTTCGAAATGTTCAAGTATGACACGGACGGGCTTGTCCGTCTAAAGTATGAAGGTAGTCTACTAGAACTAACAGCGCACTTGACGGCTGCGGAGGCGATGTTCGAAGAGGCTAGAGTCCGAGAGGGATTGACGCCTTGACAATGGGTGTGGTATGCTTTCTGGGCGTAGGCAGTAGGCCCAAATTCACAAGGAGATGAACACACATGGCAATTCAAAAGAAGACAGGGGGCGCGGCTGGGGCTTCTGGCGTACCCGCCAATGCGGTAAGCTTGAAGCCGTCAGACCAGCAGCAGGGGGGAATACTGGACGACATGGACGTGGACCTCAAGTCGCTCACGTTCGTGGAGTACGACTACAACGGGAAGGCAGACAAACCAACTCTGGCGCTGCTTGTGGTGATGGGAGACAGCGAGGGCACGGACCACGACCAGTACTTCTCGGCGGGCGACTTGAGCCGGTTCCAGCCCAGTCCGGACGGGAAGTACGCGGTGGCGGTGGCCGGGGCAAAAGGACTCAGCACCACGTCCAATGCGGCCCTGTTCCTCAAGTCCATCGTCGATCAGGGGTTCCCCGAGGACCGCATCACCCATACCGTGGAGCCGTTCGAAGGCGCAAACGTCCACGTCGTCCGGGTGCCGCAGCCGAAACGGAGCGGGTTGGTGCAGGCCGAAGGGGAACGGGAGCGGACGGTGCTGGTGGTAAGCAAGATCAACAGGCTCCCATGGGAGAAGCAGGGAGGGAAACCAGCGGCACGCCCTCAGGCGGCCTCTATTTCGCGTCCTACTGCGGCGGGTGCGGGAAAGTCCACATCAGCCCCCGCTGCGGCGACCAATGGTGAGAACGACCTGACCGAAGAGGCGCAGGGCATCATGTTGCAACTGCTTGAGGCCAAGGGCGGGGAAGTGGCCAAGAAAGGCATCGCGCCGGGGGTGTTCAAGCTGCTTGCGGGCAACCCTGCCCGGGCGGAACTGCTCAAGACGCTCACGGACGAAGAGTTCCTTCTGTCCGGAGCAGAGGGCGGCCTCTGGGCGTACGAGAACTCCACGGTTTCCGCAGCCTAGGGCACCGTTTCGATACGGGGAGAATAGTGCATGCGGATAACGGACGTGACATCGGACGAGTTCAGGGCCATGGTACTGGCGTATCCGTCGCCAGAACCGTCTGCTCCTCGTTCGTCCGGTGTTCACGTCTCGGATATAATCAGGGACATAGACAACACGGTCCTCAATGTTGGCCAGCGGCAGAAGTTCGACCAGCTTACCCCCCAAGAGAAACTGCGAATGGGGGCGCACACTTCGATGGGCTGGGCGTGGGAGGAGGTCGTGACCCACGCCCTCGCCCGGGTCCGCCCTACCATGCCGGGGGTGATACACCCGGGGGAGTTCACCCTCGATGGCATCCATATGACCCCGGATGGTGTATTCGAGCGCGAATGGGCGGTGGAGGAGTTCAAGGCGACGTGGAGGAGCAGCACCAGACCGATCGACCCGGACTTCTGGTCGTGGCTGGTCCAGATTAAGGCGTACTGTCTGGCGCTGCAGACCCAGAGGGCGTATCTCAGCGTGTTTTGGGTGTGCGGGGACTACCGGGAATCCGGGCCATTCACCCAGCGGTTCAGGCTGGAGTTCAACGACGCGGAAATTAGGGACAATTGGACTATGCTAGTATCGCACGCCAAATCGAAAGGATGGTTGGAGCCTAAAAAACAACATGTCACCCACACCCGCACCAAAAAACGCAAGTAATCTCTACACATCGTCCGGGTTCTCCCGGGTCAACCGCAAGATAGCCTACAGGCTCATCATGGCGACGGACGGGCCGGAGAAGTCCGGCAAGACCAACTTCGCGATGACCATGCCGGACCCGGTCGCGATCATCGACACCGACCTCGGGCTGGAAGGCGTGGTGGATAAGTTCCAAGCCGACAAGGAACTGTACGCCATCTCCACAGAGGTCAGCCTGCAGGAACTCAAGGAACTCAAACCGGAGGTGGCGGCAGCCGAAGCCCAGAAGGTGTGGAGCCGCGTAATGAAGGGGTACCTAGGAGTCCTTGGGACCGCCCGTTCCATCGTGGTTGACAACGCCACGGAACTCTGGGAAATTCTCCGCATGGCGAGGTTCGGGAAGCTGGACCACGTGAAGCCCCACCACTACGCCCCCGTGAACGCCGAGTACCGGGACTTCATCAGGCTGGCGTACGACCAGACAACCACGAGCCTTAACCTCATCCACAAGATAAAGGACGAGTACGCCAACGACAACCGAACCGGGAACAAGATAAGGGCCGGGTTCTCGGACACGGGATTCCTAGTGCAGGTCAATTGCTCCTGCTGGCGGGCCATCTCTCCTAAGGGCCAGCCCGCCATCCCGTTCCCGGACTTCTTCCATATGACGGTGAATGATTGCCGCCAGAACATGGAAATAGCGGGAATGGACCTATCCGGAAGCGATGTTAACTTCCCAACCCTAGCCGTCCAAGTTTTCCCGGACACTAAGGAGCGCGACTGGACCTAAAAATGGCTACAACCAAAGAGACGGAAAAGATCGAGTCCATAATCGTATCGTTTATGCGGCGGCTGGAGCCAGATGGCACCATATCGGCGGTGCAGATTCGCCAGTATGCATCGTTCCTCCACCTGACCCCGGAGCAGGCGCGGTCACTGGCGAGAACGTTACTGGCCAAGCTGGGGGACCAATGAGCCTCGATGACATCATCAAGCCCGAGTACCGGGAAGAGGCCAACCGCATCTTGAAGATGCCGTTGGACTTGCGGAGCGCGGAGGAGTTCGACTTCGTCGAGTCTCTCATCCAGAACCCCGACAAGCCCGTAACCCGGAAGATGATATTCTGGCTCCGAGACATCAAGGACAGGACCCAATGACAGGCGAATTCACCGACCAGACCCTGACCTGTATCGACTGCCGCGCCAAGTTCGTCTGGGCCTCCGGGGAGCAGTCGTTCTTCGCGGACAAGGGGTTCACCGAACCGAAGCGGTGTAAGCCGTGCCGGGATAGGAAGAAGGCGGCCAGACTGCAGAATGCGGGGGCCGCCATCGAACCCGCGCCGCTCTACGACAAGGACCAACAGGAGATGGATAATGCCAAGGAAAACAGGCGGAGACGGTTCCGGGGACGGTAGGGACAGGCTGGAGAAGCTGCACCGGGAACTGACCACCACCGCCCGGAAACTCATGGTGGCCAAGAACCGGGACTATGGGGCGGACTCGGACCCGTTCCGGAACTTTCACCAGTTCGGCTATCTAGGTATACTAGTTCGGTTGTCGGACAAGCTGGCCCGCCTCCGGACTTATACGGAGCGTAAGTCCTTCGCGGTGAAATCCGAGTCCGTGACCGACACCGTGATAGACGTAATAAACTACGCGGTCCTCTTCGAGGGGTATAGGAGGAGCAATGTTGACAGAGGCGCAGGTAGTGATGGAGATACATCGGGCCATAGCAAAGCACGGCGCATTCCCAAAGAACCATCTCCGGGCACACCTGCACCTCTCGGAGGAGGTGGGGGAAGTCGCAAGGGCGCTTGAGGAGGTAGTACACTCCCCCCGGCTGGGTGACCGCAGAGTCAAGCATATGGGGGACCTCCGGGAGGAACTGGTGCAGGTAGTGGCGGTATGCTCGATGTGGATTCTTAACATAGATTTGGAGAGGAGCCGGGATGAACACGAAGCCAATAATCATCGTACAGGGGGCACAGTGGGGGAGCGAGGGGAAGGGGATGGTGGCGGGGGCGCTGTGCGAACGAAGGAAGGTTGATTACGCGGTAAGAACCGGGGCGGTGAACGCGGGGCACACCGTATACCATAAGGGGAAGCCGTATAAGATGCAACAGTTGCCAGTCGGCTGGGT
>Ga0210394_10001217_pt1 | contig 42827 bp, 40 predicted proteins | sample IncBWC12MmetaG_FD_160121 | JGI IMG/M metagenome (GOLD analysis project Ga0210394, IMG submission 160121) | Forest soil microbial communities from Barre Woods Harvard Forest LTER site, Petersham, Massachusetts, United States - Inc-BW-C-12-M | ecosystem: Environmental > Terrestrial > Soil >...
AGGATTCAGTTTCCTTCCTCCTTGCTATCCAAGCTACAGGGCTCTGGCTTTTGCCCTGGTGAGATTCTTCCTCACTGAATACGCCAGCCTTCCTTGGACACACCAACATGCCGGTTTATCCCGGCGCTTACCCTGATTAACGCCCCTTACCGGAGTGAAGTCCTACTTCAAAACTCCGATCAAGTCGCGCGCGATTGGGTCGTGCTACACTGCGGCATTTCTCGGAGGAGGTATTTATGCGGCGGGCGATGTTAAGTTCGACTCTGCGCTTAACAACTTTGATCCTTGCGTGCTCCTGCCCCAGGGCGAATGCACAGACCCAGCTCCCGATCGAGATGCAGCAGAAGATTGATAAGGTGGCCCACGACGCCCTCGCCAAGACGGGCGTACCTAGCGCGTCCGTTGCACTCGTAAAGGATGGGCGGATCGCCTATCTGCATGCCTACGGCAATGCTCGGCTCGATCCTGAAACACCGGCAAAGCCAGAAATGCGTTACAGCATTGGCTCGATCAGCAAGCAATTCACGGCTGCGGCCATCTTGCTCCTACAGGAAAAGGGCAAGCTTTCGCTTGACGATAAGGTCAGCAAATTTATTCCGGGCCTTACCCGCGCGAATGAAGTGACGATTCGCCAGCTTCTTTCGCATACGTCCGGCTATCAGGACTACTGGCCGCAGGACTATGTGATGCCCATGATGTTGCAGCCGGTTGATGCGCAGAAGATTCTGGACACGTGGGCGCGCAAGCCGCTCGATTTTGATCCTGGAACGAAGTGGCAGTACAGCAATACGAATTTCGTCATTGCCGGCCTGATCGTCGAGAAGGCCAGCGGCGAACCGCTCCTGCAATTTCTGCAGCGAGAGATATTTACCCCCCTCAACATGAAGAGCGTTGCAGACACTGATAAGACGAAGCTTGGCGACACTGATCCAACCGGTTACATGCGTTATGCCCTCGGACCACCGCGCCCAGCTCCCAAGGAAGGAAGTGGCTGGCTCTTTGCCGCGGGTGAGCTAGCCATGCCTGCAGAAGACCTGGCGAAGTGGGACATTTCGATCATCAATCAGGAATTGCTGAAACCTGCTTCCTATCAAGATTTTGAAACCGAGGTTCTGCTCAAGAATGGCTTGGGGACGCAATATGGACTCGGCGTGGATGTCAGCGCCAAGCTTGGCCATCGTTCGTTGTCCCACGGCGGTGAGGTGTCGGGCTTCACGTCGGAAAACCTCGTCTTTCCGGACGAGCGTGCTGCCGTGGTTGTGCTCACAAACCAAGACGCCTCCGATGTTTCGGGAGCGATTGCCTCCGGCATTGCGCCTTTGCTGCTCGCCAGTGATGATCCGGCTACTCCAGAAAAGCTTGCGCAAGCACGCAAAATTTTCGAAGGGTTACAGCACGGCACCATAGATCGTTCTCTTTTCACCGACAACGCCAATTTCTATTTCAATGAACAGGCGTTAAAAGATTTCGCTGGCAGCTTGGGTCCGCTGGGAACGCCGGAAGAATTCATCCAGACTCGCCAGGCGTTGCGCGGGGGCATGAAGCTGCGCGAGTACACCATCAAATTTCCAAAAGCGAAGCTAAGCGCCTGGACCTATGAAATACCGGACGGCAAATTGGAACAATACCAAATCGCGGCCCAGGATTAGAGGAGCCGTCGAATCCATCCGTTGCTCCGGATGGGCCGAGCGGCCTTGCGAGAATGTGTAAGCACGGTAGTGCAGGATTAACGCGCTCACCGGAGAAGCGAAGCACTAGCCGGATGTCCGGTTGCGACTAAACGGGAGTTAGCCTAGCGGTGCTCCAATTGGGTTAGGCTTTGCTCTACCGGCCAGCAGCGGCTTTTTCGAGTGGTTCACGCAACGGCAGAGATAGAAGCCGATCCAGCCTAGCAGGAATTGAAGGTGGAATGCACCTCCCTCGTGCGTTCCTGGAAAAAGTACCATTGCCCACTTTACCGCAGTGGGTAAACTTGTTGTCATAACCATTGCGACGAGAAAACATGCGATCGGGCTCCAGCGACTAGGTTGATGAGTGCTTTTTTCCCGTTGTCGGCTGATTCGAATCCGGACGCAGGAGGTAAATTCACCTAGTGGCAAGCACATCGAACCGAATGAGCTCGGCGAAGCGCCCGAGCGCGAGTGAAAGTCCGAAACCACGATCAAGTATTCGCATTTCTCTGCATCTACCCGTCTTGGTCTACGGATGGTCCGACGCTGAAGCGTCCTTTCACGAAGACACTACTACTTTGCTTGTGAACGCGAGCGGCGGGTTAGTGCCTCTCGCTTCGAAAGTTGAGCTGGGAAGCACACTCTTTGTCGTCAACAAGTCAACGCAACAGGAGCAAGAATGCCGCGTTGCGTATATTGGGCCGGAATTCGAAGGGAAACTCAAAGTAGGGGTTGCTTTCAAGCGTCCAGTCCCTAACTTCTGGGGAAATAATCGCAAGGGGTTGCGGATTTCGAAGTCAATGCGGGTCTGGGTCCGAGGTGTGGATCGCAACGGTCAGAAATACAATCAGAGTGCACTCACTGTGGATGTCAGCCAACATGGAGCACGCCTGGACGGGATTGGTTATTTGAGCGTTCCGGGGGCATCCATCGAAGTGAGGCGTCGCTGGGGGAAGGCTCGCTTTCGCGTGATTTGGGTGGGAGAGATCGGAAGGCCGCAGGCGGGCCAAGTTGGCGTAATCTGTTTGGAACCAAACAAGAACATCTGGGGAATTCGCTCAAAATGACGCAAGGATGCCCTCAGGGGGAGAAAACTGTCGATAACACGTTATCAACCAGCTAAACGGCTAGTGCCTGATTAACCGTAGAAGTTCCACTTGAGATGGACGGTTACCCGACCAGAGCTCAGCCAGGCCCGGCATAGCTTTTGGTCCCAGCACAGTGATAAGCTTCGTGCTCCCCTAGAGATGCCCTCCGCTGAGGTTCAAATGATTGCAGAATTGATGAAGAGCTACCGTGGAGTGATTTGCATTTGGTGCAGAGAACCAATCGCCGTTTCCGCCAGGGTGGCGCGTCTCCAAGACGAACTAGAATCCGAAGAGAAGAACCCTCCCCACACATTCATAGCCCGCTGCAAGCTCTGCGAGTTCGAAAATGTATATTCGATCGCCAATGTCCAAACCTTTGACGGATTACCAAGGAGAGGAATCGTAAAGGCACGCGCGGCTGGATCGGCTGCATAATGGGGCGACGGTGCGCCGTGGGCGTCTCAAGCTGACTGAAGCTGACAAGTCTCAACAAGTGCTGTTCCAATACATCCCTCTCCATACAGAGGCTGCGCCCTGAGCGAATGGGCGCAGGCGGACCTTTCGGCAGCAGAGCTGAGGAAGCGATTAGCAATGCAAACGCTCGAGAAACTCAGACCGCTGAAAGTGACCGCTCGGAGTTAAACGTCGCAGCCGGGCTGCACGCGCATCGCCAGCAGCGTTATGTCGTCGCGCTGTGGCTGGCCGTCTGCAAAAGTTGAGACTTCGTCGAGAATTCGTTCGATGATTTGTTCTGCAGACGCTTCGCTCGAAGACCGTAGCAGGTCCTGAAGCCTATGTATTCCCCAGAGTTCTTGATCGCGGTTCTCCACCTCGGTAATTCCATCCGTGTAAGCAACCAGGAGATCGCCGATGTGGAGCTGAAACGCCGCGGCGGGAAATTTCGACTCCGCTGAAATTCCGATGGGTACGTCTGTAGACCTCAGCTGGAAAGCCTTTGAGCGCCGACCGCGGGTGCGAATGACCATTGGTGGATGGTGGCCGGCATTCACATATTCCAGGAGCCGAGTAGCTGGTTCGTATTCTGCATAAAAAAGCGACGCGAAGGAGTCAGCCGGGGAAGATTGGTGGACCGCAAGATTAACATGTCCGATCAGCGTGGAAAGATCGGCGTGGGGATGCAGCGCTTGCGCACGGAGGGAAGCCTGAAGACTGGCCATCATGAGTGCCGCGCTGATTCCCTTCCCAGACACGTCGCCGATGGCAATTCCCCAGCGCCCACCCTGCAAAGGAATAAAATCATAATAATCACCGCCCAAGCCACCGGCGGGCAGGTAGAAGGTTTCGGAGCCCAGACACGGGATGGAGAGGCTGCCGGGCGGCAAAAAAGATTTTTGGACATCCTTCGCTCGCTCGAGGTCTTTGCGAATAGCCTTATAAACGCCAGAGTCGCGATCGGCCTTTTTGAGGGAGTCGAGGAATGTGCCAATTTGATTGCGCAAGAGCACTCCGGCCTCCGTTCCGTGGCCTTGATGGAGGGCTTCCACAATGGGCTGGTGAGACTCGCAGAGATCTGGGAGATCCTTGATGGTCTTTCCGACCATGGCGCGGATACGCAGTTCAAACGCCAGGATGTTCCAAACGCGAAGGAGCACTTCGTTCTCAGACGCGTCCATGATTGTGCGGTGGAAATTCGCTGCGTGTTCAGCGTAGGAATCGAGATCGCCGCGCTTAACGGCCGCGCGCATGGCGTCCAACTCTTCTTGCAGATGGATTGTGTTGCCCGTTAGCGTCTTGGCCGCAGCCCGGCCAGCGATTTCCTCGAGGGCGGCGCGAATCTCATAGGCCTCGTACATCTCCTTCGGATTGGGAGAATGAACGACGGCGGATAAACCGGCAGAAAGCGTGACCATTCCGAGCGATTGAAATTCGGCGAATGTCTTCAAGACCAATTCCAGATCAATATCATATTCGGCCGCTACGGTGCGGAGATCGAGACGCTGACCCGCTCTGTAACGGCCGCCAAAAAGTTCCGTCGCAAGGCGCGCGTTCGCCGATGCACTTATCTTAGCGTGCTGAAGCGCCGCAATACTTTTAGCTTGGTTATTTTCAACAGGGCCTTTGTTCGGCAAAACCATTCGTATCGCTCCTTAAGGATTCGTTCAGTCGGCCTGAGGAAAGGCGGTAATCAGAAATTTCAAACGTCTTTCGAGGACGACGACAGCAGACGCTGAGAGGGGCAGCCCCTGTCGATTTAGTCCAACGGTGTGGGCAAGCACATGGGATGATTCGACGCCGAAAAAGATTCATGGATAGCAAGAACGTGGGCGACTGGGAGTTCCCGCCCAGAAGGTATTGACGCTCAGCGAAATCCTTGCTTCGCGCCTGCACCATATTTTCTCTAAGCGACTGATTCAGATAAATGTGGGCTTCGATCGAAAGGCGCATCGGAACCATTTTGGAGTTTCGGTGAACCAGAACGGGGTTACTTTATTCGGAATATGTTATTCAGCCGATTTAGAATCAGCCTACTCAAGCCCGCAACGAAGCGTGCCTTAGCGCTTGGGCGCGTCGCCGCCGGAGCGCAGCTAATCGCTAAGTCTGATAAACGCTAACCGTACATGTGGATTGAAGCCGTGAAAAAACCTATTTGCCTTGTTTTCGCACATTTTTGGACAAGGAAAATATCTAGCGATGTCCGAATAATCGCTCACAGAGCTTCTAATTGAGAAGAGTTTTCAAAGCCATTTTAAAGGTTGGGTTTTTTCACGGCTTCATTTCAAGTTTCCGATTACGCGGCGAATCAAGGGTCAGGCTGTCCGCGCCCATGCGGATCACGGCAATAAGGAGATTTCACCAAATAATATCGCATTACCGGCTGCTGATGGGAGTGGAGGCGAAGATCAGATCTCCAAAGGCGAGAAATGATATGAGAACGATTAGGATGAGTGACGAAACGCCATACGCACACCACACGCGCAAAATGTGCCCTTCAATATTCGTGATGTATAGCCCGTAGGCGAGTGCGATACCGGCCGCGTAGACCGTGAGGACTCTGCGGCGCAGCAGCGCAAGCACCGCCAGTAGAATGTAAACCGCAATTCCGAAAACGGCCACAGGAATTCCATGGACGTCGGCATACGGGCTCTGATTCACGTACGCGCAATTCCAGTTTGAGCCCGAAAGCAAGACCTCGATTTGCTGTACGGGCACAGCATCGCGCGCAGCCAGAGCAAGGGATGACACAACGATTCCGGCGATTCCGAAAACCGCGATGACGTAGCGCACCTTGCACCTCCACCGTATTCGGTTTCGTAGTGCGTGCGATCAGCATGCTCTTTATGTATTGTCATGTCATGTCCCGTTCGTTGAGCGAGTCAGGATACTCCGTGGCCAATGTGCCAGGCTAGTGCCTGATTAGCGCTAACCGGACACTGACCCCACTAGCAGAGCTAGTGATGTGCTCGCGACGCGACTACGCCACTGCACTCCCGCGCTCAGCATGCGCGATCTCGGCCCCAATCTCCAGCGCGGCCGCGCGCGGATTCGCAGCTGCGGTAATCGGCCGGCCCACCACCAAGTAATCAGCTCCTGCGCGAACAGCATCTCCCGGAGTCGCCACGCGCGATTGATCGTTCGCCGCAGCCATGGCCGGACGCACGCCCGGCAGCAAAATCTTGAACTCGGGCCCCAGCTCCCGGCGCACCGCCGGAGCTTCCAGCGCCGAACAAACCACCCCATCGAGCCCCGCCGATTTCGCCAGCCGCGCCAGCGCCACTACCCGTGATCCGAGCGAATCCTCTATCCCAATCTCCCGCAGCGTCGCTGCTTCGAAACTAGTCAGCACCGTCACCCCTAGCAGCAGCGGACGGTTCTTCTTGCTACCAGCAGCCTCGCGCGCCGCCCGCATCATCGCCAGCCCGCCAGACGCATGCAAGGTCAGCAAACGCACGCGCGGCAGCCGAGCCGTAGCCGTAACGGCATGTGCCACAGTATTGGGAATGTCGTGGAATTTCAGGTCGAGGAAGATGTCGAAGCCCAGGTCCGCGAGTTTCGTAACCGCTCGCGGACCCTCCGCAGTAAATAGCTGGCTTCCGACTTTGAACATCCCGGCTGCTCCGCGCAGTTTCCGCGCCAAAGCAGTCGCTGGACCAAGCCGGTCCAGGTCTAAAGCAACGATCAGTTTCCGGGATGAGCTGTTGCTGGGCGTGCGGGCACCTTTAGGAGTTCCAGCCGGACTTTGGCGAGCCCGTGCTGATCGAATCCTAACTTACGTGCCACTTCGTAGGAAACATCTAATTCGCGTCCTTCGACGTAAGGTCCCCGGTCGTTGATCCGGACCACCTGGCTGCGGTGGTTCCGCATGTTCACAACGCGCACGATGGACCCTAGCGGAAGCGTGGGGTGGGCTGCGGTATCCGCGTACATATCGTAGGTCTCGCCGTTAGCGGTCGGCAAGCCGTCAAAATCGCCTCCGTACCAGCTGGTGGTGCATTCCCAGACGGCTAGCGGCTTCTCCTGGTGGTTGACCTGGTTTAGGGGGCTGGGGACAGCCGGAGTGATACCGAGAGCGGTCTCTGCGGGAGTAGGGTTGCCCGGTTTTCCCTCCGCCGCTGGATTCACGGGGGTGGTTACCGCGAGCAGACCCAATCCTAAAAACACCGACTGCAGAATCACGAATATCTTGCCCTTCATGTTCACCTAACCTTGTTTGAAATCAGCCTAAAGTCTACCTGTTCGGGGGTACAGTGGCAATCAGTTTAACGCTGTAGAGCTCCCCGTAACTTGCTGATTTCAAATGTATTTTCGTCCCGGCACCACATTTCCAGACCGCTTACGAGCCGTTCAGATGCGCGCGGGTCCACAAAGTGGGCCGTACCTATCTCCACCGCTGAGGCGCCTGCCAGAACGTACTCAGCGATATCTGCCGGCTTTTCAATGCCTCCGAGTCCGATGACCGGGATCCTTACAACTCGGCAAGCCTCGTAAACCAGCCTCATGGTTATAGGTTTTATGGCCGCGCCCGACAATCCTCCCGTCGTACTACCGAGACGGGACCTCCGATTGTGGGCATCTATACACAGTGCAGGGTAGGTGTTCGCTATTACTACAGCATCCGCTCCTTCCGCTTCGGATATCTTTGCGCTAACTCCAATCATATTAACGTTTGGTGAGAGTTTCACCCATAGGGGGCGCTTGGCAGCCGCCCGCGCAGATAACACAACGGCAGCCGTAAGGGAGGGGTCAGTACTATATTCGATTCCCCCGCGCTCCACATTTGGGCAGGAGATGTTCAGTTCGTAGGCCGCCAGCCCCTCGGCATCCTCCAGGACCCGGATCACCTCAACGTAATCCGCGACGGTGTGACCGAAGACGTTGGCAATTACTGCGGTATTGTAACGGCGCAACAGTGGCAGCTTCTCGGCGACGAACGCCCGCACCCCGATATTCTGCAGCCCGATGGCGTTCACCATCCCGCTGGCCGTTTCGCAGATTCGGGGCGCCGCCGCGCCTTCCATCGGTTGCGCGGAGAGCCCCTTTACCACGAATCCGCCCAGGCGTTTCAAGTCCACCAGATGCGCGAACTCGACTCCGTACGCAAAAGTGCCGCTGGCCGCGATAATCGGGTTTTTTAGGGTAAGGCTACCAATACTGACTCGGAGGTCTATTGAAGCGGGCCGTTGAGGAATGCGTGCCGGCGCCGGGGAACTCACAGTGCGCCAAGTCTATCACGCCGGTCAAGATTTCGCCGCGCTGGGCAACGGCTGCTCGCGCTACAGTTCATCCGTAGAGTGTCAGTGATCTAATAGACTTGGAGGAAGCCGAAGGTTGGAGGTTGGAAACAGGGGCGTGAGCGAAGCCGATTCAATAAAGAAACACGCTAAAAAACGGCCGGCGTACGTTTGGGTCCTGTTCGTTGTGTTTGTCGTACTTCCTTCTAATTTCTGGGCATGGTTCATCGTTGACCAATCTTTTGTCTACGCAGAGGGACCGATCCCGCTGGGTTGGTTCATTCGCCAAATCCTAATTGCCTTCCTGCCGCTGATTCTTGCCGTTTATGCCGGTTAATCTGCGATACGGCGAAAGTAGCGCGCTACCCCGCGCCCCGAGCGAGTTTTTACCGTACTCCTTCGCTGCGAACTTCCCGCCGTCTATGCTAGGATGTTGCGCCAGATGCGCGTCGTAGAAAAAAGACAGCTCCTCTCCGCGGAAGAAATCAGCCGCACGCTTCAGCGTTTGGCCCATGAAATCGTGGAAAAAAGCGGCGGCACCAAAGACCTCGCCCTGATCGGAGTCCGCCGCCGCGGTGTTCCGCTATCCGAACGCCTGGCGAAAACCGTCAGAGATTTCTCCGGGGTGGACATTCCCGTCGGCACGATTGACATCACGCTCTATCGCGACGATCTTTCCACTGTCGGCCCGCAACCCGTCGTGCACTCGAACGAAATCAGTTTCAGCGTGGATGATCGCGACTTGGTCATCGTGGACGACGTGCTCTACACCGGCCGCACCATTCGCGCCGCCATGAACGGCCTCTTCGATCTGGGCCGCCCCAAGCGTATCCGCCTGTGCGTGCTGATTGACCGCGGGCATCGCGAAATGCCCATCGAAGCGACGTTCATCGGCAATTCCGTGCAAACCAGCGACACCGAAATCGTGGAAGTTCACTTGAAGGAAATTGACGGCGACGAACGCGTTGTGCTCGTCGATCGCGTTCCCTGAAACCTGGCAATCCTCGCGGAGGCCCGGAAACGACCGTATCTAAAGGGAAAAAGTGCTGCAGCGCCTGGAACACCTGCTCGGAATTGAAGACCTCACCCGCGAGCAAATTTCTTTTATTCTCGACCAGGCCAAACCCTTTCAGGAATTTCAGCGCCACCCTCTCAAAAAATTAGCCACCTTGCGCGGCAAGACCGTCGCCCTTGCCTTCTTCGAAAATTCCACGCGCACGCGCATCAGCTTCTCCACCGCCGCCGCTCGGCTGGGCGCGGACACTATGAATCTGCAAGCCGAAGCTTCCAGCCTGAAGAAGGGCGAATCCCTGCTGGACACCGTGCGCACGCTCGAAGCCATGCGTCCGGACGGCATCGTCATCCGCCACAGTTCATCCGGCGCGCCGGAATTTGTCGCCGACCGCCTCAGCGTTCCCATCGTCAATGCCGGCGACGGCACGCACGAGCATCCCACGCAGGCGCTGCTGGATGCGCTCACGATCCGCGACCGCAAAGGCCAGCTCGAAGGCTGGAGCCTCACCATTCTCGGTGACGTTCTGCACAGCCGCGTGGCCCGCTCCAACATTCACTTGCTCAGCAAATTTGGCGTGCGCATCACGCTCTGCGGCCCCGCGATGTGGGTGCCCCGCGAACTGGAAACTCTCGCGCCGAATGTGCGCCGCGTCACGCGCATCGAAGAAGCGCTCGACGGCGCGGACGTAATCATCGCCCTGCGCGTGCAAACCGAACGGCTGCACGAACCGGCGCTCGCGGCCGAGGAATATATTCTGCGCTATCAACTCACTCCGCAGCGCCTGCGGCTCGCGCGGCCCGGTGCCCTCGTGCTGCATCCCGGACCCATGATTCGTGGCCTCGAAATTGACGATGCCGTCGCGGACGGCCCGCAATCCTGCGTGCTCGAACAGGTCACCAACGGCCTCGCCATCCGCATGGCCCTGCTCTACCATCTCGTCGGCGGCGCCGCCGTGGAACCACCACCAGCCAAACCTCCGGAAAAGGCGCAATGAGGCCCAACCATGCCAAGTACTAACGACCGCTTGTTGCTCATCAAGAACGGCCGTGTGCTCGATCCTGCGACGAAAACCGACGCGACAAACGATGTGCTGCTCGATGGTGTTCGCATCACCAAAATCGGCGCCAATTTATCTGCGCCGGACGCCGAAATTTTCGATGCCACCGGCCTGATCGTCGCGCCCGGCTTCATCGATCTGCACTGCCATCTGCGCGAGCCCGGCCAGGAATTGTCGGAGACCATCGAAACCGGCACGCGCTCTGCAGCCCGCGGCGGATTCACAGCCGTATGTTGCATGCCAAATACTCAGCCGGTAAACGACAACGCCTCGCTCACCCGTTCCATCGTTGACCGCGCCGCAGCTGCCGGAACCGTGCGCGTCTGGCCGATTGGCGCCGCGTCCGTCGGCAGCAAAGGGGAAGCACTCGCCGAAATCGCCGCCATGAAAGATGCTGGAATCGTCGGAGTCAGCGACGACGGCAAACCCGTAGCCACCGCCCGCCTGATGCGCCAGGTAATGGACTATTGCAATTCGCTCGATCTGCCCGTGATTGACCACTGCGAAGATCCCTCGCTCTTCGCCGGCGGCGTGATGCGCGAAGGCCCGCGCTCGATTCGCCTCGGCCTGAAAGGCATTCCCGCGGAATCGGAATCCATCTGCGCTGGACGCGACGTCGAGCTCGCCCTGCTCACACGCGCCCGCCTGCACATCGCGCACATGTCCACTACCGGCGCGCTCGAATACGTCCGTCATGCCAAGAAATTGGGCATGCGCGTCTCCTGCGAAGTCACGCCGCACCATTTCACGCTCAGCGATGAAGACGTCCGCTACGACACCAACTACAAGATGAATCCGCCGCTCGCTTCGCGCGCAGATCGCACTGCGCTCATTGCCGGAATCGCCGATGGGAGCGTAGACGCCATCGCCACCGACCACGCCCCGCATCATCCCGCCAGCAAAGATGTGGAATTCGATCGCGCGCCCTTCGGCATCATCGGCTTCGAAACCGCGCTTGCGCTCACGCTCAGCGAACTATTCCACACCGGAAAAATTCCACTCAAGCGCCTCGTCGAACTTTTCACCACCGGTCCCGCACGCGTCCTCGGCATCGAAAGAAAAATCGCCGTGGGCAGCCCCGCCGATCTCACAATTTTTTCAACCGATCTCGCCTGGACCTATCGCGCATCCGAATCGCCCAGCAAATCCCGCAACACACCCTTCGACGCCCGCTCATTCCGCGGCGCGCCCGTAGCCACAATTGTAGGCGGTCAAATCGTCTATCGCCGCGAACTCGGCGCCTCGGCCTAAAATTTCGCGCGAACCAGGCAAAGCGCAGCGTCGTTATCTCTGGAATTGAACGGTGAGGACCATGTGCGTCGCGGTCGGTTTCCCGTCCGTGCGTGCAGGTTCAAATATCCACAGCGCCACGGCTCGTTCAGCCGCATGCTGCAGCAAGCGTGGACCCGACAGTGGTTTCGCTTCCCGCAAGTTTCCCTTTTCATCAATCAAGACGTCGAGCTTCACAACGCCATCCGTATCCATCCCCTTCGCCCAGGGCGGAATGGCTGCCGGAGATTGCGACACGATTCTTGCCGGAATCGTCGCCCCGTGGTTCGGCGCGTTGCCGTGGCGAAGTCTCGTCTGTTCCGGCGGTTCCTGTTTGGCGCCAAGCCCGCGCTCACGTGCTTCCAACTTTGGCGCGTATGCAGCTACGACCGAGCTCGCGGCTGCGGGCGCAGTCGCCGCTGCGGCATTATTCGCAACCACAGCACTTGTATTCTGCGCGCCCGTCTGTTGCCGAATCTTCTCGGCCGCCTGCGCCGGCGTCGCTCCGGAAATGTTTCCGTCTGCTCGCGTTTCGACCGCCGCGCCGGACTTGCCCGCCGCGCCTGGCGTTGACTGCGCCGTCGCGGTCTGCGCGTTTTGTTTGGCCTGAGCGACAGCCGCGAACGCTCGATCCTTGCTGCGAATCGCAGAGCGGTGCGCGCGCCAACCAAATCCCAGCGCGACCACCAGTACGACCGACGCAGCGATTCCCACGCCCATCGCGCCCTTCCCGTACGTCAATCGGTGCAGCCGGTGAACCCAGGGCGTCAGCTTCGCAATCAGTGCTGCCCTGCGCCCGCCCGAAGCCTCACCCGGAGCCTCGCGTTGGTCGTTGGCGGAGGCGTTCGTCTCGCCGTGCTCCGGCGCATTCTCGACTGTCGCGTCTCCGGAGGTTTCTTTCGTATCCGCAGCGGCGGATTCGCGCTTGGGCTTTCGTTTAGAGTCGGCTGCAATCAGCTTCGCCAGCAGTTCCGCGTCCTTCGTGTCGTTGCGTTCGGCATCGTCTTCGGTATCGTCGTCAGGTTCAGCCAGCGCCTCTTCCGCTTCTTCCAATTCCTCTGCCGTGTGATGCGCAGGAGCTTCGATCGCCGCAGCCGCAGCATGAATTTCTGCACTTGTCGGCGCGCTTTCCTCCACAATCGGTGCGCCAGTCGGAGCAGGCGCGGACGCCGGCAGCAGATCCAGCGCCTCGGTACGCCTCGGCGCCGCCACCGCGACGCGAGCCGCCGGAGCAGCCACAGCCTCTGGCGCCGGGCTGTCCCAGAATTTCGGGTCGCGCGTGGTAAATTCCAAATCCGCGTAACCGGACTCCGCCACTTGCCGCCACTCCAACACCTTGCACAGGATTTCTCGTCCAGACAGTTCGTTGCGCAGAAAAACGCATTGCCCCCGCGCCAATTTCGCACTCAGATTCACCACCGCGCCATTGTCGAAGACGATTGTCGTCTTGGTCGTTTCCGCAAATATCTGGCGCTGCTCCGATCCCTCGACGTGCTTCGCCCCTTGAATCGTCACCGGTACTTCGCGCACGTCCGCCTGATCGTGTCCCGTCGAATCAGCCATCACTCTTCACACTATTGATTGGAAATTGTTGCATTGCCGCTGTGCCCCCCGGCGTTGGATTGCAGCCATTGCCTGCGGATGCGCGCGCCGGTCCCATGTCCGGCGCCTCCGCCTCGGCCCGGCTATGCCACTATCCTGCCGTCCCCAGCCGTCCACCGCAATAGCCGGGAAGTACCAATTTCCCCATTACCACTGTCGCGTCCGCCAGTTACCGCCTGTTTTGGCTCCATAAAGGCACCGGAGGGCGTATCAATTCGATGCCGCCCCGGATCCGCCCCAACGATGCTATTGCCCGGACGGAAATTCAGTTAGTCAATAGCTCCGCGCAGTCGGCCCGTGGTTCAGGGTGTGCTCGGTCATAATCGGTTTGGACGTGAAACTCATTGGCCGCAAAATGTCTGACAATCAGGCGTCGCGGGCTGCTTCGCTCTCGAGCAAACGGCCTGTGTTACATTCTTAGCGATCAGAAACTCAATCTGAGGACCTGCAAAAATGCAAAAGCGTCGCCCTCTCGTTGTCGGCACACATCTTTTCGCAATCCTAATTCTCCTGCAGCTCGTACCGATTTCCGCGATCGCGCAGAAACCCGCGGCCACTGCGCCCTCCACAACAGCCGCGTCCGAAACTCGCACCGCACACGCCCTCGATCTCGCCCGCACCGACCCGCTCAACCTTTACGCATTCCTGGCCCGCATGCCCAAGGGCGCGGACTTGCATAACCACCTCACGGGCGCGGTCTACGCCGAATCCTGGATTCGCGCCGCCGCCGAAGACAATCTCTGCGTGGATCTCGCCACGCACTCGTTTTTTCAGTCGCGCTCCATGACGGATAGCATCCCGCCGCAGCCCGTCTGCGGCGACGGCAATATCCCAGCGGCTCGCGCCAATCAGGATCAGCATCTCTATGACGCGCTCATTGACGCATTCTCCATGCGCAATTTCGTGCCCTCCACCGGCGTTAGCGGCCATGATCACTTCTTCGACGCCTTCGCGAAATTCCACGGCGTTTCGCACGTCCACACCGGCGAATTTCTCGACGAAGTGGCCACGCGCGCCGCCGCACAGAACGAGCAGTACATGGAACTGATGCTCACGCCGCCCTTCGACCACACCGCAACGATCGCCAAAGAACTCGGCTGGCACGCCAATCGTAGTTTCGCTGAATTTCGCGATCAGCTTTTCGCAAAAGGACTGCGCGACGACATTGCTATAGTCCGCTCGAATCTCGACGAAGCCGAATCCATCCGCCGCCAGGCCGAACGCTGCGGCGACTCGAATCCAGCGCCCGCCTGCACCGTACAGCTCCGTTACCTCTACCAAGTCCTGCGCGGATTTCCCCCCGAGCAGGTTTTCGCACAGACTCTGCTCGGTTTCGAAGCAGCCTCCGCGGACTCGCGCGTCGTGGGATTAAATCTGGTGATGCCGGAGGACGGCTACGTCTCCATGTCCGACTACGCGCTGCAAATGCGCATGGTCGGCTTTCTGCACGGTGTGTACCCCAAAGTTCACATCACCCTGCACGCCGGCGAACTCGCTCCGGGCCTCGTAGCCTATGATGGCCTCTGCTGCCACATTCGCCAGGCTGTCGAAGATGCTCACGCCGAGCGCATCGGCCACGGTGTGGACGTCATGTACGAAGAACGGCCCTACGATCTGCTGAAGGAAATGGCTGCGAAACACGTCATGGTGGAAATCAATCTCTCGAGCAACGAGATGATCCTCGGCATCAGCGGCAAGAATCACCCGTTCCCCATTTACCGCAAATTCGGCGTGCCCGTCGCGCTCTCAACCGACGACGAAGGCGTCTCGCGCATTGACCTAACGCACGAATATGTCCGCGCCGTGGAAACCTACGCGCTCACCTATGCGGACCTTAAGCAATTGGTCCGCACCGGCGTCGAACACGATTTTCTGCCCGGCCCCAGCCTCTGGCGCGAGCAAGATGTTTTCACGCGCCCCGTCGCCGCCTGCTCCGCAGAATTCCTCGGCGCCGAAAAACCCTCCGCCAACTGCGCCGCCTTTCTCAAATCCAGCGAAAAAGCCCAGCAACAATGGGAACTAGAGCGCCGCTTCCGCGCCTTCGAATCCACCAACTGAAGCCCGCCGGTAGCATAGGCACAATCTTGCCTGTGCTCTTAGGTTTTCGCAGCGCCGGCTCGTCCTGAGAGCCTGCCTGCGGCAGGGTCGAAGGGCGTCCCGCTGCTCTTTTGCTTTTGAACTTGTGAATCGCGTTGCAGCGCGATTCATCCTGAGATTCGGCTGTGCCGAATCGAAGGGTAGCGGCCGCCTTTTTATTCTGAGGGCCTTCCGGCGGAAGGGTCGAAAGGTAGGCGGGCGATTCGCTTCTGGTTTTCGATGCGAAGTCTGCGCAATTACCTCTGCGCTAGGTTTTCAGTGTCCGACGCGCGGCAGTTTCTGCTGCAATGCGCATCCCGTGTCGCAGTCTTCACTCCGTCCGCCACGGCGAGCGTTCCGGCCAACTCCGCAAAGCTTCCGTGGCCCAGGCCGTGGTCTTATCTGCATGGCACATGGTGCATGGATTCGGGATCTTATATTCGTCGGTCATGGCGGGCGTGATGAACGCGAACGTGTGGGCGCTCACCTTCACGTCCGCAATGGTCGTCTCGATTTTCGGCATGTGGCAGGCGACGCAACTGCTTCCCGCAGACCCTTTTTTGTGATGCGTGTGCTCTTCCAGTGTTCCAGTGCGCGGGCCGTTCAACGAAAGCGGGCCATGGCAATCCAGACAAAGCTCGTCCGCGGGTTTTCGCAATTGCGCGTAGTTGTCGGTGCCGTGCGTATCGTGGCAACTGAAGCAGCTCACCCCGCGTCGGTACATCACGCTCTGCACGAAATCGTTGCCTTGCATGCGGTTCTTGTGTGCGGTGCCGTCGGGGTAGTAGGTAAACGTCGTCTCGCCTAGCTTGTGTTCCTCCAGCTGCCAGAAATCCTGCAGGTGTAAACCCACGCGGTAGCCGACGGGCCAGTCGTAATACTTGCCCTCGATGGGATTCGTCAGCGGCCGTCCTTGGGAATGGCACTGGATGCAGCTGTCGCTCGCCTGTACGTAATCGAGGCGCGCCGGATTCAGAATGTTCCCGCGCGAGGGATGCTCCGCATGCTCGCTTCCCGGGCCGTGGCACTTCTCGCATCCGACGTTCCACTCCGCCACTTGTTTCGTGTGGACGTTGTAGTCCACCGAATGGCATCCATCGCACGTAGGACCGGTAGGCCGCTGCATGTTGTCCGGCGGATAAAATGGCTCCCACCAGTCTGTCCCCTTGGCCACGAAATAAGGCCGCCACACGCGATGCGTCACATCCCATTGCGCCGGCTCCGGATAGTAATCGTCTCCCCTCTTCGTAAAGTAACGCTGCTTCCAAACGCTTCCGTAAACCAGGGCGACATCGTCCTTCGTAAATTTGGCAATCGTATTCATCGCAAGATCAGGAATAATCGCGTCAGGATGTTCGCGCGGATCGCGCACCACATTCGCCATCGGCGTCTTGCGCCAGTGTTCGTAGATTTGCGCGTGGCACTTCGCGCAGGATTGTGAGCCTGTGTAGTGCGCTGACTTTGCCGGGGACGCCTGCTGTTGCTGCTTTTGGTTGCTTAACCCGCGCAGGCTGCGGATAAACAGGACCAGCTTCCAGCTATCATCGCTTTGCTCGTCGTGCGGATTCGCCCAGCCTGGCATGCCCGTCAGTCGCACGCCGTTCCGGATGATGTAGCGGATCTCTCCGTCCGTCAGGTTCTGCGTTTGGGGTGAACGCAGGTCCGGCGCTCGGGGGTAAAGATTGCGGCCGTCCTGCGTCTGCCCGGAGCCGTCCGGTCCATGGCACACCGCGCAGCGATCCACGAAACTCTCCCGCGCTTCGTGCAGAATTTCCGGCGTGGCCTCAAATGGATTTGCTTCCAGTCGCGCTTTTCGCGGGATGGCCAGATTGCGCGCAGTGCGTGCCACGATTGTCTCAAGATAGGACGGCTCACCAGCCGTACTCAGGCCGTGCCGCAGCAAGCGCACTCCGTAAAAGCCGGCCGCGATAAGCATCACCCCGCCAATCAGGAGACCTGCTTTCCAAACTTTCATCCTCCAAATTACAACGCAGCTCTTGCGAGAACGCAAATCCGGAGTAATACAAATCGAAACGGGTCCGCTTCGAGACGTTCGGGTGGGCTCGTCCTGCACCTGGTAGATCCATATCTCAGCGCCACGATCGGCGTGCGCGGAAACGGCCAGACAGAATTCCTCGAAACCCCGCCGAATCGTTTTCGCGACCGCGATTTATTTCTGGCTCAGAAGATAGAGGTCGGCGTGACCGCCGGGTCGCGCATAGACGATGGTGGAAAGGTCCGTGGAAAAATCGTAGGCGTTACCGGTAGCGTACCCTAAGGGAAAAGTGAAGGGCACTTTCAAAGCCACCTGAGGCGCCCCGATGATTTTGCCGTCTCTCCAAGCCTGACGGAAAATCGTGATCTCTGCTCGGGAAGGAACTGCATACAAGAACGACTCCCCATCGCGCGCAAAGGCAACAGTGAAAGTTGCTACGCCGGGAAGCAACGCGACGCATTTCCTATCCGAGATGGACACTTCGTAAATTCCAGCCGTTTCCCCCTTCGGCACCACGCCCAGCAGGTATTGCCCGCTGGGGTCGGCATCGTAAACAATGCAGCAATTTTCCACGAACTTCTCCGGATTCGAACCATCCACGTTCCATTTCCAAACCGTCAGGATCTGGCTCGCCTTCTCCGGGCCAGACACGTAAATGGATTTCTGATCGCGGCCCCATACCACATTCCAGATAGTGTTCTCCGTGCGCAGGAGCTGACGAAGACCGCTGCCATCGGCCCCAACGACGTAGGCTTTGTCCTCTTCGTTTGCCCCTGCATTAACGAAGGCCAAATGAAAATTGTCCTGAGCCCAAGTGGCGGTTTTCAGAATTTCTCCGGTGGCAAGTTTCACCGTGTTGTCACCGTCGATGTCCGACACCCAGAGCTCGTTCCTGTTGGGTGCTGGGAGCGTGGTGTACATCACGCGCTTCCCATCGGGCGAGATTTCGGGCTGAGTTGCATCGTCGGACGCGATATCCTTCGATTCCTTTGAATGAACGTGGTAAGTGGTCAGGAATCCGGAGGATTTACCGTTGACATAGTAGATCCCTTTCCCGGCTGGATCTGGCATGGGAGAATAGTCTGGTCCGGCTCCCAAAGTAATCTGCGTCAGAGTACCGTCCAAGTTGTATTTCCAGATGTTCGTCAGCCCGCTGACGTTCCGGCTGAACAGCACTGCTTTCCCAGGTTCGGCCCACACCACGTCAGTATTCCCGGATACCGCACCTAAATCAGTGGCCTTATGGCTGATCAAGTTTATTCTGTAAAAATTGAAATCCGGCGAGAACGGTTGACCACCAGCAGCGAGCAGTTCTTCTCCGCCCGGGAATACCAGAAGCGGGATGAACGACATGCCGGTGCCTGCTGAGCTGTACACTGGTTCTTCATTAAGTCCGGATTTATCCGCACGAAAAATTCCGGAGTTGTCAGACTTCGCGTAGAACATGGACCCGCCATCCGGCGAGAAGACAAGATAATTGGCGGATGCCACGCGGCGGGGACTGCCACCGAGCGCCGGCACTGCCCAAACCTCGTCGCGTCCGAGAAACCTCGAATAATAGACCTCTCTGCCATCGCGGGAAAAGGTGTCAACGTTTTTGTCTCCTTCGTCATTTGTGAGTTGCAGCGGCTCACCTCCGGAAGTGAGCATCAGGAACACCTGTGCGACGCCGCCTGCCGGTGAGACGAACGCGACCGCGCGGCCGCCAGGAGATCGTCTCGCGTCGTTCATCGGTTTGTTCCACTGGCTGATTTTCGTTACCTTTGCAGCGCCGCTCGGAGTGTTCGCATGCGGCCAGATGTGGTACGCCCCAAAGGCGGCCGCCAGGAGCTCAACGCAGGCTCCCAAAATTACATACCACTTTCGGGCAAGCGCCGCCGAAGGTTGACCTGCAGCGCTTCCAGTCGGCGAAACGCGGCCCGAATCCGTATCTCGCCGTAGGCGCTTGAGGTCGGTTCGCACTTCCGACGCGGACTGGCAACGAAGCTCACGATCTTTTTCCAGCGCCTTGTTGATAATCCGCTCCAGCTCTGGCGGTACATTGGGATTCAGCCTTACCGGAGCGACCGGGGCCCGATTCAGAATCGCATCGCTAATGTCTCCTGATGTGTCTCCACGAAAGGGAAGAACGCCCGTCGCCATCTCGTAAAGCACCACGCCGCAAGAAAACAGATCGGTGCGCGCATCCAACTCCTTTCCCCGCACCTGCTCGGGTGACATATAGACGACTGTGCCTACGGCGATGCCCGGGCTGGTAAGCAGTTCGGGCGCTGTGGCTGTCGGCATCGTAGAAAGTCCCTCACCCTTCGCCATGGAAGTGAGTTTGGCCAATCCAAAATCAAGGATCTTGACGTGGCCGCGCTTGGTCACAAAAATGTTCGCCGGTTTGATGTCCCGGTGCACGACGCCTTCAGCATGCGCCGCGTCCAGTCCGTCCGTTATCTGTATTCCTAAATCCAGCAGAGTTTCAATTTCCAGCGACGGCCGCCGACGCGATGCTTCAGCGTCTCACCTTCCAGATATTCCATCGCGATGAAGGCTTGGCCGTTTTCATCGCCGATTTCGTAAACCGTGCAAATGTTGGGATGATTTAGTGCCGACCCCGCCTGCGCTTCGCGCCGGAATCGTTCCAGCGTCTGCGGATCGCGCGCCACTTCGTCCGGCAAGAACTTCAAGGCCACGAAACGGTGCAGGCTGGTGTCCTCGGCCTTGTACACCACGCCCATGCCGCCGTCACCGAGCTTTTCCGCGATTCGGTAGTGCGAGATGGTCTGATCGATCAGTGAGGAAGAATCCGCCATTTGGCGCACATCTTAGGTTGCACCCACAGGCAAGTCAACGAACCCCGACGCTTTGCACCCAGCGCCGGCGTGCAGCCTCGCCGTTCGCCTCCAGGTAGCTGCGCGAACTCTGCGTACCTACTTCTGCGTTCTCTGCGGTAAATCTTTGGCGCTTAATGCGCTGCGGGTTCTGCGGCGGGGTGCATGCCATGCTGCGGCACTTCGTGAACTCCGCGCAGCGGCTGTTCCTGATGAAATCTGAAAAGTTGATTCAGCGGACCGGCGCCCTTGCCGATCGCATAAGATTTTTCAATCGCCTTGGTCACATAAGCCTTCGCCAGAATCACCGCTTCGCGCAACTGCTGGCCGCCAGCCAGTTGCGCCAGAATCGCCGATGAAAATGTGCATCCTGAGCCGTGTGTGTTCGGGCTTTTCACGTGGTCGCCGCCGAATGTTTCCACTTCCGTGCCGATGCACAGCACATCAATCGGTTTTTCCAGATGCCCGCCCGTAACCACCACCGCCTGCGCGCCCATTTCCACCAGCTTCAACCCCGCTACCTTCATCCCCGCGAGGTCTTTCACTTCCAGGCCCGTCAAAAATTCAGCCTCCGGAACGTTCGGCGTAATTACGCTCACGCGCTTCAGCAATTCGTCGCGCACGAATTTCAACCCGGAAGTATCCAACAGTTCCGCGTTCCCCGCCGTCGGACGAAACACAGGATCCAGCACGACGTGCGCGAATTTGTGCTTGTCCAGAAATTCCGTCACCACCGAAGCATTCCCGCGGTTCGCCAGCATCCCGATCTTCACGCCGGCGATCTCAATATCTTCCGCCAGCGTATCCAGTTGCGCGCGCATCGTGGCCGATGGCGTCGCGTGCACCGATACCACCCCCTGCGTGGATTGCACCGTAAGCGCCGTCACCGCCGCAACGCCGTAACAATTGTGCGCCGCGAAAGTTTTCAGGTCGGCCGCAGTGCCTGCGCCACAGGAAGGATCAAATCCCGCAATCGTTAGAAGAATCGGTGGTGTATGGCCCGTGTGATTCGTGTGGTTACTCAATTTGGAAGCGCCCTCCGCGCAAGGCCGCTGCAGACAATTACGCCGGCGCCGCCATTTTTCAAGTTGGCGCACCGGCTACCGAAAATGTACGCGCCTTCTCGTGCATCACGCAAGGACAATATTTGGAAATCGGCGGGCGAGCACAGCGAGCTTAAAGGAGAAAGTAAATGATGAGAGAAATCTTAGCCGCGCGCACTGCTCACGGGAAAAGTCCGCGCACCAGCGTGGCATCCGCAACGCGTCCCACCGCCAGTACGTACGCTCCCGTGCGCAGATGCGCGCGATGTTTCCGCGCGGTCTCGTGCACCTCATGAAACGCGCGCCGCATCACCAGATCCAGCTTCGCGTTCACTTCCGCTTCCGACCAGAAGAAGCTCTGCAGGTCCTGCACCCATTCGAAATAGCTCACCGTAACGCCGCCCGCATTCGCCAACACGTCCGGGATCACCAGCGTGCCCTTGCGCGCCAGCACTTCGTCCGCATGTGGCGTGGATGGTCCGTTCGCCGCCTCTGCCACGATCTTCGCCTTGATCTGGTCCGCATTGTTCAACGTGATGGAATTTTCCAGCGCCGCCGGCACCAGAATGTCGCACTTCATCGTCAGCAAATCATCATTCGATATCCGCGAAGTCCCGGGCATCCCTACGACAGTTCCCGAACGCTCCTTGTAACGCATGGCCTTCAGCGGATCGATTCCGCGCGAATTGAAAACGCCGCCGCGCGAATCGCTGATCGCGATCACCCGCGCTTTTTTCTCGGAAAATAATTTCGCCGCAATCGAACCCGCATTCCCAAACCCCTGAATCGCGACGCTCGCCCCGCGTAACGAAATCTTTTTCACCTTGCAAGCTTCTTCCACCACGATCACGCAACCTCGCGCCGTCGCCTCATTGCGTCCTTCCGACCCGCCGATCGAAATCGGTTTGCCGGTCACCACTCCCAATGTCGAATGCCCCTTGGTCATGGAATACGTATCCATGATCCACGCCATCGTCTGCGAATCCGTGTACACGTCCGGAGCGGGAATATCCTGCTCCGGCCCGATGATCGGCAAAATCTCCGCCGCGAATCGCCGCGTCATGCGCTCCAGTTCGGATTTGCTCATCCGCTTCGGATCGCAGATCACTCCGCCCTTCGCGCCGCCGTAAGGAATATTCACCGTCGCAGTTTTCCAGGTCATCCACATCGCCAGCGCTTTCACTTCGTCCAGCGACACCGCCGGATGATAGCGAATCCCGCCCTTGGCCGGTCCGCGCGCCACGTTGTGCTGCACGCGAAATCCGGTGAACACTTTGATCTGCCCGTTATCCATCTTCGTCGGGATGGAAACTTCCAGCACGCGCTTGGGCGTGCGTAAAATCTGGCGCAGTCCCGGGTCGAGCTTCAAATATTCCGCCGCGATATCAAATTGAATTTGCGAAATACGGTAAGGATTCAGGTCCTCCCGTGGCGCGATGCGCGGGATGGGCTGAGTGCTAGCGGGTTTGGCAACGGTTGCCATTCGATGTTCCTTCCTGATGCGGCGAGCAATTGGTAATAAGGGCCGTAAGTCTTGCGCGAGTCGAAGTTTAGTCAAGCCGTGCCGGATGTCAATGGAAACCAATAGGACCACAGGAAATGCTTGCTTCCGTGTTCATCGCAAATTGCGCGCGCAACTACCACGCACGCGACCGTAAACACATATACAGTAAGCACTTATACGCATAGCAATCTCCGCATAGGTTGTGTAATTCCGCCACTCCCATCGGCCGTGAATTCCCGCCCGAACCCCGCCAGAACCCCGTTGACCCCGCCCTACCAACAAGTTACGCTCCCTCCACGGCAGCGCAACCGCGCGTCCCAAGCGGCGTTTCCATCCTGCACCACAATCCGGAAACCCTGCGCGCGCGTATCTATAAGGAGAAGCATTTACTTGGTGACGGCGGAGAAGCGAGCGGAGTTGAAGGCCACGGACGCGTCACTCATTGACCGGATCGTGCAGCGTGACGAGTCAGCGCTCGCAGCGCTCTATGACCGTTACTCCGGCATGCTCACCTCTGTCCTGAACCGGATTTTGCGCGACACCCAGGCAGCCGAGGAAATTCTGCAGGACATCTTCTATCAGTTGTGGCGCAACGCCGCGCAATTCGATTCGTCGCGCGGTTCGCTGTCCGGCTGGCTGCTGGTGATTGCCCGCAATCGCGCCATCTCCCGTTTGCGGCGCCACAATCCCGCCAGCGGCGACGAGTTAAGCGAAAACACGGTCGTGGTCGCATCGAATCTCGAAAGGTCCGTCGCGCAACAGCAACTGATGGCCAAAGTGAAAAGCGCGCTGGACAATCTGCCGAAAGAGCAACGCGCCGCCATCGAACTGGCGTACTTCGAGGGCCTGACGCACAGTGAAATCGCGCAGCGCACGGGCGACCCGCTCGGCACGGTTAAAACTCGGCTGCGCACGGCGGTAGAAACTCTGAAACGGGATCTGCATTCATGAGCAGCGAACATCCAACTCGGCCGGAAGATTTCGATCTCTACGCGCTAGGCGCGCTCGACGACGCCGAACGCCAAGCGTTCGAATCGCACGTGGTGTCCTGCGCGGACTGCGCCGAAAAAGTCGCCGCAGCGCGCGGACGCATCGCCATCCTTGCTTTCGCCGCGCCGACCGTGGCTCCCTCGCCCGGCGTGAAAGAAACTCTGATGCGCCAAGTCATCGCCTCCGCCGAAGGACCGAGCGGCGGCCTGGCGCGCGTAAAGCCAGAGCCTGCCGCAGACGCCGGAGTCTTCGCGCGTTGGTGGGGCGTGCTGTTGCCGGTCGCGGGCGCGTTCGCGCTTGCCACCGTTCTGCTGTGGCTGCACAACGAACAGCTCAATCGTCAGCTCGCCGATCTGCGCAACACCATCGAGCAGCAGAAGCAGGAACTCGCCGAAACGCGCCATCAGGCTGACCTGATCGCCGCGCGCGAGACGCTCGTCGTTCCGTTGTGGTCGCAGAAAGGCACGCCTGAGAGCCATGCCGAGGGCCACGCACGCGTGCTGTACAACGCGAAGGAAGGAATGATGACGTACGACGGCTGGCTGCCATCGGCGCCTGCGGACAAGAGTTACCAGTTGTGGCTTGTGCCCATGAACGGCGCGCCTATCAGCGCTGGAGTTTTCAATCCCCAGAACGGCGAAATGAGCCACATGATGATGAAGCTTCCCGCCGGCGTCACCGCCAAAGAATTCGCAGTGTCGCTCGAACCGGCAGGGGGCATGACGCATCCGACGGGCCCGATGGTGCTCGTCGGTCCAATTTCGTAATCCGCCGCGCGCGCGAAATTCAGCACGAGAAAAACCTTAGGTTTTCGTCGCGCCGGGAATCACATCCACGCCCATGAACGGCCGCAGCGCCTCGGGAATGACGACCGACCCATCCGCGCGCTGAAAATTTTCCAGCAGGGCGATCCATGTGCGGCCTACGGCGAGGCCTGAGCCATTCAGCGTGTGCACGAATTCGGATTTCTTCCCGCCCGGCGGCTTGAAGCGTATCCCCGAGCGCCGCGCCTGAAACGCTTCCGTATTCGAGCACGAAGAAATCTCCATGAACTCGCCCGCCGACGGCAGCCAGACTTCAATATCGTAAGTTTTCGCCGACGCGAATCCCATATCGGCGGTACACAGCAGCATCACGCGATAATGCAGCCCCAGCCGCTGCAAAATCGCTTCGGCGTTCGCGACCAGCGCTTCCAGCTCGTCGTAACTCTGCTCCGGCCGCGTGAATTTGAACATTTCCACTTTCTGAAATTGGTGCTGGCGCTTCAGCCCGCGCGTGTCGCGTCCCGCCGCGCCGGCTTCGGAGCGGAAACACGCCGTCCAGGCGCACACTTTGATCGGCAGCGCGTCGGCCTCCAGAGTCGAGTCGCGATACAGGCTGGTCAATTCCACTTCGGAAGTCGGGGTCAGCCACAGGTCCGTGCCTTCCAGGTGAAACATATCCGCCGCGAATTTCGGCAGCTGGCCCACGCCGGTCAGCGAGGCGGTGTTCACCAGAAACGGCGGCAGAATTTCCGTGTAGCCGTGCTCGCGCGTGTGCACGTCCAGGAAAAAATTCGCGAGGGCCCGTTCCAGCCGCGCGCCCAGCCCCTTGTACACCGCAAAACGCGCGCCGGCGATTTTGATCGCCGCGTCGAAATCCAGTATCCCCGCGCCTTCGCCCAATTCCCAGTGCGCCTTCGGCTTGAAATCGAATGAAGGCGGCCCGCCCCAGCGGCGCACTTCCACATTGTCCGCCGTGGATTTTCCCACCGGCACGCTCGTGTGCGGAATATTCGGCACGGTCAGCAGGAATTGCTTCAGCTGCTCGTCCAGCACCGTGATGGTTTCGTCGTCGCGCTTGATTTTGTCGGAGACCTGCTTCATCAAGGCGAGCAATGCCGTACAGTCTTCGCCGCACTTCTTCATGCGCGCGATTTCTTCGCTGGCCTTGTTGCGCTCCGCTTTCAACCGCTCCGCCGAAGTGATCACCATCCGCCGGTCGGTATCGAGCTGACGAAAATGCTCCAGGTTCAGCGTGGCGCCGCGGTCCCGCGCCATCTTCTCGATCAAATCCAAATGTTCCCGCACATATCCCAAGTCCAGCATAGGCCCAGCAGAATACATGAATCCGTGGCGACGCAGAAGTGCGTGATTGGTGAGCAGTGATTGGTGAGTAGTGAATCGGGGCACGGGTAGCATAGGCAATCTTGCCTGTGCGCATTTGATTTGGTTTGAATGATTTCGCAATGGCCCAATACAACACCGAGGAGCTGAGCCCTTCGATCCCGCGCTGCGGGATCTCAGGATGAATCGCCCCGCGGGGCGATTCACAAGATCGCCTTCCTGCGGCGGGCAAGCCTATGCCACGGTGGATTTCTGTGTTGCGGTTAGAAAATTGTTTCTCTTGTGTTTTCATGAGATTGCCAATTTTCTGAATTCGGGTCTGTTGCGGCTAAAAATTCGTGACGACGATTGTTAATGTGTGGGGCGGGCGCTGAAGTGGCAAAAAAACCACCGGTTAGAAAACGTTTTCTCGTTTGTTGTGAGTGGGTTAGCTCGATTTCTAATAATGGACTACCGATTAGAAGCGATAACAAGCGCAGATGGGACCAGGCGATGGCGGATTTTTGAGACGTGATCGGTGAGTTGTGAGCGGCGAAACGCGCTTCAAAACGTGCAATTGTCGGCCGATTAGAAAAGGTAACTCGCGATTGCAGATCACGACTCTGGATACGGATTAGCCGGGTGGGACGCTCTTCCAGACGACCCAAACGAAAGGCATCGATTTGGCGGATACCGCGTTCGCGCCGTCCTACGGCGGGCGGGCTGCGGGCGATGGTGCAGGTTTAGGTGCAGCGCCTCTAAACGACGCTACGGATGCGCGCGACTTCGTGAAATTCTAGGCTGTTGGTTTTCTGCGCGAGGCCGGCGACTGCGGGGGTGGCGGCGGGGTTTCTGTGGCGCGGAGCTTCCAGACGATTTCGCGCATTATGCCGGTCCACATGTCGGCGTCGGGAGTGGGGAGATTTGGGCGGCGGACTAGGCGCCGCATGCGTTCGTCGGCGGCGGATGCGCTGGTCGGCTACGGCGCGGCGATCGAGGAAGACGCTGGAGCTTAGGGCTTCGGTTTGGACCTCCGTGAAGCTTTCGAGTTCGCGGGCGGTGGCGGGCGGGGCTTTTTAGGGAGCGCGGGCGAACTTGGCGGCGTCCCCGATCCACAGTTCGTGACCCGGTTCCGCGAGCAAGCACTCGAATCAGCGAATCGGCCCGGTGGCCTCGATCCCCACCCGCACCAGACCCTGCAAACTCCGGTAGAAAGCCTCCGCTTCGCCGTTCTGGTGATCCAAGCGCGGTTCAGTTGACTCCCCAGTAGCCTCGTCCAGCATCGCGATCGTTTGGTAGCGCGTGTGAAAATCGCATCCTATAATCGTTCCGCCGCGGCGGACTCGGCTCCTTTCTTCCAAGCCTTGGTCCTCTATAGCTACCAAGTCTACTCGGGAGAAGCAGCCGACAACGTCATCTAATCAGTCAGGAAGGAGTCTGGGCCCGAGCGCGCCTGCGGACACAACGTACAAAAAAACTCGCAAATTGCTACTGGGAGTTGCGGGCGAGCCGCAGACGCCGCAGAGAAGGGAGATCGGAAAAGAAAAACCCGCCCGGAATCCGGACGGGTTCTTGGTTGAAGATTGTGACGACGACCGATTAGGCAGTCAAGGAGCGACGGCTGGCGAGAATGGCCAAGCCGAGCAAGCCCGCGCCGAGCATCACAATGGAACTGGGTTCCGGAACGCCGGCTGTCGCGCCCGTCTCCGAAACGATCAGACCATTGGCCGGACCGTAGTTCGCACCGATATGTACGCCACCGACAGTGATGCCACTTAGATCAGTCGAACCTTGGCTTGTCAGCACGTAGTCCCACGTGAAGGTATAGGTCCCGCCGTCCACCAGTGTTGGCCCCGGACCATCCGCGCAAATGAACGCGCCGCCATTCCCTCCGCAATTCCCGTTGCTCAAGCTGCTCAGACTTCCAGCCCAAGTCTCCGCGGTGCCGTTGAAATTCGCCGCCACGGTTGAGTCAATCGAAGTGAAGTCGTGCTGGGGAAGGAACCCAAGATCGACTCCTGTCAATGTGTCATTATTGCTCGTCAAGGCGTTACCGCCGCCAATCGTAATCGTAAGAGTGGCGGAGGTGCTACCGATGTCGAAGCTATACGTGGCACCCGGGCAGCTCGTCCCCGACGTCCCGCAATTCGTCAAAGTCAGCGAACCGCCCGAATCGGCCCAAGCCGGCGAGCCGAAAACCAGTGCGACCAAAACGAGGCCCAAAGTTAGAACTAGAACTTTCTTCATCTTTCCTCCGAACAATCGTGTCCTGCGAACACTCTCAGTTGAATACAGAACATGCAATTTTGGGGCCAAAAGCAGCCATCGCGTGCCTCCTCTTGGAGCAGTCTATCTAGCTGAATACAAAGGTGGTATTTCGGGCCTGGCGCCGTCTGACAAATTGTGAAAGTAACAAAGTGCAAGGGGTTTCAGTAATGTCGCAAAATAGTACCTTATTCGAGCCACAAGCCTTCGGCGAGTGACGGACCCTTCCGCGCCGCCCATGAACGCTTAGTTTTTGCGGGTGCCGAGTCTCGCCTGCCTGCCGTAAGCAGGCCGTAGGCGAGGGTGCGAGTTTAGATGGTTCGCTACCGAGCAGCGTAACGAAGCCGCGCGTTCACGCGTAGGCAGCGTCGCTTTCGTCGTCACTCCAACTCACATCGCGTTGCACCGGCGACGCACGATTCAGCGCGCGCGAGAAGCAGCTGACGCCCTCGTGCGTTGCGCGTCGGCGCCGCCGCGCGTTCGAACTCCGCGCGAGCTTCCTCCAGGCGGCGTGCACTGACGGTCTAAACGAAGATCGCCGTGAATGGCGAAAATAGGTTGCGTCACCTCCTCGAATAGCTTAGATGATTTGTGCCCCGCCGCAGCATTCCGTGATGCTGCGGCGGGCTCCGCTTGCGCCGCCACGCAAAACGGCTCCACGAACCGAGAGACTTCCAGAGTCTGGCCTTCGTAAGGATGAAACGCGCGCTCGAATCGATGCTTGTCGCGCTGCCTGTCACTGTCCCGATAAATTATTAATAAGGCCATAGTTTCGTGGAGCGCGCGGTTTCTGACGCTGCGTTCGTGGCGCGGGACATTCGCGAACTTCTCCTGCGCTAACTCGCGGTTTTTTTGGGCGGAGGTGGGGTCTGGCTTCCCGTGGCGTGGAGCTTCCAGACGATTTGGCGCATTATGCCGGTCCACATGTCGGCGTCGCGGCTGGGGAGATTGAGGCGGCGGACTAGGCGGCGGATGCGATCGTCGGCGTCGGCGACGGTGCGGCGATCGAGGAAGCCGCTGGAGCTGAGGGCTTCGGTGACGACGGCGGTGAAGCGTTCGAGTTCGCCGGCTGTGGCGGGCGGGGCTTTTTCGAGCGCTTGCTTAAATTTGGCCGCGGCTTTGGCGTCGCGGACTAGTTCGTAGAGGCAGACGGCTACGGCTTGGCCCAGGTTCATCGCGCGATGCTCTGCGCGGGTGGGGATGCGCAGGAGCCAGTGGCAGTGGCTCAAATCTTCATTGGACAAGCCGGTTTTTTCCGAGCCGAAGAGGAGCGCGACGCGCGATGTTTTGCCGCGTCCAGCGCGCTTGCGTGCGAGGCGCCGCAGAATGATGCGCGCGCCGGCTTCGAGCGTACGGAGCTGGTGATGCATTTCGCGGCGGCCGGCGGCTGTCGTGCCGACAACGAGCGTGCAGTCCGCGACCGCTTCCGCTACGGTGCTGAACTGTTCCGCGCTTGCGAGAACTGGCGCGGCGCCGACTGCGGAACGCGCTTCGCGATAGGCCGGGTCGTAGGGATTGACTAGGCGCAGATGCGTGCAGCCGAAATTGCTCATGGCGCGGGCGGCCGCGCCAATGTTTAGAGGATTGCGCGTCGCGACCAGCACGACGCGGAGATTGTCCAAGAGGGCCGAGGAATTCATGAGCGGTTATTCTACGGCATCACGATTCACTCGCGTAGGCTCAGTACGACGCCGGTGGCGTTTCGACGGCGATGGATCGCAAGATCGTCGGCGCGATCGGGGTTTCGGGCGACGGCAGCGGCAACCTTCGAACCGGCACGGCCGGTTCTCAGGATGAATTGCGCCGTAGCGCGATTCAGACTCCGACTTCAGCGAATTCGTCGCACAGCGAGCGGAAATTTTCGTACCAGGTTTCGGTAAACACACCCACCAGATATTCGGCGGTGCGTCCGGCCACAGCGACGCGAGCTGGCTTGATTTCTCCCCAGGTACGGACAAATGTGCCACCGGAACGGTGCTCTTCGAATTCGACCCACTGGTGCAGGGTGATGCCGAGGGCCCGGTCAATCCAGCCGAGGTCCCTACCGTGCCTGCAATTGACGATCAAGTGATCAACGACCACTTTAACGGGCCTAAGGATTTCAATTTCCATTCTGCTTCCGATACTCCAGGGCTCGCCATGTTGCCAGTGCATGCGGCCGTAGATATTGGCAAGGGTGTGCCACATTTTCCAATTGGTGTAGATCTCCCAAGTCAGGGAAGGGGTGGCCTTGGTGGTGACGGCGTACTCAAACGTGTGCATCGTGTTCCTCATAGCGCACTTCGGATTTTTACTGCACCAGGGAATGAAACGGGGGTATACTGCGCGCTTGGATTATTTATACATCGTTTGTTAAACGTTGTAAAGATTATTTTCGACCCTGTATCTGGAAGCGCGAGGAGCGAAAGTGCCGCGAACAGCCGATGCCGGTTTAGAAGAGCGCGTTTTGGATGCCGCATATCAATTGTGGAGCAGAGGCGGAGAAAGAGCGCTGACCATGCGCGCGGTGGCGCGCTCGGCGCGGACCACGACTCCTACTTTGTACCAGCGATTCCGCGACAAGAAAGATATTCTGGAGTTGTTGCGCAAAAAGGCGCAGGAGATCATGTTTTCCTACATGCGGCGGGCACATTCGGCCGAAGAGTTCTGCTTGCGGTATTTCGAGTTCGCGCTGAAACATCGCAACGAGTACGAACTGATTCATGCGGACTGGGCCGTGCGCCTGGCGAGGGAAGAGGCGCGGCCGTCGTTTGACTTGCTGAAAAAAAGCCTGGCGGACCGATTGGGGGGAACGCCGGAGCGGCATGCAAGATTGGCGCTGGCGCTGGCGGCGTTGGCGCATGGAACCGCGACATTGCTGCTCACTAAGGGAGTGCCGGAGCGAATCTCACGCGAGTTGCGGCATGCTTGCGTCGCGGCGTTTGAGACATTGGTGGAAAATGCGGCGGGGCGATCGTTTCGGCCTAACCATCGTCAGGTATCGGAAGCGGCGGGGGCGCGGCGGCGCGGTCGAGTGAGTCAAAAGATTTAACACAGAGGACACATAGGACACAGAGGAAAGAAGGAGAAGACAGAGAAAGAAAGAGAGATTCTTCGCGTCGCTCAGAATGACGGCGTGAAGACAACGGCGAAGCCAAAAACAAAGACAAAGGCGCCCAGCTAAAGCTGGCCGCTACAAATTCAGCTGCAACGGCGTTTTGCGTCAGATGACGACGGATTCCTGGTATTCGCCGAAGGCGCGGCGGAGGGCGTCGGAGATTTCGCCTACTGTGGCGTAGGCTTCGACGGCGGTGAGGATGACGGGCATTAGATTTTCTGTGGTGCGGGCGCGGCGCTCGATTTCTGCTAGAGCGGCCTGAGCTTTCTTGCTGTCGCGGCGGGCGCGCAGGGAATTTAGGCGCGCGATCTGGGTGCGTTCGATTTCGGGGTCGATGCGTAGGGTGGGGATGGGTTTTTCGTCTTCGGTTTGGAAGCGATTTACGCCGACGACGACTTGCTCGCCGCTGTCTACGGCATTTTGATATTCGAATGCGGACTTCTGAATTTCCTGCTGGATGTAGCCGGTTTCGACGGCGCGCAGCACCCCTCCCATGGCGTCAATCTTGGAAATGTATTCGCGCGCGGCGGCTTCGATTTCGTCGGTGAGCTTTTCGATGGCGTAGGAGCCTGCGACTGGATCCGTGGTGTTCACTACTCCGGTTTCCTGCGCGATGATTTGCTGGGTGCGCAGAGCTAGCAGCGCGGATTGCTCGGTGGGCAGCGCGAGGGCTTCGTCGAGCGCGTTGGCGTGCAGGGATTGGCAGCCGCCGAGAACTGCGGCTAGCGATTGTAGCGCGACGCGCACCAGATTATTTTCGGGTTGCTGCGCGGTGAGCGACGAGCCGGCGGTTTGCGCGTGGAAGCGCAGCATCAGGGAGCGCGGATCGCGCGCGCCGAAGCGTTCGCGCATGGTGCGCGCCCACAGGCGGCGAGCGGCGCGGAATTTCGCGATTTGCATGAGCAGCTCGTTGTGTGAATTAAAGAAGAAGGAGAGTTGTGGCGCGAATTCGTCCACGGCGAGTCCGGCGCTGATGGCGGCTTCAACGTACGCGATGCCATTCGCGAGAGTGAAGGCGACTTCCTGCACATCGGTAGAGCCGGCTTCGCGGATGTGATAGCCGGAAATGGAAATGGCGTTCCAATTGGGCAGTTCGTGGCGGCACCAGGCGAAAATATCGGTGACGATGCGCATGGCGGGGCGCAGCGGATAAATATAAGTGCCGCGCGCGATATATTCCTTGAGGATGTCGTTCTGCACGGTTCCGGCGAGGCGCTGCAGGTTCGCGCCTTGCTGTTTGGCTACTGCAACGTAGAGCGCGAGCAGAATCGCGGCGGTGGAATTGATGGTCATCGAGGTGGACACAGTTTCGAGCGGAATGCCGTCGAAGAGCGTTTGCATGTCTTCGAGAGAATCGATGGCGACGCCGACTTTGCCGACTTCACCGAGCGCGAGAATGTGATCGGAATCCATGCCGATTTGCGTGGGTAGATCGAAAGCGACGGAAAGGCCTTTCACACCTTGCGCTAGCAAGTAGCGGTAGCGTTTATTGGATTCGACGGCGCTGCCGAAGCCGGCGTATTGGCGGGTGGTCCAGAGGCGGCCGCGATACATGGTGGGATAAACGCCGCGGGTGAACGGGAATTGGCCGGGATAGCCGAGGTCGCGTTCGGCGTCCCAATCGCGGAGATCGTTCGCAGTGACGACAGCTTCCAAGGGCAGGCCGGAAGGAGAGGCGGCGTGGCGTTCTGCGGTGGCGGATTTTCGATTTTCCATTTTCGATTTTCCGATTTTTGCTTTAGCGCACGCGACGGGCGCGGCGGAAAGACGTGAATGCAAAACACACCATGGTGACGGCGTAAACGATCGTGAAGCCTAGCAGCCACGCGGCGGGGCGCGTGTGCCATTGGCGCCAGGCGGAGATGCCGCCGTACAGAGCGAAGAGGGCGAAGATCGCGCCCGTCGTTTCGTGGAAGAGTTGGCGGATGGCGCGCCACACTACGCGCAGGGTGATCTTGGTGGAACTCCAGAGCGTGGGATAGAAGCCTTCGGCCATGGAACAATTCTAGTACAGATTGCGCGGAGGAGTGGGAGCGATTGGCGGACGGCTGAGGGCTGGGTTTTACGACAGCAAGTCAAAAGCTCCGATTCCCTGGTAGTGGGTCAGTTTCCGGTAAATGCGTTAGGCACTAAGCGGCTATGGTGGTTGCCTGCCGGGATAATTTGCGCCGTGACCGACAGTCTGCGTAACTTCACCGGCTGCTGCGTTGCGGGTGGCACAGTGTGTTCGCAGCGCGACAATATGAGCATACGTCACTACCGTCAAATTGTTTCTGGATCAACACGTTGCCTTATGGCATGAATCTTGCCTGTCTTCTCCTTTGGCGGAGGGCATCGAGCCCGTCAGAATCCGCACGCCTTCCGCAAGAGGAAGAAATGGCAGAAAGACCGAGGTTCCTGGGGCGGTTGGCTCTTTCAATTCTGCTGGCCTTGGCTCAGCTCAATAAGCCGGCTTGGGCACAGAGCGGGAAAACGCCCCACGTTGTCGCAAGTTCGAAGCTCGTGTCACCTGGCATCGGCTGGGTTGCGCTTATGCGCGATTCCGACTGCGCACCAGCTAACGTGTTTCCGCCCTGTTCCCCAATGCGCCTCTATTGGACCGAGGACAACGGAAAGCATTGGAGCAATATTACGCCGCCCGAAATGTCGGTGCGAAATATACGGCAGGTCTTTTTCGCCGATCGTATTCATGGCTGGATGCTCTCATCAGACGCCCTCGGCGAAGAAACCAACGCGCCCTTTTTTCTCTATTCGACCGAAGACGCTGGAAGAACGTGGCGAACTCTTGTCTTACGCAGACCAATGTTCAACATGATGGACGACTACACGTTTCCGACCGAGCTGTTCTTCTCCGATTCTCAGCATGGATGGTTGCTATGGGCCTGGGGAATGATGAACTCGCGGCGAAACTATCTTCTTTCGACCACCGATGGTGGTCGCTCCTGGAAATGCCTTCCCGATCCCCCGCTCGGAGGATCCCTGCAGTTCACATCCTCTCGTGATGGATGGATGATCGGCACTTCACAAGAGGATCAAGGTGTCCCCGCACCGGAAAACGATACCATTTGGAAGACAAGCGACGGCGGTCAACACTGGAGTGAAATATCCTTGCCGCCGCCGGCCGATCTGAAAAATGAGAGCTTATATTTTAGAACCCTAAAATTCAGTAATCGACGCGAGGGCATCGTTTTCGGAGAAAGGCGATTGGTCGACGATCAGGATCAGCACTTGCCGTTGATCTGGATCACTCACGACGGGGGCAGAACCTGGCGCCTCTCTAAACTCCAAGGTCCTGTCGAAAATGTCTCGATGATCGGTTCCCGGATCATCAGGTCATTTCACGATCCGGTCAATTATGAGCTCACAATTTGCAAGGGCAATCAGACCATTACACCCTAGCTTCCTTTTGATTTCCCGACTAGGGGCCTTGGCTACCCAGATTTCATAGACGAGTCGAATGCATGGATGGGCGCCTATTTCGGGCTGCTCGCCACGAGTGACGGCGCAAAGTCGTTCCAAGTCATTTTGCCTTCTAGCGCTGAACCGGAGTGGCCAACTCCCCCACAAATCCTTGCGGTGAACCACAAAATTGAAAAGTGAGATCGTCTTTAGGACGGTGACGCGAGGCAAGGTCCCGGTAAGTCGTTACCGTACAAGTGGTTTTGCCGCGATTTCAGTTGTCCGGTTTGGGTTAATCAGAATCCTCATGCGAACCGATTGTCCGAAACTATCTCGATGGGACGATGAAGTCGAGGCCTTCGCGGTTCTCATCGGTTGCCAGCCGAATGACCAACGCGCTCGCTCGGTCCGCTACGGCCGGATAGAAAATAGAGGCAGGGGGAATTGGCACGCCTGCACCCGCACCGCCTCCGTCGAACCAATCAGGGCTGGCGGGGGAATTCAAACCGAGTACGTATTCCCCCGGTTCTTGGGAATCGAACACGAAGTAACCGTCCCGGTCGGTCTGGGTTGTCAGGTACCACGAGTTGTCTGAACGGATAAGAACGACTGCCACGTCTGCGACAGCCGTGCCGTCGGAACGTTTCACATGCCCGCCAATCTTCGCGTGGGGAGACCTGTCGAGCGTTATGTCGCGGCAAGTCCCACCAGTGAGGTCGACCTCGGAATCGTCGGGCTGGTAAGACCCGACTGACTGCACGGTGATTTTGTATTTGCCGGGAGGCAACGGCGGAAATTCATAGCGTCCATCAGGGTCCGTGACACAAAAAGACTGATTGCCGTCCGATTGGCGAGTTGCCGTAACCTCTGCGTTCGGGACGACCTCCGCGCTGAATAGTTCTCCGCGTACTACCTGGCCTCGCAGGATGCCGAGGTTGCCAATTTTTCCCAGGCGGCGGAGGGTCGCGATTTGGTTCTGTGCATCGGCGACGGGAAGGCTATCGTTTGCGTAGTAGTCGAGAACTAGCGGCTCACCTTCGACCTTTCGAAGGTAAAAGAGCCATCGGTCCCCAACCTTGAATTCGCGCATGCAATCTGCCTGTGATGTCAATACGGTTAGGGAAGCCGCGGGCGAACCGAGAAAGACTTCCTCAGGAATCAATTGAATTTGCTTTTCGTCGTTCTCGACGCGAGTGACCCCGGCAATCGCGCCGACAAAAACGTTTGTGTACCAGTCCGCGCGAACGCCGCAGTCCTTGAAGCTACTCGTCAGGCCGGATCGCGAGCACACGACCGTCTTGTCTCCGACTTTTTCGAGAATTATGATCTGCGCTCGCGCAACAGTGGGCCAGGAGAAAACCAGAGCGACCAGCGCGAGATAACGGCGATCATGCATTCGGTAAACCTCGCGATATGCTACGTATTTTGCCGTTGAAGTAGTGACGTACGTGTTAGAAGCAGTCGGTCTTCCTTTGGCTGCTTGCCAACTCCTGGTAAGTCGTAACCGGACAAGTCCCGTACTAGAACTTCAAGTGTCCGGTGACTGCGTTAGGACGTAGCCGCTCAATCCCGTTGACAACCGCAACGCAATGACCTCAGAGTGATTGCTATAATGCCGAATCGCTCCATCGAAATTCACGATTCAGTGCTCGCCGCTATTTCACTCTCTGAGGGTGAAGCGCAACTCCATTTCTCGTCGGTTTATATACACCAGAGTGAAGGTGTACCGGGCCGTGACGTCGGCAGTGGCTGGGTTCAGAAAGCGATACTTCGCATACATGATGCAAGGGTAGACGGTGCGTTTTCGGAGTTTCCCGTGGATTTGAGTACGGGCCAGATTCGAATGGGGGAAAACAGTCTGGCCAACGAAATTCCTGTGCCTCTTCGACACAAAGGCGCGTTTGAGTTGCGCTTGCAGGCAATGTGGCAAGGACAAGTAACAGTTGCTTTCAGGGGCAGCGGTGCTGATTTGGAATTACTCGGTGAGCCGGAATACGTGGAAGAATTTCACCCGTAACCGGATATCTGGTTTACGGTCGCTTGCACTTGTCCGGCGTTAATCAGGCATCTGCCGATGCATGGTAGATACTTCCACCTCCGTTGGGAATCGAAGTACGACGGTGGGATTGTCGGGGTCACCTTTCCACTTCGTCAGAAGTTTGTAGGTATAGGTCACCGTAAATGTGGCGGATTCATGGAGCCTAAACTGCCAAGTTTTGGCGTTCTCCTCAGCAGCGGCGGCCAAAAGTTTGTTACCGTCTTCGACTTGCGTAGAGACCACGCGATGGCCATCTGTCGTGACCTTCACATGGACTGTGCCGTCAACATTTGCAACCCGTGCCAATGGAGGATAAAACGGCACTTGGGCCGAGAGAACCATCGGTCGAGCGACACCGGACTGTTGTGCAACTAAAGACCGATTGGTCAGCGAGAGAGCAGTCAATGTCATGAGCGCCAGCCAAAGTAGTTTACTTTTCATTGCGTCTGCTCCCTTGCCTCTCAGTTCGGTCGTGAGAATCCCTTCGTCGTGATTGGAGATTAAACCACAGTGCGGATGAGTTTGTTGCACAGTCTGTGCTAACTCCTGAAGAGAGTCGCGTAACCGGAAACTGACCCTCAGTCTCCGGTAACGCGTTAATCAGGACCTTAGCGATTATTTCTAGATTGCGACCATGCATCACGCTTAAGAGCTGAACAACAAGAACTCGCCCTGTCAGATGACCTTTGCTCCGTCCGGCAGTTGACCGCTCAAGAAGGCCTTTCGATGCTGGTCACTTCCTAAGTCCATCTCGAAGTGAATCCAACGTCCATCCCTGAGTACTCCCATGTTCCATTTGCCAGTTACGCTCTCGCTGAACTGCCAAAGAATCGTATACCCACCCTCGTCGGAGAATCCCTCGCCGTCGGCTTGAAGGATACCTCCGGCGTGCTTCCATACGGCGTTGTAAAGACGACGTAACGGAATCCAGCCGTCCTCCACATCGGTACCATTGAGAAGCTGAAAAGCGTAGACGACTTTCACGCTAGGCAAGTACTGCTGCAACCAAGTGGCGGCAGACTCTGGTCTGTTGTCAGAAATTTCGGCTATGAATTCTTGCAGCTCGTCTGCTCCAAGCTGTCCCTCTACAACCGGATTTTTCTCAATGACTGCGATTTCCTGCCCGGACTTGTGCGAAAGGATAAGTTGCTTCCATGCATCGCCGTTTTCTTCGGTGTGCAGGACGGCAGGTCGACTGACCTGTCGTAGTTCTTCCAGCGGAATGTTGTCGAGTTTCTTGCCGAGAACGCGAATGTAATAGCCCATAATCGATTCGTAGGCAATGATACCTACTGCGAACACGCAAAAGTACTTGTATTGCCGACTCGCCTTGTTGCATTCACGAAAGCAATTCAACTCCTGATTTGCGTTACCGTACATGTGATTTCACCCTGATTTGACTTCTCCGGGCGTTAATCAGGCACTGGCTTCCGCGTCGTGATTTCGAGGGCGGAAGCTCGACACACACGAGCCGGGTCTGTAGCCGACTAATAGATAGTGATTGTGACGGGCTTAGCCTGCACGCCTTCTCGTAAAACGAGGCCATGCGTCTCTGGCAGTTGCGCAATCCTGTCTGCGTCGATGTGGTATGGCGAGTAGAACGCGTTGATAAGGTACACGCCTGGCTGTTTCGTCGGGCAAACTATCAAGGTTTTTAGACCAATGACCTGCTGAGCAGGGAGGTAGATGAAATCCCGGTTCAACGCTACCTTGGCGTCCGGTTCATGCGTCTGCAACGCGTCACCTGCACCACCGCATGTTTCGGCTCCTTTGCCAGACAATGTCGTCAAATGTGCCGAAAAGCCGGGTACGCCGCCGCCAGAGTTTCCCCACCAGTTTGGGACGTAGACACCGCCGGGGCCAGCTTCAAGAAGAATCGTTAGCTCAACGCGTTCGCCGGATTTGAACCTATGCTTGTCGACGTGGATCGAAGCGACGGCAATCGGTTTGACGTCCGGCGCAGGTTGAGAGGACGCGGCGTCTTGGCCCCAAGTGGTACACGCCAACGCGCTGATCAACAAAAAAGCGATTCTGATGCACACGGAGTTCTCCCGAATTTCAGATGATTGTACGATGTGCGATCACCGCCGGTGGTTACCGGGAATGTAGCCCGCCGCCGGGCACATGTGCGATTGATGCCATAACGACGTCGGCCTCGCGACGGCCCGAGTAAACTGTTCGGTGTTCACCCTAACAGAGCTCGGACCGAAGGAGGCCGAGATGCGAATTATAGGATGTGATTTGCACGCTCGCCAGCAAACGTTGGCGATGTTGGACACCACCACGGGGGAGGTAGTGGAGCTAACTCTCATCATCCGTTCGGCGCATAGTTATAGGCCCGGCGAGGGAGCTACGCAACTCGAATTAGTGACGTGGGCCGTGCTTTCCTCGGGCCAGAAGTCAGTGTCCGAGTCGTTGATCAGGCATTCGACCTGAATTGCCGTATACTTCGGCGGCAACTCTCAGAAATGCCCGGAGCGCTCAGGACGCGGGTGTCGCCACCCTATCGCGACGAAAAATGTGGGAGTGTAGCCTGGGCTGGATTTCGAGATTCCAACGAAAATCGCGGGAACGAGAGGAAACCGATCATGTCCGGCAGACGATTGGCAGTTGTTCTTCTTCTTTGTCTTGGGCTGCTGCATCTGGCGGGAGACGCAGTCGCGCAGAATGTAAAGTCAACATTCGACAAATCCGTGGATTTCTCGAAATATAGGAAATATACCTGGGGCGCGAACTATCTGCTGACGCAGCAGACGAAGGAAGTTCAAGAACGCATCAACATGGCGATCGTTGACTCCATTAACCGGAATCTGCGAGCCGGAGGTTTTGTCGAAGATGATAAGGATCCCGACTTCCGGATCACTTATGAGGCCGGAGGGATGCCCAAAACCGATGTGGGTGCGCAGCGCTACTTGTACGCCGCGGACATGCAGAACTATTACTGGGGAGGCAGCTTGACTGGAATTTCCTCGGACGTGTGGGTTTCCAGCCTCGCGAAAATGGAGATAACCGTAACAGATGCCGCGACGAAGACCCAGCTTTGGCAGGCAACTGCATCGCAGAAGTTTCACGACCCCAAGAAATTCGTTAACAACCTGCAACAAAATGTGGACAAGGTCATACAGAAGACGATGAAGAGTTTCCCACCGAACAAGTGATTGAGTTTCGACCGGAACCTTCAGTTAGCTGCCCACCAGCGCAAAAGACGGGTCTGTAATCGGTGCTTCGTTGCGTAACCGACCATTTGAAGTAGAAATTCCGAGAAGCGTTAATCGGGCACTGAGATTTCCCTGGAATTCCGACTGCTGCACAGAACAGAACGGTGAGACGTCCGATGGCGCGCCCAAGCGTTATTATGGTGCGACAAAACGCTGCAGAGTCGGCCGGAACGAGAGGTAGAATCGAGAATCGCGGGTGGTGCTGGGAAGAAGGCAAATGCAGAAAAATTCATGGATTTGGATCGCGGTAGTGTGGTTCTTCGTCGTCCGGGTATCAGAATACTACGCTTTGCGCACGGACTTAGGATATCAACTGAGTTGGGAGGGAAGCTTTCGCTATACGGTAGTTGAGTTGGGGTTCTGGTTAATCATGACGCCGGTCATGGCCTGGTGGGCGGAGAAATTTCCGCTGGAACGCCCGGCGCTGGTCAAGAATGTGGCAGTTCTGCTTCTATTGAATGTAGCCACCGAATTGCTGTACTCATCGTACCGCGTGAAATTGCATCACTTCGTGTACCCCGATTTTGCTCTGCACTCCTTCTGGCGCCAGAGTCAGACATACTTGATCGACAATTCCGTCATAGTTGCAGGGCTCTTTTGGGCCATTGTCGGCATTCACCACGCGATAAAGGCTGCGCGCAAATCTCAGCAGCGAGAGCAGGAACTCGTAAAAGCTCAACTTGAAATGTTGAAGGGCCAACTACAACCTCATTTTCTGTTTAATACACTGAACTCGATTTCGTGGCTCATGCGGGAAGACGTGGAAGCAGCGGACAACATGATGACGTCTCTCGGCGAGTTGCTGCGCGCAACCTTGTCCGTTTCCGCGAGCGAAGAGGTTCCACTGCGCCGGGAACTGAACATGCTGGAGCTGTACCTGGTGATTGAGCGCGCGCGCTTCCAAGACAGGCTGAGAGTGCTGGTAAACGCCGATCCCGAAACGCTCGACTGCAATGTTCCATGCCTTTTGTTGCAGCCGATCGTCGAAAACGCCGTTCGACACGGCATTTCGCGGCTTGATCGACCGGGCTCCGTGGAGGTTCGAGCAGCGTGCGTTGGCAGCGAGCTGTCCATATCGATTCTGGACGATGGTCCCGGAATGGCAGCGGAGTCCACCTGGAGGGAGGGCATAGGGTTGGCCAACACGAGGGCGCGTCTGGAAAAGCATTACGGCGAGATGCAATCTTTGCGATACACCAACCGGAACGAAGGTGGCCTGATTGTGGAGATTCGCCTTCCGCTGCGGCTGCACATCGCGGACGGGGAGAATGGCGATGGGAGTCGTTCACGTGAAATTGCGAACCTTAATCGTTGATGACGAATTACTCTCTCGCAAGAAGATCCGCGCTTTTCTGCAGGAGTACACGGAGTTTCAAGTTGTTGGAGAATGCGCGGACGGAGAGCAAGCGGTCGCCGCTATCAGTGCTCTGAGACCGGATTTGCTGTTTCTGGACGTACAAATTCCCGGGCGTAATGGATTCGAGGTGCTTGACGGCGTAGCGGCGAAGGCACTGCCGGCGGTTATTTTCATTACGGCTTTCGACAAGTATGCAGTGCGAGCGTTTGAAGTGCGGGCCCTGGATTATCTTTTAAAACCTTTCAACAAGGCCCGATTTGGGGAAGCGTTGCAACGGTTTCACGAGCGCAAGTCGTGCGTGAACGGCATCGAGCGCAAACAGGAATTGAAGGCAGCGTTGCAAGAGATTCAGAGAGAATCTCGAGACAGCGAACGAATCTTGATCAAATCCGGATCGCGAATCATATTTTTGCGCAAGGGATTGATCGAATGGGTCGAGGCGCAAGGTGATTACGTAAAGTTCCACACCGGTAAGGAAAGCCACATACTGCGCGAAACGATGACGGCAGCGGCAGAACGCCTCGACCCGTCCCGTTTCGTACGCATCCATCGCTCGCGCATTGTGAACCTGGATCACGTTCGCGAAATTCGCCCCCTGTGGGGTGGAGATTATTCGGTGTTGCTGCGCGACGGTACGGAACTTACTATGAGCCGCACGTACCGGGCCAGCCTGCAAGCCGCGCTGGGCGGGCAACATTCATTGAGCGAGCGAACAAGTGAGTGAAGCAAGTTTCGCACCCGCTTGGCCCGCCGCAAGAATGTTTTCGACTCATTAGACTCGCCTCCTATCGCGTTCCAGTCGCTGCTGGTCGCAAACCCGTTGTGCTGACCCCTCCGACATCCTAGATTTCCTCGCGTCGTATCGAATTCTCCGTTTGGCAAAAGCCTGGGGAGGCCGGTCGCAAAACCAGCGCACCGGCGTATTCCAAGAAGGAGGCAACATGACATTCCGAGTAACGACGTGCCTCGCCGCAATGATTTTTTTATCTGCCGCCCTTGTCTTCCCGCCTCGGCTGTCAGCGCAAGCCCAGCGCGACGACTACGGCGTATTTAATCTCGGTAATCTCAGCGGAACGGCCAGCGAGGGCAACACGATCAACAACATAGGCTGGGCAATTGGCGCCGCGGATCAATCAGGAAATATTACCGAGCACGCCACCGTGTGGATCTACGGATTGAGGTTCGATCTCGGGACGCTCGGCGGCCCCAACAGTGACGTGCAGTGGCCAAACAAAAACGATCACGGGCAGATAGCCGGTTTTTCCGAAACCGCTGCTCTCGATCCATACGGCGAGTCGTGGAGTTGCACTGCGTTCACTCCCACCGGCGTCCCGACAGGACATGTATGCACCGGTTTCGTGTGGCAGTATGGCGTGATGAACCCGCTGCCCACGCTCGGCGGTAACAACGGGTTTGCCTCCGGCGAAAACAATTTGGGTCAAATCGTCGGCTGGGCTGAAACACAAGTTCACGATTCAACCTGCGTGCTACCGCAAGTGCTCCAATTCCTCCCGGTTGTGTACGGCCCGGGATTGGTTCAGATCACCGCG
>Ga0210394_10001218_pt1 | contig 42775 bp, 38 predicted proteins | sample IncBWC12MmetaG_FD_160121 | JGI IMG/M metagenome (GOLD analysis project Ga0210394, IMG submission 160121) | Forest soil microbial communities from Barre Woods Harvard Forest LTER site, Petersham, Massachusetts, United States - Inc-BW-C-12-M | ecosystem: Environmental > Terrestrial > Soil >...
CGTCGAGGACGTGCTCTTCAAGCTCGAAAGCAGCATCGTCCGCCAGCGCATCCTCAACGGCGAGCCGCGCATCGACGGACGCGACACCCGCACCGTGCGCCCGATCAATGTCAGGGTGGGGGTATTGCCTCGCACCCACGGTTCCGCGCTCTTCACCCGCGGCGAGACGCAGGCGCTGGTGGTGACCACGCTCGGCACCACCCGCGATGCGCAGATCATCGACGCGCTCGAGGGCGAGCGCCGCGAGCCCTTCATGCTGCACTACAACTTCCCGCCGTTCTCGGTGGGCGAGACGGGCATGATGGGGTCGCCGAAGCGCCGCGAGATCGGCCACGGAAATCTCGCGCGCCGCGGCGTCAAAGCCGTGATGCCCGACATGGCGACGTTCCCGTATGTGATCCGCGTCGTCTCGGAGATCCTCGAGTCGAACGGCTCGAGCTCCATGGCGAGCGTGTGCGGCACCTCGCTCTCGCTCATGGACGCCGGCGTGCCGATCAAGGCGCCGGTGGCCGGTGTGGCGATGGGGCTGGTGCTGGAGGGCTCGCGCTACAAGGTACTCACCGACATCCTGGGCGACGAGGACCACCTCGGCGACATGGATTTTAAGGTCGCCGGCACAAGTGAAGGGGTCACCGCGCTGCAGATGGACATCAAGGTCGAGGGCGTCACGCCCGAGATCATGAAAGTCGCGCTCGAGCAGGCGCGCGAAGGGCGCCTGCACATCCTCGGCGAGATGAACCGCGTGATCCACCAGTCGCGCGAGAAGATGTCCGAGTGGGCGCCGTCGATCATCACGCTCAAGATCGATCCGGAGAAGATCCGCGACGTGATCGGTAAGGGTGGCGCGGTCATCCGCCAGATCACCGAGGAGACCGGCACCACGATCGATATCGAGAGCGACGGCACGGTCAAGATCGCCTCGGTCTCGGGCGCGGCGGGGCGCGAAGCGCAGCGGCGCGTCGAGCTCATCACCGCCGACGTCGAGGTTGGCCAGATCTACGAGGGCAAGGTGGCGCGCCTGATGGACTTCGGCGCGTTCGTCACGATCCTGCCGGGCCGCGACGGCCTGGTGCACATCTCGCAGATCTCGAACGAGCGCGTCGAGCGCGTCAGCGACAAGCTGCGCGAGGGCGACGTGATCCGCGTGAAGGTGCTCGAGGTTGACCGGCAGGGGCGCATCCGCCTCTCCATGCGCGACGTCGACGCTCCGCACTGAGCGAGCAGCACGGCGAGCGGGCGGGCAGAGGGGTCACCTCCGCCCGCCTTTTCATTTCTGGCGGCGGTCAGCCCCCGGCTGGGCGTCCAGCGGACTGCGTGGCGAACTGTCTCAGGCTCTGCTCGAGGTAACTGCCGACCGTGCCGCGTGTCGCCACGCCGTACGAGCGGATCACCTGTGAGAGGAAGTCGCGGCTCATCAACGGCTCGTTGCCGTGCTCCTGCTCGGCGATCACCTGCAGCAGGATGGAGCGCGTAATGTCCCCCTGAGACTTCTTGTCGATGACGACGAAGTCGATGCGTTCGATGACCAGCCGACGGATGTCGGCGAGGGTGATGTAACGGCTCTCGACCGTGTCGTACAACCGCCTGTTGGGATACTTCTTTATAGTGCGCGGCTCACTCATCGCACGTCCCTCACTTTCTGGTTATTGCACCTTCCTTAGTGCAGGGCGTTTGACGCTACCTTAGTACATAAGTTAACCGAACCCAACTCTAGCGCGGGACTCTAGCGCGGGACGGACACTTCTTTAACACCCTGGAATCGGTCCACACGCCAGTTGGCACTCGCCCAGGCCAGAACGCGCTCGGGCGACTCGAGCTTGAGCTCGGGCGGTGGGTCTTGCTGAAGGAGCGTAAGTGCTTGATATAGCTGGGTACCGGCGCTATCCGGATCGAGTGCCAGCGATCGGCGCGACTTGCTGAGCTTGCCTGCCTGGGGTTCGACGATCAGGGGCAGGTGCAGGTAGCGCGGCGTCGGGAGTCCGAGTGCCCGCTGGAGGGCGATCTGCCAGGGGGTGTTGTCGAGCAGGTCCGCACCCCGCACCACATCGGTGACGGCCTGCGCCGCATCGTCGGCCACGACCGCGAGCTGGTAAGCGAATACGCCGTCGCGGCGTCTCACCACCACATCGCCGCGCTCGCGCATGCTGAAAGTGCACCGGCCCTGCGCCCGGTCCGCGAACTCGATCGACGTGTCGTCGACCCGAAAGCGAGTCGCGGTAGGCCCGCCACGCCGTGGGGCATCGCGGCACGTCCCCGGATAGCCGGCGTCGCCGCTGCGTTCGCGCCGCGAGCAGCTGCACTCGAAGGTCAGGCCGCGCGAAGTGAGCCGGCGCAGTGCCTCCTCGTAGTGCGCGATCCTGCCGCTCTGGTATTCGATGCGGCCGTCCCAGTACAGGCCGTGCGCCTCGAGCGTGTTCAGGATCGTGTCGGCACAGCCGGCCAGCACGCGCTGGTGGTCGAGATCCTCGATCCGCACCAGCCAGCGGCCAGATTGCTGGCGCGCGTCGAGGAAGCTGCCGAGCGCCGCGACGAGCGACCCGAGATGCAGGGGCCCGGTGGGTGAGGGCGCGAAGCGCCCGAGATAATCGCCCTCAGCGATAGCGGTCGTCGCGATCGCCGTACTGGCGCTCGCGGCGTTCGCGCCGCTCCTGCGCCTCGATGCTCAGGGTGGCGACCGGGCGGGCCTCGAGGCGCTTGATGCCGATCTCCTCGCCCGTCTCGAGGCAGTAGCCGTAGGAGCCGTCCTCGATACGTTTCAGCGCCTCGTCGATCTTGCGAATGAGCTTGCGCTCGCGGTCGCGCGTGCGCAGCTCGAGGCTGAACTCCTCTTCCTGGGTGGCGCGGTCGTTCGGATCGGGGAAGTTGGCCGCCTCGTCCTTCATGTGCGAGACGGTGCGGTCGACCTCGACCATCAGGTCGCGTTTCCAGCTGTTGAGGATGTTGCGGAAGTGCTCGAGCTGCTCCTTGCTCATGTACAGCTCGCCGCGCTTGACGATGTAGGGCTGTACGTTGCGTGGGCCCGCTAGCAGGCTCCCGGGCTCGGCGCTCTCGACGTCGTCGCCGTCACCGGGGGCGGCGGTGCGCGGTGCCGGCGGCACCAGGGATGCGGCGCGGACCGGTTCGCGGGCCGGGAGCGAAGAGGCCGGGCGCGCGATCCGGCGCACTTCGGCGGCCGGCGCGGGCGGCGCGGCGGGGGCGTGCGCGGCGGGTTTCTTCGCCGGGACGGCGGGCTTGCGGGCGTGCGCGGCAGCGCGGCCGCGGGCCGCGTCGGGCTTGCGCGCCGCGGCGACCTTACGCACGGCGGGCCGGCCGGACGCCTTCCTGCCCTTGGCGGACTTCGGCGCAGTTCTCTTGGCCGGCATCAGTGCTCCTCGACAGCTCTCACCCTATTGAAGAACGCGCGATTATACCGGCCGACCCTGGCGTGTACAGATGCCATAACGAGCGGTTGTGGCGCACTGCGGCGGAAGGCCGCGCGGGCGCGCCACGGCGAGCGGCGCGCGCGCGGCGCCCCGGGGACTCAAGGGAGCGTGACCGCCGGTGCGCCCTGCCAGCGGGGCTGTCTGCGCTCGGCGACAATGGTCGTGTAGATTCCGCCGCGCACGTTGAAGCGCGCCGTGAGGCGCAGGAACCGCGCCCCGACCGCGGCGTCGAGCTGATCGGCGATCTCGTTGGTGACCGCTTCGTGGAAGGCGCCGCGGTCGCGGAACGACCAGATGTAGAGCTTCAGGGACTTAAGCTCCACACAGCGCTGGTCGGGGACGTACTCGAGATCGAGCGTCGCGAAGTCCGGCTGACCGGTGCGCGGGCACAGGCACGTGAACTCCGGGATCTGCATGCGGATGGTGTAGTCGCGCCCCGGCTCCGGATTCGGAAATGTCTCCAGTTCGCGGGTGGGCGCGGAGGGCATATTCCACTACACTACACCATCCCCGGATGGCCGGGACGCGGGGGCTAGAAGGCGAAGAGATGCGGCTGACCAAGATCAAGCTAGCCGGCTTCAAATCCTTCGTCGACCCCACCACCATCAGCTTCCCCAGCAATCTCACCGGCGTCGTCGGCCCGAACGGCTGCGGCAAGTCGAATGTCATCGACGCGGTGCGCTGGGTCATGGGCGAGCTGTCCGCCAAGACGCTGCGCGGCGACAACATGGCGGACGTCGTGTTCAACGGCTCGAGCGCGCGCAAACCCGTCGGCACCGCAGGCGTCGAGCTGGTGTTCGACAACTCCGATGGCAAGATCGGCGGTCCGTACGCGAGCTACGGCGAGATCGCCTGCAAGCGGCAGGTGTCGCGCGACGGCCAGTCGGCGTACTTCATCAATGGCGTACGCTGCCGCCGCAAGGACATCACCAACCTGTTCCTCGGCACCGGCCTCGGCTCGCGCAGCTACGCGATCATCGAGCAGGGGATGATCTCGCGCGTCATCGATGCGAAGAGCGAGGACATGCGCGCCTTCGTGGAAGAGGCGGCCGGCATCTCCCGTTACAAGGAGCGGCGCAAGGAGACGGAGCTGCGCATCGCGGAGACGCGCGAGAACCTCGAGCGTCTGCAGGACGTGCGCGATGAGGTGGAGAAGCAGATCCGCCACCTGCAGCGCCAGGCGGCCACCGCACGGCGCTACCAGGCGCTGAAGGAGAGCGAGCGGCGGCTCGCCGCCGAGCTGATCGCGCTCAAGCTACGCGATCTCGACAGCGGCGCCGAGGTCCACAACGCGGAGCTGCGCGGCCGCGAGCTTGCCATGCAGGCCGAGCTCGCCGGGCAGCGCGCCGCGGAAGCCGCGCTCGAGAAGCAGCGCGGCGTGCAGACCGAGCGCGGCGAGCAGCTGTCGGCGGTGCAGGCGCGTTACTACGAAGCCGGCGCCGACATCTCCCGGCTGGAGCAGACCATCGAGCATACGCGCGAGCTGCGCGAGCGGCAGCGCGACGACCTGACGCGTAGCGGCGCCGAGCTCACCGAGCTCGCCGCGCATCTGACACGCGACGAACGCCAGCTCGCGGGGCTGCGCGAGGAGCTCGCGCGGCTCTCGCCTAAGCTCGCGGACGCACAGGCCGCGGAGCAACGCACCGCGGGTGCGCTCGAGGCGGCGGAGCGGACGCTGCAGGATTCGCAGCAGCGCTGGGAGCAGCACACCGTCGAGTCGAGTGCGACCGAACAGGCGGCCGAGGTCGCGCGCACCCGGATCGAGCAGCTCGACAGGGAGCTCACGCGCTGCGCCGGCCACGAGGAGCGGCTGCGCGGCGAGCGCGCCGCGCTCAATGCCACCGGCGGCGGCCAGCTCACCGAGCTCGCCCGCGCCGAGGCGCAGGCGCGCGAGCGCACCGAGGAGCGCCGCCGCGCGCTCGCCACCGCGCACGAGCGCGTGCAGGAACTGCGCGCCGCGCAGCTCGCGGCGGAGCGGGTGCTGGAGGAGGCGCGCGCGGGCCGCGAGGCGGCGCGTGCCGAGCTCACTTCGCTCGAGGCGCTGCAGAGTGCGGCGCTCGCCGGCGGCACCGGGCAACCGGTATGGACCGCCGGAGCCGGGCTCGCCGCCCACCCGCGGCTCGCCGCCACCCTCGACGTCGAGTCTGGCTGGGAGCGCGCCGTCGAGACGGCGCTCGGCGACTATCTCGAGGCGGTATGCGTGCCGGCGCTCGAGCAGATCGAAACGGCGCTCGGCGCACTCGGCGCCGGGCGGGTCACGGTGGTCGAGAGCGGTGCGGCCGCCCGCGGCCGCGCGCGCACGCTTGCGGCGCACGTGAGCGGCCCGCCGGCGGTGCTGACTCAGCTCGCCAGCGTGCTCACCGCCGATTCGCTCGCCGCGGCGCTCAGGGGGCGCGGCGCGCTCGCACCCGGGGAATCCTACATGACTCCCGCCGGCGAATGGGTTGGCCGCGAATGGCTGCGGGTCAGCCGCGGTCCCGACCCGCGCGCCGGCGTGATCGCGCGGGAGCATCGCCTCACGCAGCTGCGCAGCGCGGCGCGGGATGCAGAGCAGCGTGCCGATGGCGCGGAAGCCGGTCTCGGCGCCGCGCGCGAATCACTTAGCGCCGCGGAAGGCGCGCGCGACCGCGCCCAGGCCGAGATCCACGCCGGACAGCAGCAATACGCGGAACACAAGGCGGCGCTCGAGGCGGGACGGGCGCGGGCCGAGGAACTGACCGCGCGGGCGGCGCGCATCGAACGCGAAGCGGCGGAGCTCGCGCGCGAGCAGTCCGCCGCCGAGACCGCGGTCGCGCGCGCGCGCGCGGAGCTCGCGGCCGCCGTGGCCACGGCGCAGCGGCTCGGCGCGGAGCGCGCCGGGCTCGAATCCGGGCGCGAGATACACCGCGGCGCACTCGCCGCGGCACGGGCGGCCGCACAGGGCGCGCAGCTCGCCGCCCGCGATCTGCACGTCCAGGTCGAGACGCGCCGTTCCACCGAGAGCTCGGTGGCGGTGGGCGTCGGCCGCATGCTCGAGCAGCGCCAGCAGCTCCTGCGCCGCAGCGCAGCCCTCGAGGCGGAGCTCGCCTCGGGCGATGAGCCGATCATCCAGGCGCAGGCGCGGCTCGGTGCCGCGCTCGAGCATCGCCTCGCCGTCGAGCGCGAGCTCGGCGCGGCGCGCGAGGCGCTCGAGGAGGCGGATGCGGCGCTGCGCGCGCTCGATGAGGCGCGGCAGGCGGCCGAGCAGCGTGTCGGCGTGGCGCGCGAGGCGATGGACGCGGCGCGGCTCGCGGCGCAGGAGACGCATGTGCGGCGCGCGGCGCTCGCCGAGCAGTTCGCGGAGACGCGCTGCGACCTCACTCAGGTGCTGGCCAACCTCGCTCCCGAGGCGAGCGCCGCCGAGTGGGACCTGTCGCTCGCCGAGGCCCGCGCCGACATCGAGAAGCTCGGGCAGGTAAACCTGGCGGCGATCGATGAGCTCAAGGACCACACCCAGCGCCAGGAGTACCTCGACCGGCAGTTCGCCGACCTGAGCTCCGCGCTCGAGACGCTGGCCGAGGCCATGCGCCGCATCGACCGCGAGACCCGGACGCGCTTCGATGACACCTTCGAGCGCATCAACGCCGGGCTGCGCGAGAAGTTCCCGCGCCTGTTCGGCGGCGGGCACGCCTATCTCGAGCTGGTCGGCGAGGACAAGCTGACGGCGGGCGTCGCCGTGATGGCGCGGCCGCCCGGCAAGAAGAACAGCACCATCCACCTGCTGTCGGGCGGCGAGAAGGCCCTCACGGCGGTCGCGCTGGTGTTCGCGATCTTCGAACTGAATCCCGCGCCCTTCTGCCTGCTGGATGAGGTCGATGCGCCACTCGATGAGCACAACGTCGGGCGGTTCTGCGACATCGTGCGTGACATGTCCGCGCGCATCCAGTTCGTGTTCATTACGCACAACAAGGCCACGATGGAGCTCGCCTCCCAGCTGATCGGCGTGACGATGCTCGAGCCGGGGGTGTCCCGGCTGGTCACGGTCGACGTGGACGAGGCGGTGCGGCTCGCCGCCGTCTAGGTGCACCGATGTCTCCCCTGCGCTGGTGGCTGCTGATCCTCGGAGTGCTGTTCTTCTCCGCGCTCACCGTATGGGAGCTGCGCCGTCCGCGCCAGGCGCGCCGCGGCGACGCGCCGCCCGAGCCGACCCGCTCGCGCGAGCCCGCGCTGCAGCTGCCGGAGATACACGCGCACGAGTCACTCACCAGCCGCGCGCTGCCGGTGGTCGAGCTGCCGGAGGATGCGGACGAGCTGCCGGTGCTCGAGGCGGCCGCGCCCGCGGGCGACGCCGCTGCGCCGGGCGCGCAAGTCTCCGAGGACATGGAAGAAGAAAGAGAAGAGGTGGGGGCAGCGGCGCCAGAAGCGCAGACCGAGCCGGAATGGGAGGAGTCGCCTGCGGAAGCCAACTTCGAGGTGGCGACAGCGGCTGTCCCGGCCGAGGCCGCCGAGACGAGCGAGCCCTTCGTCGATTGGCCCCCCGATGCGCAGCGTCGTGTCGTGGCGCTGCGGCTGGTGGCGCCGCAGGCGGAGCGTTTCGCCGGCCGCTCGCTCCGCCAGGCGCTCGCCGCCGAGGGCTTCGTGCTCGGGCGCTTCGACATCTTCCACAAGGGCGATGAGGAACGGCGCGCGATCCTGAGCGCCGCCAGCCTGACGCAGCCCGGCACCTTCGACGCCGCCACCATGGACTCGCAGCACTTTCCCGGGCTGTCATTGTTCGCGGTGCTGCCGGGGCCTAAGTCCCCGCCCGAGGCGTTCGAGGAGCTGGTCTCGACCGCGCGCAGCCTCAACGACCGGCTGTGCGGCGTGTTGCAGGACGAGGGCGGCACGCCGCTGACGCCGGCGCGCATTGCGAGCCTCAAGGCACGGCTGAACAGCGGGGCGCCCGCGTGACACGCGGCCCGGCGGCGCGCGCCGCCGAGTTGCGCGCGGAGCTTAAGGAGCACGACTACCGCTACTACGTCCTCGACGACCCTTCAGTTCCCGACGCCGAGTACGACCGGCTGATGCGCGAGCTGCGCGCGCTCGAGGCCGCGCATCCGCAGCTGGTCGTTCCCGACTCGCCCACGCAGCGCGTCTCCGGCACGCCGAACGCCGCCTTCGGCGAGGTGGTGCACAGCATTCCCATGCTGTCGCTCGATAACGCCTTCAGCGAGGAGGACGTCGCCGCCTTCGATCGGCGCATCCACGAGCGGCTGGGGCTCGAGGGTGACCTCGAGTACGTGGCGGAGCCGAAGCTCGACGGCCTCGCCATCGCCGTGCGCTATCGGGCCGGCGTCCTCGAACAGGCCGCGACCCGCGGCGACGGCCTCACCGGCGAGGACGTGACCGCCAACGTGCGCACCGTGCGCCAGGTGCCGCACCGGCTCACCGGCCGCGCCCCGCCGCTCATCGAGGTACGCGGCGAGGTATTCATGCCGCTGAAGGGCTTCGAGCGCATGAACGCGCGCGCGCGGGAGCGCGGCGAGAAAGTGTTCGTCAATCCACGCAATGCCGCCGCCGGGAGCCTGCGCCAGCTCGATCCGCGCATCAGCGCGGCACGGCCGCTCGATGCCTTCTTCTATGGGATCGGGGTGCTCGAGGGCGCGCCGGTGCCGGCGGGCCAGGCGCGGCTGCTTGCCTGGTTGCGCTCGCTTGGGCTGCCGGTCTCACCCGAGGTTCGGCCGGTGCGCGGGGTGGCGGGCTGTCTTAGCTACTACCGCGACCTGGGCGCGCGGCGCAGCTCCCTGCCGTACCAGATCGACGGCGTGGTCTACAAGCTCGATTCGCGCGCCGACCAGGAGCGCCTCGGCTTCGTGTCACGCGCGCCGCGCTGGGCGATCGCGCACAAGTTCCCGGCGGAGGAGGCGCTCACGACCGTGAGGGAGATCGCCTTCAATGTGGGCCGCACGGGCGCGCTCACGCCGCTCGCGCGCCTCGAGCCGGTGTTCGTCGGCGGCGTGACGGTGAGCAACGTGACGCTGCACAACATCGACGAGGTGCATCGCAAGGACGTGCGCGTCGGCGACACCGTGATCGTGCGGCGCGCGGGAGACGTCATCCCGGAGCTGGTCAGCGTGGTTCTCGAGAAGCGGCCGATGGACCCCGCCCACCCGCCGCAACCGAAGTGGCCGCAGGTGCAGTTGCCCGAGCGCTGCCCGGTGTGTGACTCCCTCGTGCTGCGGGCCGAGGGCGAAGCGGTGGCGCGCTGCACCGGGGGCTTCACCTGCCGCGCCCAGCGCCAGGAGGCGCTGCGGCATTTCGCCAGCCGCCGTGCGCTCGATATCGAGGGGCTCGGCGACAAGGTGATCGAGCAGCTGGTGGAGCGTGAGCTGGTGCGCTCGCCCGCGGATCTCTACACGCTCAGCGCGGAGCGCCTCTCCGGGCTCGAGCGCATGGGGGAGAAGTCCGCCGCGAACCTGGTGGCCGCGATCGCCGGGAGCAAGGACACCACGCTCCCGCGGCTGCTCTACGGACTCGGCATTCGCGAGGTGGGCGAGGCGACCGCGCTCGCGCTGGCGCGCCACTTCGGCACACTCGAGGCGCTGATGGCGGCGAACGAGGCGCAGATCCAGCAGGTCGAGGACGTCGGCCCGGTCGTGGCCGCCGAGGTTGCGGCCTTCTTCGCCTCGGACGATCACCGGAACGTTATCAAGGCGTTACGGGATGAAGGTGTGAACTGGCCTGATATGCCGAAGGCCCGCGACGTCGCCGCGGGCAGCCTCGCCGGGAGCACCTTCGTGCTCACCGGGACGCTCACCTCCATGACGCGCGAGGAGGCCGAGCAGGCGCTCGTGGCGCGCGGCGCCAAGGTTGCGGGCAGCGTCTCGAAGAAGACCAGCTACGTGGTGGCCGGAAGCGAGGCGGGCTCCAAGCTCGCGCGGGCGCGCGAGCTTGGAGTCCCGGTGCTCGATGAGGAGCAGCTGCGCGCGCTCCTCGAACGCTGACGAGGCGCCCTCAGTTCTTCGGCGGCGTGGCCGGGGCTGCGGGAGCCACAGGCGCCGCGGCAGCGGAGCCGGCGGTGCCCTGGTCGAGCGTGCGGGTGATCTTGGCGGAGCGCATCAGCTCGTCCACGTAATCCTTGAACTTCTTTCTCTCGAGCTCCTGTTCGATGCGCTGCTTGCGGTCATCGAAGGACTGGGGCGCAAGCGGCCGTGTCTCGACCAGCTGCACGATGTGCCAGCCGAAGGGCGTCTGCACCGGGGTCTTGGAGTACTCGCCGGGCTTGAGCGCCGCGACGGCCTTCATGAACTCGGGCGGTACCTGCTCGGGGCGGATCCAGCTCAGATCGCCGCCGTTCGACTTGGAGGGATCCATGGATTCGGCTTTGGCGAGGTCCTCGAACTTTTCGCCGTGCTCGAGCCGCTGCACCAGCTTCTCGGCGAAGGGCTCGGTGGCCACCAGGATATGGCGCGCGTGGTATTCCAACTTGGGCGCGGCGGCGACGTAGGCTTCATAGTCGGCGTGCACCTCGGCATCGGTCGGCTTCTTGTCCTTGAGATAGTGTTCGCCGAGCGCCTGCCCGAGCAGCTGCAGGCGCGACAGCTCGAGGATGTAGGGCGTGTCGCCGGTCTTGTCGAGTCCCTGCCTGGCCGCCTCCTGCGCGATCACCTCGCCGTGCACCATGTTGTCGAGCAGCTTGCCGCGGATGTCGGGCGTGAGCTCGGCGGAGGACTTGCCGCTCAGACTCTTCACGTAATACTCGTAGAAGTCGCGCGTGATCGGCTGGCCGTTGACGGTCGCCACCGCGGCGGAGGTGTCGGCGTCGGCGGCCGGCGCGCTTGCCTTGGGTTGGCAGGCGGCGAGCGCCAGGGCGAGGGCCGCCGGCAGGAGGAGGGTTCGCGAAAGGTTCATGGTCATACGAGTGTCCCGGTTGTGGAGGAGTCAGTCGTTTTCGTCAGGGGTGCGCGCGCTGATGTTGAGCGCGTGCACCGAGCTCTCGAGCAGCGGCGCGAGAGCTGCGTACACCATGCGGTGGCGTTCGAGCCGCGTGCGTCCGCGGAACGCCTCCGCCACCAGCAGCAGGCGGTAGTGGCCGCGGCCGGCGGCCGCATGCCCGGCGTGCCGCGCGCCGTCGTCGGCGATCTCGAGCGTGCGCGGTGCGAAGGCGCGCTCGAGCGCTGCGCGCATCGCGGCCATCACCGGCTCACTCGGTGCGTCCATCGCCGCCCCCGACAGCCGACGCTCCGCCGCCGGTCGCGCGCGTCGCCAGCCACGCGATCTGAGCGCCGACGAAGATCAGCATCAGCACGACGTCGACCAGCTTCAGCGCCGCCCAGGCGCGCTCGCTCAGGCGCTCGAGCACCACGACGTTGAGCGCGCCGAGCAGCGCGTAGAACGCCACCCACAGCAGGTTCAGGCGGCGCCACAGCGCGGGCCCGATCTTGAGGCGCGTACCGAAGCCCTCGGCGAGGGTCGGTCCGAGCAGCCGCTCGGTGAGCGTGCGCTGGCCAATCCAGCCGCTGCCGAGGAACGCGAGGCTCACCAGCCAGAAGAACACCGTCGGCTTCCACTGGATGAACAGCGGGTTGCGCAGCGCGAGCGTCGCGCCACCGAAGATCAGCACCAGCACCGCCGACAGCGAGTGCAGCGGCGGGATGCGCCGCGAGCGCAGCCAATCGACCGCGACCAGCGTCACCATGGCGACCATCAGCACCGCGGTGGCGACGTACAGCCCGCCCGCCACGTAGGCCGCGAAGAACGCCACGAGCGGCGCGAACTCGATGAGAGCCTGCATGAAGAGGAGGGTGCGGCGCGGGGTGGGGTGTACGGGCCAAACGGCCGCGTATATTGTCATGGATGGCCGAGCTCCTCCAACTGCACCCCGTGAATCCACAGCCGCGCCTCATCCGCCGCGCGGCCGAAGTGGTCCGCGGCGGCGGCCTCATCGCCTACCCCACCGATTCCTGCTACGCCTTCGGCTGGCAGCTCGGCGACAAGGCGCCGCTCGAGCGCGTGCGGCGCCTGCGTCAGGCCGACCGCCACCATCACTTCACGCTGGTGTGCGCGAGCCTCGCCGAGGTGGGGCGCTTCGCGCTCATCGAGACCTGGCAGTTCCGCATCCTCAAGGCCTGTCTGCCCGGCCCCTACACCTTCCTGCTGCGCGCCACGCGGGCGACGCCGCGGCGGCTGCAGCACGAGCGGCGACGTACCATCGGAGTCCGCATTCCCGACCACCCGGTGCCGCAGCTGCTGCTCGCGGAGCTTGGCGAGCCGCTCATGAGCTCGACGCTCATGCTGCCGGCGGATCCCGAGCCGCTCACCGGGGCGCAGGAGATCGAGCAGCGGCTCGCACATGAGATCGACGCCATCCTCGACGGCGGCGACTGCGGCATCGAGCCGACCACGGTGGTGGATCTGTCGGTGTCGCCGCCGGTGATCGTGCGCACGGGCAAGGGCGCGCTCGGCCCGATCACCGGGCGTGCGCTATAATTCACACGTGAGCCAAGGCCCCATCGTCACCGCGCCCGCAGCCCCGTTGCGGGGAGGCACGTGAGTTCGCCCGCGCCCACCCGGCGCGTCCTTTCCGGCATGCGGCCCACCGGCCGGCTGCACCTCGGCAACTACCACGGCGCGCTGCGCAACTGGGTCGAGCTGCAGTACCAGTACGAGTGCTTCTTCATGGTGGCCGACTGGCACATGCTCACCACCGGCTACGACGACACCTCGCAGCTGCAGGAGCACGTGCGCGAGGTGCTCATCGACTGGCTGGCGGCGGGCTTGAATCCCGGCGTCGCGACGCTCTTCATCCAGTCGCACGTGCCCGAGCATGCCGAGCTCCACCTGCTGCTCTCGATGATCACGCCGCTCGGCTGGCTCGAGCGCGTGCCGAGCTACAAGGACCAGCAGGAGCAGCTGAAGGAAAAGGACCTCGCCACCTACGGCTTCCTCGGCTACCCGCTGCTGCAGAGCGCCGACATTCTGGTTTACCGCGCCGCCTACGTGCCGGTGGGCGAGGACCAGGTGGCGCACGTGGAGCTGACGCGCGAGACCGCGCGGCGCTTCAACCACCTGTACGGCCGCGAGCCGGACTTCGAGACCAAGGCGGAAGCGGCCGCCAAGAGCCTCGGTGGCCGCAACTCCGGCAACTACCGGCAGCTGCGCCGCAAGTTTCAGGAGAGCGGCGACACCGAGGCGCTGCAGCGCGCTCAGGCGCTGGTGCAGAGTAACAATCGCATCACCGTGGCCGACCGCGAGCGCCTGCTCGGCTACCTGCACGGCGCGGGGGTCACCATCCTGCCCGAGCCGGAGGTGCTGCTGACCGCCACGCCGAAGGTACCGGGGCTCGACGGCCGCAAGATGTCCAAGTCCTACGGCAACACCATCGGGCTGCGCGAGGAACCGGATGAGGTCGTGAAGAAGCTGCGCGCCATGCAGACCGACCCGGCGCGCGTGCGGCGCACCGATCCCGGCGATCCGGACAAGTGCCCGGTGTGGGACCTGCACAAGATCTATTCCGACGAGGCGACGCGTCAGTGGGCGAGCGCGGGCTGCCGCAGCGCCGGCATCGGCTGCCTCGAGTGCAAGCAGCCCATGATCGACAAGGTGCTCGAGGAGATCAACGGCATGCGCCGCCGGGCGCAGGAGTTCGAGGACAATCCCGAGACGGTGCGCAACATCATCAGCGAGGGATCCGACAAGGCGCGCGCCGCGGCGCGCGAGACGCTGGACGAGGTCCGGCGCACCATGCATCTGCGTCCCGACTGAGCCGGAACGGGGCTTGCCGTGAAACCGAACCTGACCGTCGTAGTCTCCAACACGCCCGCGCCGCTGACCGCCCCGGTGAGCCCGCCTGAGCAGGTGGAGATGCCGTTCGCGATGGTCAACGGCGAGCCGTACGCCGAGCTGCCGCGCGACCTGTACATCCCGCCGCAGGCGCTCGAGGTGTTCCTCGAGGCCTTCGAGGGCCCGCTCGACCTGCTCCTCTATCTCATCCGCCGCCAGAACCTCGACATCCTCGACATCCCGCTCGCCGAGATCACCCGGCAGTACATGCAGTACATCGAGCTGATGCAGGACCTGCAGCTCGAGCTCGCCGGCGAGTACCTGGTCATGGCCGCGACGCTCGCCGAGATCAAGTCACGCATGCTGCTGCCGCGACCGCGGGGCGCGCAGGACGAGGACGCCGATCCGCGCGCGGAGCTGGTGCGGCGGCTGCAGGAATACGAGCGCTTCAAGCGCGCCGCGCAGGACATCGATACGCTCGCGCGCCTCGAGCGCGACGTGTGGCCGACCACCGCGGAGCTCAAGGAGCGGCGCGTGGTGCACAGCCTCCCTCAGGTGACGCTGCAGGAGATGCTGGTGGCGTTCAAGGAGGTGGTGGCGCGCGCCGAGATGTTCGCCCACCATCACATCGCGCGCGAGCGGCTGTCGGTGGGCGAGCGCATGAGCGACATTCTTGCCGCACTCGAGAGCGCGGGCTTCCTCGAGTTCACGCGCCTGTTCCGACCCGAGGAGGGCCGCATGGGCGTGACGGTCACCTTCGTGGCGATCCTCGAGCTGATGCGCGAGGGACTGATCGACATCGTGCAGGCGGAGGCCTATGCACCGCTGCACGTGCGCGGCGCGGAGCGGCGCAACCTCCACCTGGTGGCAGACCACGAGGACCCGGCATGAGCGATACCTACATCCGCAACGTCATCGAGGCGGCGCTGCTCGCCGCCGGACAGCCGCTGCCGCTGGCCGAGCTCGCGCGGCTCTTCGAGGAGAACGTGCGCCCCGGCACGCATGAGCTGCAGGCGGCGCTCGCATCGCTCGAGGCGCAGTACGCCGGCCGGGGCATCGAGCTCAAGCACACCGCGAGCGGCTACCGCATCCAGGTACGCCGCGAGCTGGCCGCCGAGATCTCGCGGTTGTGGCCCGAACGCACGGTGCGTTACTCGCGCGCGCTCCTCGAGACGCTCGCGCTCATCGCCTACCGCCAGCCGATCACGCGCGCCGAGATCGAGGCGGTGCGCGGTGTCGCCGTCAATCCCAACATCATCCGCACCATGCTCGAGCGCAACTGGGTCCGCGTCGTCGGCCACCGCGATGTGCCGGGACACCCCGAGCTCCTCGGCACGACACGCGAGTTCCTCGACTACTTCGGCTTGCGCAGCCTCGACGAGTTGCCGCCGCTCGCCGAGCTCAAGGCCATGGGCGACATCAACCTGCAGCTGGCGCTCGCGGGCGAGGAGGCACCCGCCGCGGTGGCGGTCGCGGGCGGCGCAGGCGATGCCGCCGACGGCGATGAGTCTGCCGAGGACGACGAGCTGTCCGCCGGGGGCGAGAGCTCGCACGAGCTGGTGGCCGGCCCGCGCGACCTGGACGGCTGATGCGGCGCGGCTCCGCGCCGCGGCGCGCGCGCGCCCGTGCCGCCGCGCCCGATGCCCCCGAGCGGCTGCAGAAGCTCCTGGCGCGCGCCGGGCTTGGCTCGCGTCGCGAGGCGGAGGACTGGATCCGTGCCGGGCGGCTCACCGTGAACGGCGTGCCGGCCACGCTCGGCATGCGCGCCACCGCCGCCGATCAGTTGCGCCTCGACGGACGGCTGGTGCACGCACGCAGCGCGCCGAGCGGCGGCCACGTGTTCCTCTGTCATCGTTCACCCGGCGCGACGCTCGCGGCCGCCATCGCGCGGCTGCCGCGGCGCGCAGGTCGACGTTTCATCGCCGTGAGCCCCATGCCGCAGGTCGACGGCGGCCTCGAGCTCGTCAGCTCCGACGGCGAGCTGGCGCTGCGGTTGCAGCGCCGCGTACATACCCTGGTGAGCGAGTTCGGCGTGCGGGTGCGCGGCGAGCTCGACGAGACGCAGACGCAGGGGGTGCTGCGCGGCGAGCTCGACAGCGGCAGCGTACTCGAGGTGCAGCGGCTCGAGCCCGCGGGCGGGGAGGGCGCCAACCGCTGGTACACGCTCGCCGCGCGCGGGGCGAGCGGCAAGGAAGTGCGTCAGCTGCTCGAGCGCCAGGGGGCGCTCGTGAGCCGCGTGCTGCGCACGCAGTTAGGACCGGTGGCCCTCGGCCGCGTGCTCGTGCGTGGTCACTCGCGCGAGCTCGAGCCCGCGGAGCTCGACGCACTATTCGCCGCGCCGGCCGCCTGAGCGTCGAACGCGCGGCCCGTGACGCCGCGGCTCGCGGGACCGAGGAGCGCGATGTAAGGGCCGGTGAGCGACTCCGGCAGCGGCACGGTCTCCAGGTCCTCGGCCGGGTAGGCCTGGCGGCGCATGGCGGTGCGCGCGCGGCCTGGATTCAGGGTATTCACGCGGATCGCGCTCGTGCCCTCGAGTTCATCCGCCAGCACCTGCGAGAGACCCTCGAGGCCGAACTTGGCGACCGCGTAGGCGCCCCAGTAGGCGCGGCCGCGCCGGCCGACGCTGCTCGCGGTGTAGAGCACCGAGGCGTCGGCGGACTTCTTCAGCGCCGGCAGCAGCACCTGGGTCAGTGCGAACGCCGCGGTCAGGTTCACGTGCAGCACCCGGCACCAGGTCGGTACGTCGTAGTGCTCGATGGGCGCGAGCGTGCCGAGGAGCCCGGCGTTGTGCAGCAGTCCGTCGAGGCGCCCGTAGCGCTCGCTGAGCGCGTCCGCGAGCTGGTCGTAGTCGGCGGCGAGCGCGCGTTCCAGGTCGAGCACACCGATCGCCGCTTCCGGTCCGCCGGCGGCGGCGATCTCGGCGTGCACCGCCTCGAGCTTCTTTTCATCGCGGCCGATGAGTGCCACGGTGGCGCCGTAGCGCGCGCAGGCGAGCGCCACCGCGCGCCCGAGGCCCGAGCCCGCGCCGGTGACGGCGATGACGCGCCCGGCGAGCTCGCCGGCACTCGCTTGATGGGTGCGTGGTTCGAAGGTGTCGGTCATGGCTTGAATCGTCCCTCGCCGGCGAGCCGGGCCGCGCGCCACGCGCGGTAGCCGTCCAGCAATGCGGAATCGTCGCTTCCCGGACGCACCCGCGGCAAGCGCCGCTCGGCGCGGCGCGAGCTGCGGTGCGCGAGCGCCACCCATACCATGAGACCCGGCAACGGCGGCTGACCCTCGGGCGTGAGCGCCGCGACGGCGCCGGCGAGCCGCCCGCGCAGCTCTCCATGCCGCGCGCGCAGCAGCGCCGCGAGGCCCGCCGACCACGGCGGCCGCGCGAGCGCTGCGCTCTCCACGGCGGCCGCGGCGAGCTCATCGAGCGGCAGGCGCAGCCTCCCGGCGCGCGCATCGCGCGCGAGCTCCGCGAGCAGCTGCGCTTCGCGCAGTGCCGCACCGAGTGAGCGGGCGGCGGCGCGTTCGAGCTGGGGCGCGCCGAATGCGGCCAGCGGCACGATCATCGCATCCGCCCAGCGCGCGCAGTAGGCATCGAGCTCGCGGCGCGTCTCGAAGGTGGCCGCAGCCAGGTCCCACGCCGCCGTGTCGATGAGTCCGCCGATCCCGGCGAGCGGCGCCGGATCGCGCCCGGTAAAACACTCGAGGAGCGAGCGGGTCAGGGGGTGCGAGGGCTGCCCGCGCGCGCAGCGCGCGCACTCCTCGCGCCACCAGGCGAGCCGCGCGTGCGCGACTTCGTGGTCAAGCCCGGACTTCAGGCTCGCACCGATCTCCTCCTCGAGGGCAAAGAGCGCGCCGAGCAGTGCTCGCTGCGGCGGCGGGGAGTAGAGCCAGGCGAGGGTGCGCGTCGCGGACCGCTGCGGCCGCGCCGCGCTCATTCGGTCCCGGCCGGCGGGTCGGCCAGCGCCGGCGCTTCGTGGCTGCGGGTGAGCTGGGTGACCTGCTCGAGCACCGCCAAAGGCGCATCCGCGGTCACGCCGAGCTCGGTGAAGCGGCGCGCCTGCGGCAGCACCTGCCGTTCGAGCGAGCCGACCGCGGCGTTGTACGCCTCTACCGCCGAGTTGAGACGCTGTCCCATGCGGGCGAGATGGCCGTCGAAGGTCGAGAGCCGCCGGTAGAGCTCCTGTCCGAGGTCGCGGATGAGCGCCGCGTTGTGCGCGACTTCCGACTGCCGCCAGCCGTAAGCCACGGTCTTCAGGAGCGCGATCAGCGTCGAGGGCGTGGTGATGATGACGCTCTGTGTGAGAGCGTTTTCGAGCAGTTCCGGCCGCTCGGCCAGCGCCGCGGACAGGAACTGGTCCCCCGGCAGGAACAACACCGCGAACTCGGGGCTGCGCTCGAACTGGCTCCAGTAACTCTTGGAGGCGAGCTCCCGCACCCGCGCCTCGACCTGCTGCGCGTGGCGCCTGAGCGCGAGCGCGCGCTCCTCATCGGTCGTCGCCTCGAGCGCGGCCAGATAGGCATCGAGCGGCGCCTTGGCATCGATCACCAGATCGCGCGCATCCGGCATGTGGACCACGAGATCGGGGCGCAGCGCGCCATCCGGCGTCGCGACGCGCAGCTGCTCGGTGAAATCGCAGTGCTCGGTGAGCCCGGCGAGCTCCACCAGGCGGCGCAGCGTCAGCTCGCCCCAGCGGCCGCGCACCTCGGGACGCCGCAACGCGGTCACGAGGTTGCGCGTCTCGCGCGAGAGCTGCGCCTGCCCGCCGCTCAAGGCTTCGATCTGGGTGCGGAGCGAGGCGAACGCCTCGCGCCGCTCGTGCTCGAGGGCCTGCACCTGCGCCTCGGTGCGCTCGAGCGAGGCACGCAGCGGCAGCACCAGCTGGGCGATCGCCGCTTCCCGCTCCTTGAGCGCGCCCTCTGCCTCGGTCTGCCCGCGTCCGAACGTCTCGCGCGCCAGCTGCAGGAACAGATCGTTGTTGGCGCGCAGTGCTTCGCGCGCCATGGCATCGAACGCGCCGCGCAGCCGCGTCTCGGACTGCTCGAGGAGCGCCGCGCGGCCGGCCTCATCCAGCGCGCTCGCCTCGAGCCGCACCCGCGCCGCGCTCAGCTCGGCGGAAAGCGCCTCGAGCCGCCGTGCCGCGCGGATCTGGGTCACAAGGGCGCCGAGGGCCGCCCCGGCGAGAAGTCCGGCGGCGGCCGCGGCGAGCGCGAGCATCATCCCGCGCCGTCCGCGCGCCTGAAATGCGCCAGGTAGTTGACCGCGACGTCGGCGCTCAGGGCCGCACGGCCCGTGAAGGGATTGAGCTCGAGGCCCGTGAGCTCCGCGAGCTCGAGACCCGCCGCCCGCCCCCAGCGTGCGAGCTCCGCCGGGCGGATGAGGCGCTCGTATTCATGGGTGCCGCGCGGCAGGAGCCGCAACAGGTATTCCCCGGCGACGATTGCCGCGAGGAAGGCCCGCAAGCTCCGGTTCAGGGTCGAGACGAAGACGGCGCCCCCGGGACGCACCAGCGCCGCAAGCGTCGCCACCATGGCGGCGGGGTCCGGCACGTGCTCGAGCATCTCCATGCAGGTGACCACGTCGAAGCTGCCCGGGGCATCGCGCGCGAGCTGCTGGGCGTCGCACAGGCGGTAGTCGATGGCGAGCCGCGACTGCGCGGCGTGGAGCCGCGCGACCTCGATCATGCCGGGTGCGAGGTCGATGGCGGTGAGGCGGGCGCCGGCGCTGCTGAGTGCCTCGGCGAGCAGTCCCCCACCGCAGCCGACGTCGAGCACGCGTGCCCCGGGAAGCGGGGCGCGCGCGCCGATGTACTGCGTGCGCACGGGATTCAGGAGGTGCAGCGGGCGGAATTCCCCGTGGCTGTCCCAGAAGCGCGCGGCGACGGCGTCGAACTTGCCGAGCTCGGCGGGATCGGCGTTGGGGGCGGGGGAGGCGTGCGCGTTCTGCATGGCAAGGGCGATGAGGGGCCGGGGGGAGTATATCGGCGCGGGACACCCGGTGTGCACCCTGAAAATGGGTCGGTCGTGCTAAAATTTCGGCTTTGTTTCACGCCCCCCAGCGGGCTCCTACCCGACACTGAATGACTGAAATCGCGCGCGAAGTTCTGCCGGTCAGCCTCGAGAGCGAGATGCGGCAGTCCTACCTCGACTATGCCATGAGCGTGATCGTCGGGCGTGCCCTGCCCGACGTGCGCGACGGCTTGAAGCCCGTGCATCGGCGCGTGCTGCACGCCATGCGCGAGCTCGGCAACGACTACAACAAGGCCTACAAGAAGTCGGCGCGCGTCGTCGGCGATGTGATCGGCAAGTACCACCCGCACGGCGAGAGCGCCGTATACGACACCATCGTGCGCATGGCGCAGACGTTCTCCATGCGCTACCTGCTGGTGGACGGCCAGGGCAATTTAGGCTCGGTCGACGGCGATCCGCCGGCGGCCATGCGCTACACCGAAGTGCGCATGACGCGCATCGCGCACGAGCTGCTCGCCGACATCGAGAAGGACACGGTCGACTTCGCCCCCAACTACGACGAAAGCGAGACCGAGCCCTCGGTGCTGCCGACCCGCATCCCGAACCTGCTGGTGAACGGCCAGACGGGCATCGCGGTCGGCATGGCCACCAACATCCCGCCGCACAACCTCACCGAGACGGTGAACGCCTGCCTGGCGCTGCTGGATGATCCCTCGATCCCGCTCGCCACCCTGATGCAGCACGTGCCGGGACCGGACTTTCCGACCGGCGGCATCATCAACGGAGCGCAGGAGATCGCGACCGCCTACCGCACCGGCCGCGGACGGCTGTCGGTGCGCGCGCGGGTGAGCATCGAGGAGGTCGGCCGCGGCGACCGCCAGGCGATCGTGATCACCGAGCTCCCGTTCCAGGTGAACAAGGCGCGCCTCATTGAGCGCATCGCCGAGCTGGTGCGCGAGAAGCAGCTCGACGGCATCGCCTCCGACGGGCTACGCGATGAGTCTGACAAGGACGGCATGCGCGTCGTGATCGAGTTGAAGCGCGGCGAGATCACCGAGGTCGTGCTCAACAACCTCTACGCGCAGACGCCGATGGAGACGGTGTTCGGCATCAACATGGTGGCGCTGCAGGACGGGCAGCCCAAGCTCATGTCGCTCAAGGAGATGCTGGAGGCCTTCATCCGCCATCGCCGCGAGATCGTCACCCGCCGCACCATCTACGACCTCGGCAAGGCGCGCGAGCGCGCCCACATCCTCGAGGGTCTCGCGGTCGCACTCGCCAACATCGACGAAGTGATCGCGCTCATCAAGGCCGCGCCCGCGCCGGCCGAGGCGCGCGCGGCGCTGCTGGCGCGGACCTGGCCGCCGGGCCTGGTGACGGAGCTGCTGGAGCGCGCCGGCGCGATCTCGACCCGGCCCGCGGGGCTCGCCGCGGACTTCGGTTTGAACGCCGGCCTCTATCGGCTCTCCGAGGCGCAGGCCCAGGCGATCCTCGACATGCGCCTGCACCGCCTCACCGGCCTCGAGCGCGGCAAGATCATCGAGGAATACCGCACACTGCTCGACAGTATCCGCGACCTGTCGGACATCCTGGCGCGCCCCGAGCGGCTCACGGAAGTGGTGCGCGGCGAGCTGATCGTGGTGCGCGACAGCTACGGCGATGCACGCCGCACCGAAATCAGCCGCGATCACCTGAACCTCACCACCGAGGACCTGATCGAGCCGCAGGACGTGGTGGTGACGCTCTCGCACGCCGGCTACGCCAAGAGCCAGCCGCTCACCGAATACCAGACGCAGCGGCGCGGCGGGCGCGGCAAGACCGCTACCGCGGTCAAGGACGAGGACTTCGTCGAGAAGCTGTTCGTCGCCCACACCCACGACACGGTGCTGTGCTTCTCCAACCGCGGCAAGGTGTACTGGCTCAAGGTCTATGAGCTTCCCCAGGCCGGGCGCGGCGCGCGCGGTAAGCCGATGGTGAACCTGCTGCCCCTGAGCGAGGGCGAGAAGATCAACGCACTGTTGCCCGTGAAGCTCTACGACGAGCAGCACTTCGTGTTCATGGCGACGCGCGCCGGCACCGTGAAGAAGACGCCGCTCGCGGCGTTCTCGCGCCCGCGCTCGACCGGCATCATCGCGGTCGATCTCGCCGACAACGACCAGCTGGTGGGCGTTGCGATCACCGACGGCCAGCGCGAGATCATGCTGGTGTCCTCCGGCGGCAAGGCGATCCGCTTCCGCGAGGAGGAGGTGCGCTACATGGGGCGCGAGGCCGCCGGCGTGCGCGGCATCCGCCTGGGCGCCGGACAGGAAGTGATCGCGCTCATCGTGGTGGGCGAGGGCGAGGTGCTCACGGCCTCGGCCGCCGGCTACGGCAAGCGCACGCCGCTCGAGGATTTCCCCGCCCACGGCCGCGGCGGCCAGGGCGTGATCGCGCTGCAGACCGGGGGCCGCAACGGCGACACGGTGGCGGCGCTGCAGGTGCTGCCGGGCCAGGAGATCATGATGATCAGCTCGACCGGCACGCTGGTGCGGACCACGGTGGACGAGATTTCGGTGCAGGGCCGCAATACCCAGGGTGTGCGGCTGATCCGTCTCGGCGAGGGCGAACGGCTGGCCGGCATCGAGCGCATCGAGAGCCTCGAGGCGGGCGACGAGGACGCCGCGGACGCCGGGGAGCTCGCGGCCGGCGCCACCGGCGCGGCCGCCGATCCGGAGCCGAGCGGCCCGCAGACCTGAAGCACCGTGCGCGCATATAACTTCGCTGCGGGGCCGGCCGCGCTGCCCGTCGAGGTGCTCGAGCAGGCCCGCGAGGAGCTCACCGACTGGCAGCACCTCGGGGCTTCGGTGATGGAGGTCAGCCACCGAGGCAAGCCCTTCCTCGCCATGGCGCGTGAGACCGAGAGCGATCTGCGCGAGCTGCTCGCGATCCCGGCGAACTACCGCGTGCTCTTCATGCAGGGCGGGGGCGCCGCACAGTTCTCCGTCGTGCCGCTCAACCTCGCCGCGCGGGAGGCGACCGTCGACCAGGTGGTCACGGGCCACTGGTCGAAGCGGGCGATCGATGAGGCGCGGCGGCTGGTCGCGCACGTCAACGTGGCGGCGGACGAGGCCGGCTCGAACTACACCACGGTTCCGCGCGCCGCGGCGCTGCGGCTCACCCCCGGCGCCGCCTACGTGCACTACTGTCCGAACGAGACCATCGGCGGGGTCGAGTTCCCCTACGTGCCCGCGACCGGTGCGGTGCCGCTCGTGGCCGACATGTCCTCGACCATCCTGTCGCGCCCCATCGACGTCACCCAGTTCGGGGTGATCTACGCCGGCGCACAGAAGAACATCGGCCCCTCGGGCCTGGTGGTCGTGATCGTGCGCGAGGATCTGCTCGGGCGCGCCCGCACGGACATCCCGGCGGTTTGGAGCTACCGGAACATCGCCGCTGAAGGCTCGATGTTCAACACGCCGCCGACTTTCTCGTGGTATCTCGCCGGACTCGTGTTCAAGTGGGTGAAGGCGCGTGGCGGACTCGCCGGGATGGGCGAGCGCAATCGCGCCAAGGCCGAGCGGCTCTACGCCGCGATCGATGCTTCCGGTTTCTACGCCAACCCGGTGGCGCGTGAGTGCCGCTCGTGGATGAACGTACCGTTCACGCTGCGCGATGCGTCTCTCGAGGGCGCCTTCGCCGCCGAGGCGCGCGCGGCGGGGCTCATCAACCTCGAGGGCCACCGCTCGGTCGGCGGCATGCGCGCGAGCATCTACAACGCCATGCCGCCCGAGGGAGTGGCCGCCCTCATCGCCTTCATGCAGGACTTCGAGCGCCGTAAGGGCTGATCAGCAGCGCGCCATGACCTTCCGCATCCTCACGCTCAACGACATCAGCCCGCGCGGGCTCGCGCGGCTGCCGCGCGAGCGTTACGAGGTCGGCCCCGAAGTCGCCGATCCGGACGCGATCCTGTTGCGCTCCGCGGTGCTAGAGGCCGCAGCGATCCCGGCGAGCGTGCGTGCCGTGGGCCGCGCCGGAGCCGGAGTCAACAACATCCCGGTCGAGGCGCTCAGCCGGCGCGGCGTGCCGGTGTTCAACACGCCCGGCGCCAACGCCAACGCCGTCAAGGAACTGGTGCTGGCGGGCCTGCTGCTGGCGGCACGCAACCTGGGGCCCGCCTGGCTCTTCGCCCGCGATCTCGCCGGAGACGATGCGGCGATCGAACGGGAAGTGGAGCGGGGCAAGAGGCAATTCGTGGGCGTCGAGCTCCCCGGGCGCACGCTCGGGGTCGTCGGCCTCGGCGCGATCGGGGTCGAGGTGGCGAACTCCGCGCTCGCGCTCGGCATGAAGGTGCTCGGCTACGATCCACAGATCACCGTGCAGCGCGCCTGGCAGCTGTCGGCGAGCGTCGAGCAGGCGCTGTCGCTCGAGGACCTGTTCGCACGCGCGGATGCCATCACGGTGCACGTGCCGCTCAATGCCGCCACCAACCACCTGGTCAACGCCGCGCGGCTCTCGCTCCTCCAGCCCGGCGCGATCCTGCTCAACTTCGCGCGCGCCGGGATCGTCGACGATGCGGCGGTGATCGCCGCGCTCGCCGCCGGGCGGCTGCGCGCCTATGTCTGCGACTTCCCCAACAACGCGCTCAGGGGCCACCCAAGGGTCGTGACGCTGCCGCACCTCGGTGCCTCGACCGGGGAGGCGGAGGAGAACTGCGCCGTGATGGCCGCCGACCAGTTGCGCGAGTTCCTCGAAAACGGCAACGTCAGGAACAGCGTCAACTACCCGGAGGCGGTGCTGCCGCGGCTGCCGAGCACGACGCGGCTCGCGATCGCCAACCGCAACGTGCCGAACATGGTGGGCCAGATCTCGACCTGTCTTGCGATGCATCGCATCAACATCGCCGACCTGCTCAACAAGTCGCGGGGCGAGTACGCCTATACCCTGATCGATGCCGACGGCGCAGTGGGGCAGGAGTTGCTCGCGGAGCTCGCCGGCATCGAGGGCGTGCTCTCGGCGCGCATCCTGTGAGAGCCAAGAAGGCGCCACCCCGCGCAAGCTCCGGCAGGCGCCGCCGCAAGGCGGCCGCCGCGGCGCCCGCCGCTGCAACGCCCGCCGCCGCAACGCCCGCCGCCGCGGCGCGCCCGGATCTCGAGCAGGTCCGCGGCCGGATCGACGCCGTGGACGTCGAGATCCAGCGCCTTATCAATGAGCGTGCCAGGCTTGCGCAGCTGGTCGGCATCTCCAAGAGCGGCGCGACCGGGCGCACCGTCGACTTCTACCGTCCCGAGCGCGAGGCGCAGGTGCTGCGCGCCGCGCGCGAGCGCAACCTCGGGCCCCTCAAGGACGAGGAGGTGCTGCGCCTCTTCCGCGAGATCATGTCGGCGTGCCTCGCGCAGCAGGAGCCGCTCAAGGTGGCGTTCCTGGGTCCCGAGGGCACTTTCACCCAGACGGCGGTGCTCACCCATTTCGGGCATTCGGTGCGGGGGCTGCCGCTCGCCTCGATCGACGAGGTGTTCCACGAGGTCGAAGCCGCGAGCGCCGACTTCGGCGTGGTACCGATCGAGAACTCGACCGAGGGCACGATCAATCACACGCTCGACCGCTTCCTTACTTCGCCTTTGAAGATCTGCGGCGAGGTGGAGCTGCGCATCCGTCACCACCTCATGGGCAGCATGAGCGACCTCGGCCGCATCGAGCGCGTCTGCTCGCATCCGCAGTCGCTCGCCCAGTGCCGCGCGTGGCTCGAGGAGTATCTGCCGGGAGTCGAGCAGGTGCCGGTATCGAGCAACGCCGAGGGCGCGCGGCGCGCGCGCGACGAGAAGGGAAGTGCGGCTATTGCCGGCGCGACCGCCGCGGAGGTCTATGGCCTCAAAGTGCTCGCGGCCGAGATCGAGGACCGCGCCGACAACACCACGCGCTTCCTGGTGCTGGGGCGCAAGCTCTTCACCCCGAGCGGCGCCGACCGCACCACGCTCCTGGTATCGGTCGGACACACCGACGCGCCCGGCGCGCTCTACCGGCTGCTCGAGCCGCTCGCCCGGCACAAGGTGAGCCTCACCCGCATCGAGTCGCGGCCCTCGCACCGGCGCAAGTGGGACTACGTGTTCTTCATCGACTTTGAGGGTCACGCGCAGGAGCGCCACGTTCGCCAGGCGCTTGCCGCGCTCAAGCGCCGCGCGTCGCTGTTCCGCGTGCTCGGCTCCTACCCGCGGGCGGTGCAGTGAGTGCGGGCGCGCCGGCGCTCGCCGCGGCGCGCTACCGCGTGCTGCCCGGCGGCACCGTGTCGGGGACCCATACGGTCCCCGGCGACAAGTCGATCTCGCACCGCGCGCTCATGTTCGGCGCCATCGCCACGGGCGACACCCGCATCCAGGGCTTCCTCGCCGGCGGGGATTGCCTGTCGACGCTCGCCGCGCTGGGTGCGCTCGGTGTGCGCATCGAGCGGCCGCGCGACACGGAAGTTCTCGTGCACGGCGTCGGCATGGACGGACTTAAGGCCGCCGCGGCGCCGCTCGACATGGGCAACGCCGGCACGGCCATGCGGCTCTTCACCGGGCTGCTCGCGCCGCAGAAGTTCAACTCGACGCTGGTCGGGGACGCCTCGCTGATGCGCCGGCCGATGCAGCGCGTGGTGGTGCCGCTCGCCATGATGGGCGCACAGATCCGCACCCACGACGGGCGTCCGCCGGTCGAGATCCGCGGCACGCCGCACCTGCGCGCCATTCACTACAGCCTGCCGGTAGCGAGTGCGCAGGTGAAGTCCGCGGTGCTGCTCGCCGGGCTCAGCGCCGCGGGCCGCACGAGCGTCACCGAGCCCGCGCCCTCGCGCGATCACACCGAGCGCATGCTGGCCGCCTTCGGCGTGGCGCTCGAGCGCGAGGGCCGCACCATCGCGCTCGAGGGTGGGCAGGCGCTCACCGGGACCGAGGTGGCGGTGCCGGCGGATTTCTCCTCGGCGGCGTTCTTCATCGTGGCGGCCTGTCTCGCCGGCGTTCCGGGCCTCACGCTCACCAACGTGGGCGTGAACCCGACGCGTACCGGGCTGCTCGACCTGCTGCGGCGCATGGGCGCGGACATCCGCGTGCACGCGCGCACGGTGAGCGCCGCACCGGGCGCCGAGCCGGTCGCCGACCTCGAGATCCGCCGCAGCCAGTTGCACGGCATCACCGTGCACGAGTCGGAGGTACCGCTCTCGATCGATGAGTTTCCGGCGTTCTTCGTGGCCGCCGCCTGTGCGAGCGGCGAGACGCAGGTGCGCGGGGCGCTCGAGCTGCGCGTCAAGGAGAGCGATCGCCTCGCGGCGATGGCCGACGGGCTCACCACGCTCGGCGTCGAGAACCAGCTGCTGCCCGATGGACTATGGCTGCGCGGTGCCGAAGGGCTCACGGGCGGGACCATCGACAGCCGCGGCGATCACCGCATCGCCATGGCATTCGCGGTGGCCTCGCTCAGGGCCGCAGCGCCCATCGAGATCCTGGACGTCGCCAACGTCGCCACTTCCTTCCCCGGGTTCGTCGAGCTCGCCCGCGCGGCCGGCTTGCGCATCGAGGCGCTCTGACCCAACCTGTCGCGCGGATGACCGGCTCCTCCTTTCCTATCGTCTGTATCGACGGCCCGAGCGGCTCGGGCAAGGGCACCATCAGCCGCGCCGTGGCGCGCCAGGTGGGCTGGCGGCTGCTCGATAGCGGTGCGCTCTACCGTCTGGTGGCGCTCGCCGGCGCGGCGTCCGGTATTGCAGGCGATGACGCGCCCGGCCACGCCGCCGTGGCGCGTGCCATGCGGGTCGAGTTCGGCTGGCGGCCCGACGGCGAGGAGCAGGTGCGGCTCGATGGGCGCGACGTGAGCGCCGAGCTGCGCTCGGAGACCGCGGGCGCCGGGGCTTCGCGTGTGGCGGCCTGGCCCGAGGTCCGCACGGCGCTCCTCGAGCGGCAGCGGGCCTTCGCCCAGGCCCCGGGACTGGTCGCCGATGGGCGCGATATGGGCACCGTGGTGTTTCCCAGTGCCCCCCTCAAGATATTCCTGACCGCGACCCCCGAAGAAAGGGCCCTGCGGCGCTATAAGCAGTTGAAAGACAAGGGGTCCGCTGTTAACCTTGCCGCCCTTTCGCGCGAGATAGCCGAGCGGGACCTGAGGGATCAGACCCGTCAGGTCGCCCCGTTGCGTCCGGCGGCCGATGCCTGTGTCATCGACTCCACCGGTCTCAGCGTCGAGGCGGTCGTCGCCAGGGTGCTGGAACTGGGGGTCGCTCGTCGCCTTTGGCCGCAAGGCCCGAAGGCTTAAGTCCCGCGCGAAGAGGTTATGTGAGGTCGGTGCCTGCCGGATGCGGGCGCCTGTTACGGTTTCCTGATGCCACACGGATGGGGCTCAGAGTCGGCACGCACGGCGTGCAAAGTGAAGGTATGTCAGAAAGTTTTGCCCAACTCTTCGAGAATAGTCTAGCCAACCAGCGCATCCGTCCCGGCATGATCCTGACCGGGCTGGTGATCGACGTCACGCCCGACGTCGTCATCGTCAACGTCGGACTGAAGTCCGAGGCCGTCATCCCGCTCGAGCAGTTCAAGAACGAGCGCGGTGAGATCGAGGTCAAGTCCGGCGACAACGTCGAGGTCGCCCTCGACTCGGTCGAGGACGGCACCGGCGAGACGCGCCTGTCGCGCGAGAAAGCCAAGCGCGCGCGCACCTGGACACGCCTCGAGGAAGCGTTCAACAAATCCGAGATCGTCACCGGCGTCATCACCGGCCGCGTCAAGGGCGGCTTCACCGTCGAGATCGAGAATGTGCGGGCGTTCCTGCCCGGCTCGCTCGTCGACGTGCGCCCGGTGCGCGACACCTCTTACCTCGAGGGTAAGCCTCTCGAGTTCAAGGTCATCAAGCTCGACCAGAAGCGCAATAACGTCGTGGTCTCGCGCCGTGCGGTCGTCGAGCAGGAATTCTCCGCGGAGCGCTCGGCGCTCCTCGACAACCTGCAGGAAGGCGCGGTCGTCAAAGGGACGGTGAAGAACCTCACCGACTACGGTGCGTTCGTCGACCTCGGCGGCATCGACGGCCTGCTGCACATCACCGACATGGCCTGGAAGCGCGTCAAGCATCCTTCCGAGGTCGTGAAGGTCGGAGACGAGGTCGAAGTGCGCATCCTCAAGTTCGACCGCGAGCGTTCGCGCGTCAGCCTGGGGTTGAAGCAGCTCGGCGCCGACCCGTGGGAGAACATCGCGCGGCGCTACCCGCCGGGCACCCGCGTGTTCGGCAAGGTCACCAACATCGCCGACTACGGCGCCTTCGTCGAGATCGAGGACGGCGTCGAGGGCCTGGTGCACGTCTCGGAGATGGACTGGACCAACAAGAACGTCAACCCCGCGAAGGTGGTGCACAGCGGCCAGGAAGTCGAGGTTATGGTGCTCGACGTCGATGAGGAGCGGCGCCGCATCTCTCTCGGCCTGAAGCAGTGCCAGGCCAACCCGTGGAAGGAGTTCGCCGAGAACTACAACCGCGGCGACAAGGTGGGCGGGCAGATCAAGTCGATCACCGACTTCGGCATCTTCATAGGGCTCCCCGGCAACATCGACGGCCTGGTGCACCTCTCCGACATCTCCTGGGATCAGCCGGGCGAGGAGGCGGTGCGCAACTACCAGAAGGGCCAGCAGCTCGAGGCCATGGTGCTGTCGATCGATCCGGAGCGCGAGCGCATTTCGCTCGGCATCAAGCAGCTCGCCAAGGACCCGTTCTCGGCCTACATCGCCGACAACCCCAAGGGCACGATCGTCAGGGGCACGGTGAAGGAAGTCGATGCGCGCGGTGCCGTGATCGATCTCGGCAACGGCGTCGAGGGCCAGCTGCGCGCCTCCGAGCTCGGCCGCGACCGCGTCGAGGACGCGCGCGCGGTGCTCAAGGTCGGGGAAGAAGTCGAGGCGAAGTTCACCGGCGTCGACCGTAAGTCGCGCACGATCTCGCTGTCGATCAAGGCGAAGGAAATGCACGACGAGGCCGAGGCGGTACAGAGCTACCGCTCGGAAGTCGCGCCGAGCGGCACCAGCCTCGGTGACCTCCTCAAGGAGCAGATCGGCTCGGGCGGCGAGCGCGGCGGCTGAGAGGCGCCATGACGAAGTCCGAGCTCATCGAGATCATCACCGCCAAGCAGAAGCATCTGCCGGCGAAGGACGTCGAGCTGGCGCTGAAGCAGATTCTCGAGATCATGAGCGATGCGCTCTCGCAGGGAGAGCGCATCGAGATCCGGGGCTTCGGCAGCTTCTCGCTGCACTTCCGCCCGCCGCGTCAGGGGCGTAATCCCAAGACCGGTGAGGCGGTGGCACTCTCGGGCAAGCACGTGCCGCACTTCAAGCCCGGCAAGGACCTGCGCGAGCGCGTCAACGACGGCGCCGACCGTCCGATCCGCGACTGATAGCCCAGGGCCGGCGCGCGCCCTTCAGGCGCGCGTTATACCCCGTCGTACGGACCTGTTATCGTCAGCGCCGTGTTCGAGCTGCCTCCGGTCTTCCTGGCGCTGGCCTTCGTCCTGGTAGGCCTCGCCACTTATTTCCTCGGGCGCCGGAACGGCGCCGCGCGCACCGTGCGGCTGCCGCGCGACTACTACGAGGGCCTCGATCACCTGATCAACGACCGCTTCGACCATGCCGCCGAGATCCTGGCGCGCATGGCCGCGGCCGACGGCGATGCGGCGGAGATCCAGTTCGCGCTCGGGAGCCTGTTCCGCCGCCGCGGCGAGGTCGAGCGCGCCATCGCCATCCACTCGCGGCTGCGCGAGCACGGCGGCAGCAGCGTGAGCGACAAGGCGGCCTTCGCACTGGCGCTCGATTACCTCTCGGCCGGCCTCATGGACCGCGCCGAGCAGGTGCTGGAAGAGGTCGCCGCCTCGCGCGAGTACCGCCACGCCGCCCTCGATCACCTGGTGCGCATCTACGAGTCGCAGGGCGACTGGGCCAAGGCGCTCAAGGTCTTCCACGCGCTCCCGGCCGGCGTGCAGGCCGAACGGCGCCAGGTGGCGGCGCATTATCTGTGCGAGCTTGCCGAGCACGCCCTCCTGCAGGGCGATCCGGAGCGCGCGCGGACGCTCCTGCGCCAGGCACGCACTCACCAGGAGGCATTGCCGCGCGCCGATATCCTCACCGCGCGCCTCGCCGAGGGCGAGGGCGACAAGGACGGGGCGCTGCTGCTCTACCTGCAGGCGCTCGAGGCAGCGCCGGGACTCGCGCTCGAAATCATTCCGCCGGTGCTGCGCATCGCGGGCGCCACCGGCGGTACCGACGTGCTCAGCGAACTCGGCAAGCGCCTCAGGCAAAGCGGCCGGGTCAGCCCGCGCCAGCTCGCCTGGCTGCTCGCTACCGCGGTGCCGGCCGGCGAAGTCGCGCGACTCCCGGGAATCGCCGCTGAGCTCGGGCCGGGCGTCGAGTCGGTGGCCGATGCCACCTCCCTCAGCACGCTGCTCGCCCGCATCGGCGATGCCGGCGGCCGTTACCAGTGTGAGGACTGCGGCTTGAACAGCGTCGGCTGGTACTGGCACTGCCCGAAATGCCGCGCGTGGGACACGCTGCGGCCGGCGGTGTTCAAGTGGGCCGAGCGTGTCGATCAGAGCGCGCGGCCTTCTCAGGCCTCTTAAGGAGACACTCGCAATGACCGCTTCGAGGCCGGTGATCCGCACGGCAGTGTTCCCGGTGGCCGGCCGCGGCACGCGCTTCCTGCCCGCCACCAAGGCGAGCCCCAAGGAGATGCTGCCGGTGGTGGACAAGCCGCTCATCCAGTACGCGGTCGAGGAGGCGCTCGCCGCCGGCGCGCGTCGCCTGGTGTTCGTCACCGGCGCCTCCAAGCGCGCCATCGAGGATCACTTCGATTCCGATCAGGAGCTCGAGCACATGCTCGAGAGCCAGGGGAAGAGCGATCTGCTGAAGCAGCTGCGCAGCGTCCTGCCTTCCTACGCCTCGTGCATCTATATCCGTCAGCCCGCCCCCTTAGGGTTGGGCCACGCGGTGCTGTGCGCGCAGCCGGCGGTCGGCGCCGAGCCCTTCTTCGTGCACCTGGCGGACGACCTCATCAAGAGCGAGGTGGCGTGCCTCGCGCAGATGGCACGCGTCTACGAGGCCAAGCGCGCCAGCGTACTCGGCGTCGAGGCGGTGGCGCGCCGCGACACCGAGAAGTACGGCATCGTCGCGGTGGAGGGCGGCGAGAAGGCGACCACCAGCCGTGTGCGCCAGATCGTCGAGAAACCCAAGCCCGCGGCAGCCCCCTCCAATCTCGCGGTGGTCGGCCGCTACGTGCTGGCGCCGGCGATCTTCGAGCACCTCGAGCGCATCGGGCAGGGCGCGGGCGGAGAGATCCAGCTGACGGATGGCATCGCCGCGCTGATGCACGAGGAGGCGGTGTATGCCTACCGTTTCGCCGGCAAGCGCTACGACTGCGGCAGCAAGCTCGGCTATCTCCAGGCCACCGTCGAGTACGCGCTCGGTCACCCCGAGCTCGGCGCTGCCTTCCGCAAGTACCTCGAGGCGCTCGAGCTCACGGCAGCCAAACCGTCACCACGGCGCCGCCGCCCGCGCGGTTCGCGAGGCTCAGCCGGCCGCCGTGCGCCTCGACGATCTCGCGGCACAGGGTGAGACCCAAGCCCGTTCCGGCGGGCTTGGCCGGTGTCTGCGCGGTGCGCGCGGACAGGCAGCGGACACCTGCCGGACATGTCCAGCGCATAGCCTCATACCTTCTGGGTCTTGCGCGAATGAGCACCGCGGCCGCAAAGTCAGGGCTGGCTTGTGTCAGCGTTTCGAGGGGGTCTTGAAGCTAAAGGAGCAGCCGATGGCCACACGTCGTTCCGTTGAGACTCCCGCAACCACCGCGAGCGGCGCGCGCAGCGCGCCGGCCAAGGGCAAGCGGTCCACCAGCAGCAAACCCGCAGGCCGCGCCACCGTTTCGGCCGAAGACCGCCGGACGATGATCGCGGAGGCCGCGTACCTGCGCGCCGAGCGCCGCGGCTTTGATCCCGGCCACGAGACCGAGGACTGGCTGGCAGCGGAGGAGGAAGTGGACGCACTGCTCGCGCTCGGGCAGGGCGGTCCGGCGCAGTAACAGCGGCGGAGCCCGCGGCCGCGCTTCAGTGCGCGGGCGGTGCCCCGGCCGGAAGTTTCTCGCCCTCGGCCGGTGGGGCCCCGGGCGGGCGCGCCTTGGGCGGCCGCAGCCCCTTGGAATAGAGCAGCCGGCCGTCGGGCGTCAGGAACACCGCATCGAAGTCCGGCAATCGCTGGATGATCTCGAGCGCCTTCTGCGGCCCCAAAACGAAAGCGGTCTTCGACAGTCCGTCGGTTTGCGTCGCGGTCGGTCCGATGATGGTGGCGCTGCGCACCTTGGTGGCCGAATGCCCGGTGCGCGGATCGATGATGTGGTGATAGCGGATCCCGTCCTCATCGAAATAGCGCTCGTAGTCGCCCGAGGTCGAGACCGCGGCATCCGCGAGCGGAATGCGCGTCACCACCTTGTTGGGATCGTGCGGGTCATCCGGGTGCGCGATCGATACCAGCCACGGGCGCCCGCGACGATCGCCGAGCAGGCGGCTGTCGCCGCCGGCGGTCACGAGCGCGTGCTCGACGCCGCGCGCCTTGAGGATGGCGATCCCGCGGTCGACCGCGTAGCCCTTGGCGATGCCGCCGAGGTCGATGCGCATGCCGGCATGGCCGAATCGGATGGTGTGGTGTGCCGCGTCGAAGATGAGGTTGCGCCAGTTGACGGCCGGCAGGGCGTCCTTGATCTGATCCTCGGTCGGATGCACGTGCAGCGGGTAGTTATAAAGGTAGCCGACGCTCGCGTAGGTGATGTCGAAGGCGCCCTCGGTGAGCTCGGAGAAATGCGTCGACAGCTTGATCAGGTCGAACAGCTCCGCATCGACCTGCACCGGTTCGGTGGCCGCTCTCTGGTTGATGAGCGAGAGCTGGCTTTCGGGCTTGTAGTGGCTCATGAGCTCATCGATGCGGCGCATCTCGGTCATCACCGCCGCGATCGCCGCATTGCCTTGCGCCGGATCGTCCGCCCAGAGCTCGACGTACACGCGCGTGCCCATGATGGCTTCGGTGTCTTCGAGCCACGCCGCGCGTGCCGGCGGCGCCAGGGTGAGCGCGAGGAGCACGGCCGCGAGCGCCGCCAACCCTCGTACCGTCATCCGCTGCGTTCCTTCCATGAGGCCTCCGGGCCGCTAGCCTAACCGGCCTCAGGGGAGCGTGTCTGCGCGCTCCGCGCCCCGTGCGTGCTCCCGATGCGGCGATTGGGGTATTCTGCCTCTCGCTGCGACAACAGCGGTCACTCACAGGGGAGAGCGACTCATGAATCTCGGGAAACTCAATGGTTTGGTGTGCGGCGCGCTGTGCGCAGCCGCGCTTGCCGCTGCACCCGCGGTCTCGCTGGCACAGGCCGCGACGACTCCCGCGGCGAGCAGCAGCTCGAGCGGACCGGTGACCTGCAAGGACGGCACGACCTCTGCGCACGGCGGCCGCGGCGCGTGCAGCGGTCACGGTGGTATCGACAAGTCGGCGACTGCGGCGTCCGCGGCCGCGCCTGCGACTCCTGCCGCGGCGCCAGCCGCACCGGCTGCAGCCGCACCCGCCACGCCTGCCGCGTCTGCCTCAAGCAGCAGCTCGAGCGGACCGGTGACCTGCAAGGACGGCACGACCTCGGCGCACGGCGGCCGCGGCGCCTGCAGCGGCCACGGTGGCATCAACAAGTCGGCTGCGGCGGCGCCTGCGGCAGCTCCCGCGGCAGCAGCTCCGGCTGCGGCTGCCGCACCAGCTGCACCGGCAGCAGCCGCGGCAGCGCCGGCGGCTCCGGCGGCCAAAGCGGCCAAAGCGGCCGCTGCGGCGCCCGCGGCGCAGGCCGCTCCCGGGGGCGGACCCGGCATGGTGTGGGTCAACACCTCGAGCAAGGTGTACCACTGCCAGGGTGACCAGTGGTACGGCAAGACCAAACAGGGCTCGTACATGAGCGAGGCGCAGGCCAAGGCGCAGGGTGCGCGTCCGGATCACGGCAAGCCCTGCTCGTGAGGCATGACGACACGGCGTGAGCTGTTGCTGGCAGCTGCCGGCGGCTGGCTGCTCGGTAGCACAGCCCCGGCGGGCCGCGGCGCGCTCGCGGCTGAGCCCGCCGGCGCCGATCCGCTCGAGGCGCCTGCCGGGAAGAAACCGCTCATCCGCCGCGCCTGGCGGCCGCCGAACTACGAGACGCCGCTCGAAGGGCTGGTGCCGCTCTACACGCCGAACGATCTGTTCTTCGTCCGCTATCATCTCGCGGTGATCCCGGAGATCGACGTCGATACCTGGCGGCTGAAGGTGGGCGGCGGCGCCGCGCAGCGGCCGCTCGCCGTGACGCTCCACGACCTCAAGCACGACTTCAAGCGCGTGACGCTGACGGCGGTCAACCAGTGCTCCGGGAATCGCCGCGGCCTCTTTACTCCGCGCGTCCCGGGCGTGCAGTGGGGGAACGGCGCGATGGGCAACGCCGAGTGGACCGGGGTGCGGCTGCGCGATGTGCTGGATAAGGCCGGCGTCGCCGCCGGCGCGGTCGAGGTGGTGTTCAACGGCGCCGACCTCCCGGTGCTGGCCGCGACGCCCGACTTCCTCAAGAGCCTGCCGATCGAGCGGGCGCTCGATGAGAACACGCTGATCGCCTTCGAGATGAACGGTAAGGCGCTGCCGCACCTGAACGGCGCGCCGGCGCGGCTCGTCGTGCCCGGCTGGACCGGAACCTACTGGGTGAAGCACCTGACGGAAGTCCGCATCGAGTCGGCGCCGTTCGATGGTTTCTGGATGAAGAGCGCGTACCGGCTGCCGACCGGCGTATTTCCCGGCGCGCGCTTCAAGAGCCAGGAGACACGCGAGACGACGCCGATCACCGAGATCCTGGTGAACTCGCTCATCACGAGCCACGTCAACGGCGCACACGTCAAGCGCGGCGCACACGTCGAGCTCGCCGGCAAAGCCTGGGACGGCGGCTCGGGAATCGCCGCGGTCGAAGTCTCGACCGACGGGAGGCAGACCTGGACTGCGGCGACCCTCGGCCGCGACCTCGGCCGCTTCGGCTGGCGGGAGTTCCGCTACCGGTTCGACGCCACGCAGCCGGGGGCACTCACCGCGGCGGTGCGGGCCCGCAGCAACGACGGCGCGACGCAGCCCGACAAGCTCACTTTCAACGCCGCCGGCTACCACGACAACATCGTGCAGGCCGTGACGCTGGACGTCGGATGAGGCGCCCGCTCGTGCTCGTCGCGGTGTCGGCGGCGCTCGCGGTGGCGGCCGTGGCGGCGGCCGCGGCGGGGGAGGAGAGCCTCACGCTGCACGAGGGGTCTGCTCGCGAACTGACCGCGGGCCGCTGCGCCATCTGCCACAGCCTCGACTACATCCCGAACAACGCCCCGGTCATGGACCGTAGCGGTTGGCAGAAGACCATTCAGAAGATGCGCGAGCGTTTCGGCGCCCCGATCAGCGACCCGGAGGCGCAGCAGATCCTCGACTACCTGGCCGGGAACTACGCGGGCAAGTCCCAATAAACGCATCAAATGGACGGCTCCCTCAAGGGCAAGACACTCTTTATTACGGGCGCGAGCCGCGGCATCGGGCTCGCGATCGCGCTGCGCGCGGCGCGCGACGGCGCCAACATCGCGGTCGCGGCCAAGACCGCCGAGCCGCACCCGAAGCTCGCCGGCACCATCTACACCGCAGCCGCCGAGATCGAGCGCGCCGGCGGCCGCTCGCTCCCGCTGGTCGTCGACGTGCGCGAGGAGGCGCAGGTGGCTGCGGCGGTCGAGCGCTGCGCCGAGCACTTCGGCGGCATCGACGTGTGCGTCAACAACGCCTCGGCGATCAATCTCGCGCCCACCGCCGAGATCGACATGCGCCGCTACGATCTCATCCAGCAGATCAACACCCGCGGCACCTTCGTCACCACCCGTGCCTGCCTGCCGTTCCTGAAGCGCGCCGCCAATCCGCACGTGCTGACGCTGTCGCCGCCGCTCGACCTGCGGCCCCAGTGGTTCGCGCCGCATCTTGCCTACTCGCTGTCGAAGTACGGGATGTCGCTGTGCATGCTCGGGATGGCGGAGGAATACCGGGCGGCCGGCATTGCCTGCAACGCGCTCTGGCCGCGCACCACGATCGCCACCGCGGCGGTGGAGTTCGCGCTCGGCGGGCCGGCGATGATGCGCCGCTCGCGCAAGCCTGAGATCGTCGCCGACGCGGCCCATGTGATCCTCACCGGACCTGCGCGCGAGTGCACCGGGCGCTTCCTGATCGACGACAGCGTGCTCTACGAGGCGGGCGTACGCGATTTCGACGCCTACAGCGTCGAGCCCGGCGCGACGCTGCTGGCGGACCTGTTTGTCGGGCGCGAGCTGGAAGCGCCTCCCGGGGTGCGCCTGGAGTTCCTGCGGTGAGCGCGGCGGCAAACCGCCGCATCGTTCTGGCGCGGCGCCCGCAGGGTGAGCCGGTGGCTGCCGACTTTCGTCTCGAAGAAGTGCCGGTGCCCGTGCCGGCGGCGGGGGAGGTGCTGCTGCGCACGCGCTACCTCTCGCTCGATCCCTACATGCGCGGCCGCATGAACGACGCGCGGTCCTACATGCCGCCCGTGGCGCTCGATGCACCGATGGCGGCGCAGACGGTGAGCGTGGTCGAGGCTTCCAACAACCCCGCTTACCGCGCCGGCGAGCTGGTGGTGGCGAATGCCGGATGGCAGGACTACGCCGTGTCGGACGGGCGCGATCTGATGCGTATCGATCCCGCGCTCGAGCGGCCCTCCTACGCCCTCGGGGTGCTCGGCATGCCCGGGCTCACGGCCTACGTGGGGCTGCTCGATATCGGCGAGCCGCGCTCCGGGGAGACGGTGGTGGTCGGCGCCGCCACCGGGGCCGTGGGGTCGGTGGTCGGACAGATCGCTAAGCTCAGGGGCTGCCGCGTGGTCGGGGTCGCGGGTGGCGCGGACAAGTGCGACTACGCGGTGAAGAACCTGGGGTTCGATGCCTGCATCGACCATCGTGCGGGGGAGCTGCGCGAGCGGCTCGCCGCCGAGTGCCCGAAGGGGATCGACGTCTACTTCGAGAGCGTCGGCGGCGAAGTGCTGTACGCGGCGGTGCCGCTGCTGAACGTCGGGGCGCGCGTGCCGCTGTGCGGTCTCATCGCCTGGTATAACCTCGATAAGCTGCCCGCGGGTGTCGATCGCACGCCGGCGCTCCTGTCGACCGTGCTGCGCTGGCGCATCAAGATCCAGGGATTCATCATTTTCGACCACTACCAGCGCTTTCCGGCCTTCTACAAGGACATGAGCGCGTGGCTGCGCGAGGGGCGGGTGCGTTACCGCGAGGAAGTGATCGAGGGACTGGAGCAGGCGCCCCGCGGCCTCATGGGGCTGCTGAGGGGCGAGAACTTCGGCAAGCTCGTGGTGCGGGTGTCGGGGAGCTGAGGCGTGGCGCAGCGGGTCACCGTGTCCTGGGTCTTCGATGTCATTTCGCCGTTCGCGTATCTGGGCCTGCGCGACCTCGAGCGGCTGCCGGCCCATGTCGAGCTGCGATTCGTGCCGGTGCTGCTCGCGCCGCTGCTGAATCACTTCGGGCAGATGGGACCTGCGGAGATTCCTTCCAAGCGCACGTTCACCTATCGATTCGTGCTGTGGCGCGCCCGCAGCTTAGGCCTCCCGATGCGCTTTCCGCCCGTGCACCCCTTCAACCCGCTCGCGGGGCTGCGTCTCATCGTGGCCGCCGGCAGCGATCGCCGCGCCGCCAGCACGGTGCTCGAGGCGGTGTTTCGCGACGGGCGCGACCTCACCGACCCCAATGTGATCGCCGATCTCGCGCGTGCGCTCGGCGTCGCCGAGCCCGAGCGAGCCGTCAGCGACCCCGCGGTCAAGCAGCGACTGCGCGAAAACACCGGCTGGGCGATCGCGCGCGGCGTGTTCGGCGTGCCGACACTGGTGATCGGGGAGGAACTCTTCTGGGGGCATGACGCCTTCCAGATGGCGCTCGACTACCTCGCCGATCCGGCCATGTTCCACACGGCGCAGATGCGCGCGGCAGAGCGGCTGCCCGTCGGCGTGGAGCGCGTGAGATGAGCGCAGGGCGCGTCCCGATGCTCGGCTGCCTCGCGCTGCTGTTGTCGCCGACGGCGCCGGGCGCGGATTACTGGGCCTACCAGTACAAGCACATCGACGTCACGGTCGCGGGCTCGAGCGGCTACGCGCAGCACGTGGCGCGCAACGCCGACCGCCTCGGCGTAGCGCTCTCGCAGGTGCTCAACTTCCGCTCCGATGCGCGCCTGCCGACCCATATCTTCGTCCTGCCGGACGATGAGGTCGTAAAGCTCCTCGGCGCGAGCGGCACGGCCAACTACAGTACGACCGGTTACGACACCACGGTGATCGCCAGCGCCGGGCGGAGCGAGGACGATCACTACTGGGGCGTGTACTTCGGCTACGTCGGGAGCCTGCTCGCCGGCGACGGCGCGTTGCGCTACCCGTACTGGCTGCGCCTCGGGGTGCCGGAGCTCTTTGCCACCACCGAGTTCGATCACGACCGCATCCGCACCGGCGGTATCGCGCCCGGTTACGCCTACACGGTCGCGGGCGGCAAACTGATTCCACTGCGTACCTTCCTCGGACTCGAGGAGCAGGACCCGCAGCTCCAGTCCGCCGGAATCGCCGACATGTACGCCGCCCAGAGCTGGTTCCTGACACGCGAGGTGCTGGTCGAGGGACGGCATCGCGACGAATTCTCCCGTTACCTGGCGCTCCTCAGTGAGGGCAGGGGAGAGCGCGCCGCCTTCACCGCGAGCTTCAGCGTGAGTTACGAGGACCTCGACCGGATGCTGCGCGCCGACCGGCGCGCCCCGGCGCACGTCTATGTCCTGCCGAGCCCGACCGACCAGCGGCCGGATGCGGCGCCGCCGCGCAAACTGGCTGCGCCCGAAGTCGCCGCGCGGCTCGCCGTCGCGAATCTCGCGGCCGGCCACCGTGCCGAGGCGCTGCGCTTCGCGGGTCAGGCGCTGGATGCCGACCCGGCCAACGAGACCGCGCTCTGCGCCGCCATCGAGGCGCAGCTGCTCAACTGGAACTACCCGGCGGTACTCGCGGCGGTGAACGCGCTGGTCGCGCACGGCCGGCCCTCGCCGCCGGTCCTGGCCGAGCGTGCCGCCGCGCTCACGATCCTCGCCTCCGCCGTGAGCGCCGGCCACGCCGATCTCGGGGTGGATGCCCCGACGCTGCTGCGCAACGCGCGCGAGGACTACCAGGGGGCGCTCGCCGCGGATCCGGAAGACTTACGCTCCTGGGCGGGGCTCGCCGGACTCTACGGCGCCGAGCGCGACGCCGCCGCGGCGCGCGCGCTGTTGCCCGCCGCGGCCGAAGCGCTCGGCCGCCATCCGCGCAACGCCAACCTGGCGTACGCGCTCGCCCACATGTGCGCGCAGACTCAACAGTGGGACTGCGCCGCGAAGTTCGCCGCGGTGTGGCGCGACAACGCCCTCACGCCTGCGAGCCGGGCGGACGCCGCGGCTTTCGAGGCGCGCTTAAGCGCCTACCGTGCGCGCCTCGCGAGCGCCGCGCCCGCCGGCTTGAGTCCAGCCGGGCCGGCTCAGCCGGCACCGGTCCCACCCGAGAGCCGCTGAAGGGCTGAGGTGCGCGCCACGGAAAAGCTGTTGCGGGCCCGGGAGGGTCTCTATATATTATCGACAAGATAATATTTACCACTGGCCGCACTTCCGACGCGTGTTGAACCGCGACGCGACCTTGACCCCCGCACACCGCCCGACGGCGGCGTCGCGCCGTTCCTGGTCGCTGGCCGCGCTGCTGCTCCTCAAGAGTGCCGCCGTCTGCGCCGCCGACCCGGCGCCTCCTCCTGCGCCGATCGATCTCGACGCCTTCGACGCCATGAAAAAGAGCGTGGCGCTGCCCGATGCCGAGAGGCTCGCCTACGTCGACATGGGCAGGCCCGACGGCGCGCCCGTGGTGCTGATCCACGGCTACACCGACAACGCCCGGGACTGGGTGCCGCTGATTCCCTACCTGTCGAAGAGCTTTCGCCTGATCGTGGTGGACATCCGCGGCCACGGCCGCTCGGGCAAGCCCGAGTGCTGCTATAGCCGCGTCGATTTCGCCTACGACCTGAAGCTCCTGCTCGATGCGCTGCACATCGAGCGTGCCGACATCGTCGGACACTCCCTCGGCAGCATCATCGCGCAGACCTTCGCCGAGGTCTGGCCGGAGCGCACCCGGCAGGTGGTACTGATCTCCTCGACCGGCGGCCACAAGGCGGGCTCGCCCCCGCCCCCGCCGGGGTTCGACTACGCCGCGGCAATCCGCGCGCTCAAGGAGCCGATCGATCCGGAATCGCCGTTCATGATCGAGTGGTGGGCATCGCCCACGCCGGTTGATGCGGACTTTCTGCGCCGCCAGCGCCGTGACGCGGCCGCCATCCCGTTGCGGGTGTGGCTGGCGGTGCTGGACCAGGCCCTCATCGACACGGATCTGCAGCGGACACTGCCGCGCCTCGTGGCGCCGACACTGCTCATCTGGGGAGAGAAGGACCCGCTGATGGAGGAGGAAGTACGGCAGACGCTCATCGCCGCGCTGCCGCAGGCCGAGGTGAAGGTCTTTGCGGGCCTCGGACACAACCCGTTCTGGGAGGAGCCGGCGCAATGCGCGGCGGTGATCAACGAGTTTCTGACGAAGGGGAGCATCCGACAATGAAATCAGGCTGGAGTACTGGAGGTTCGCGGCGCGCCGCAGGCGTGGCGGCCGCTGCATGGCTGATCGCATCCGGCGCCGCCACACCGGCGCTGTCGCAGGAGGCGCCGCAGAAGCAGGCGCAGGGGAGTGCCGAGACCACGGGCGAGATCGAGACCATCATCGTCAGCGCCCGCAAGCGCGACGAATCGATCGCGCAGGTGCCGACCAGCATCACCGCCTTCACTCCTGAGACGCTCAGGGACTACAACATCCAGTCGTTCGCCGACTACGCGACCAAGACGCCGGACCTGTCCTTTACCTACGGCGGCGGCCCGACCGGCATTGCCGACTCGAAAACCGTCGCGATCCGCGGCATCACCGGGCAGAACCTGTTCGGTACCGCGGGCGCTACCGGGTTCTACATCGACGACACGCCGGTGCCGGGTTCGCTCGATCCGCGCGTGGTCGATATCTCCAGTATCGAAGTGCTGAAGGGGCCCCAGGGCACGCTCTACGGCGAGAGCTCCCTCGGCGGCAACGTACGCCTGATCACCCGGCAGCCGGACGTGAACAGCAGCGGCTACGGCTACATGCTCGACGGCGGTGTCACCTCCGGCGGTGGCAGCCCCGACGGTGGCGGCAATTTCGTCGGCAACCTGGTGCTGATGCAGGGCACAGCCGCGCTGCGCGTGGTGCTGTTCGGAAACCACGACGCCGGCTACCTGACGCGCACCTGGCCGATCAATCCGCTCAGCCCCGCGAATGATCCGGCCGGCGGCGATCCCACGGAGAGCGTGCCCCGCGGCAGCTCGAGCGATCAGGGAGCCGTGTCGACCGGCGGCGGCTCACTCGCGCTGCTCGTGAAGCCGAGCGATGCGCTCGACATCAAGCTGCGGGTGCTCTATCAGGACTCGAAGGATCACGGCTTCCCGGCGACCTTCGCTCCGCTGCCGAATTTCGACCCGGTCTACACCATCGACCGCGCCTTCGACGTCCAGCCCTACGCAACC
>Ga0210394_10001219_pt1 | contig 42764 bp, 38 predicted proteins | sample IncBWC12MmetaG_FD_160121 | JGI IMG/M metagenome (GOLD analysis project Ga0210394, IMG submission 160121) | Forest soil microbial communities from Barre Woods Harvard Forest LTER site, Petersham, Massachusetts, United States - Inc-BW-C-12-M | ecosystem: Environmental > Terrestrial > Soil >...
GGTTGGCATTATTTTAAGCGTTAGTCGCGAAGTTTACGATAACGATGAAAAAGAAGAAATAGAAACTCAGAAAGGAGGCGAACTTGCCACAGCTTAAAGTAATATTAAGTGGCGGCGGCACGGGTGGGCATATTTTCCCTGCAGTTGCTATTGCTAATCAAATAAAAAAACAAGTGCCCGATGCAGATATTTTATTTGTGGGTGCTGAGGGCAGAATGGAAATGGAAAAGGTTCCGGCTGCCGGTTACAAAATTATAGGGCTTTGGATAAGCGGTTTGCAACGTAAACTTACGCTATCAAATTTATCTTTTCCGTTTAAAGTTATATCAAGCATTTTAAAAGCAAGAAAAATATTAAACGATTTTAAACCTAATGTTGTTATTGGCACAGGTGGTTACGCCAGCGGACCTATGTTGCGTGCTGCATCATCAAGAGGCATTGCTACTTTAATACAAGAACAAAATTCATATCCGGGCATAACTAATAAAATTCTATCGAAAAAAGTCAGTAAAATTTGTGTGGCTTACGAGGGCATGGATAAATTCTTCCCGAAAGAAAAAATTATTTTAACCGGCAATCCTGTCAGACAAGATTTACAACAAGTTGCTGATAAAAGAGAAGAAGGTTTGAAGTTTTTTAATCTGGATGGAAACAAAAAAATCATTTTAGTGGTTGGTGGTAGCCTTGGTGCTAAGGGCATTAACGAGGCTATGGGTAAAAGCTTACAACAGTTAGCCGATAATAATATTCAGTTAATTTGGCAAACAGGTAAAATTTATATTGATACCTCTAAGCAACAAACGGTTCCTTTTGCTGATAAAAATATAAAAGCCGTTGATTTTATTACCCGTATGGATTTGGCTTATGCTGTTGCAGATTGCGTGGTATCTCGTGCGGGTGCAGGTGCTATTTCAGAATTGTGTATCATTCAAAAGCCCTGCATTTTAGTTCCGTTACCAACGGCGGCAGAAGATCATCAAACTAAAAATGCCATGTCGTTAGTAAATAAAAACGCAGCCATTTTAGTAAAAGATAGTGAGGCTTCAGATAAACTAGTAACCGAAGCCGTTAAGCTGGTTACTGATAATGCCAAACAACAGGAGTTGAAACAAAATATGGCGAAAATGGCTTTACCAAATGCCGCAGAACTTATTACAAGTGAGGTTTTAAAATTAGTGAACTACAAATAATTTATTTGATACATGAACTTGTTTAATTATAAACTTATTTATTTTTTGGGCATTGGTGGCATTGGCATGAGTGCTTTGGCTCGTTATTTTAATCATTACGGCATTAAAGTGGCAGGTTACGATAAAACCCCCACTGCCCTTACCAGCGAATTACAAGCCGAAGGCATAGACATACATTTTGATGAGAATGTTGATTATTTGAATTACCTGCTTGCCGAATACGAAAAAGAAAATATTTTAATTGTTTACACACCCGCTGTACCAAAAGACCACGCCGAATTTGTTTTCGTGCAAAAAGAAAACTACACATTAAAAAAACGCGCCGAAGTTTTAGGTGAAATAACCAAGCAGTTTAAAACCATTGCTGTGGCAGGCACACACGGTAAAACAACTACATCTTCATTAGTAGCTCATATTTTAAAAACAGCCGGATTTGATTGCTATGCTTTTTTAGGAGGCATCACAAAAAACTACAACACCAATTTACTTTTAGGCAACAAACAACCTACCGAAAATACATTTGTAGTGGTTGAGGCTGATGAGTACGACCGTTCTTTTTTAACCCTACACCCTTATATGGGTGTTATCACAAGCGTTGATGCCGATCATTTAGACATATATGGTGATGTAAGTTACATGCATGAGTCGTATACCATGTTTGCAAATCAAGTTAGTGATAAGGGACATTTAATTGTTAAGAAAAATGTTGATAACACATTATCGCTCAAAGTAAAAAGGCACACATACGCCGTAAATTTAGAAGCAGATTTCTGTGCCAAAAATGTAGAAATACATGATGGCGATTTTTATTTTGATGTAGCGAGTTCTTTGTCGTATTTAAGTAATGCTGTGTTAGGCATTCCGGGTTTGCATAATGTAGAAAATGCAACCGCAGCAGTAGCTGTGGCGCAACTACTAAACATTGATAACACCGTAATAAAAGAAGCCTTACAAAGTTTTGGTGGTGTAAAACGCAGGTTCGATTATCGTGTAAAAACGAAAAACGTTATTTACATAGATGATTATGCGCATCATCCCGAGGAGTTGAAGGCAGCTATTGGTGCAGCAAAAGCCTTGTATCCGGCTAAAAAAATTACAGGCATTTTTCAGCCGCATTTATTTACGCGCACACGCGATTTTGCAGATGGCTTTGCCGATAGTTTGGATATGCTGGATGAATGTTTGTTGTTAGACATTTACCCCGCACGTGAGTTGCCCATTGAAGGAATAACATCGGCCATGTTGTTGAGTAAAATGAAATCGACCAACAAAAAAGTGTTGCAGAAAAACGAAGTGCTTAATTACTTAAAGGAACATAACACAGAAGTGCTGTTGACATTAGGAGCAGGAGATATAGACATGTTGGTTGAACCGATAGAAGGTTTTTTGAAAAAGAAAATGGAAGTGTCATCCTAAACTTGTTGAGGGGTGAATTTATAAAATGAAGAAAATTAATTTTAAAAAGATAGGAGTAATTGTTCTTTGGTTTCTTGGAATTGCAGGATTAGTAAGTTCGTTGGCATTTGTAACCGCCAGCGAAAAAAAAGTAAAAGGTAAAACCGTTACCGTTACTATTGAGCAGGATGATGATAACAGCTTTTTGGATGAAGATGATATTTTAAAATTTCTGAAAGACAGAAATGATACCCTTATCAATCAGCCTATGAAGGATATAAATGTGTATCGCTTAGAAAAAGCATTAAACACTCATCCATCTATTGCCAGTTCAGAAGTTGCGGTTACCGTAAGTGGTGATGTTAGCATTAATGTAAAACAACGCAAACCGGTTGTGCGCATCATTAACACACACGGCGAAAGTTTTTATATAGATAACAAAGCAACCATTATGCCTTTGGCAGATCATTATACGGCACGCGTGTTAATTGTAAATGGTTTCATCCCTGAAAAATATTCTCAGTTTTATAATTTCTCTATCCCTCAAATAGAAAAAGATTCAGCCTTTAAAGCCATCACCGTAATAGATGATATATATGAAATAGCCAACTACATTAAAAATGATTCGCTTTTAAACGGATTAATAACACAAGCTTACGTAAATAGTGAAAGAGAAATTGAACTATATCCTGCAATTGGAAATCAGAAAATAATTTTTGGCAGCGGTACAGACATCGCAGATAAATTTGAGAAACTTAAAATATTTTACACCCAAGGATTAAACAGTGTAAACGGTTGGAACAAATATTCAATCATTAATTTAAAATATAAGAACCAAGTGGTTTGCATTAAAAAATAAACAATATGGAAGCATCAGACTTTGTAGTAGGCTTAGACATCGGAACAACAAAAATTGCAGCAATTGTTGGTCGTAAAAACGAATATGGTAAAATTGAAATTCTTGCCATAGGTAAAGCACCTTCATTAGGTGTTAAGCGCGGCGTTGTGTCTAATATCGAAGACACCATTCGTTCGATTAAAGCAGCCGTAGCTGATGCGCTTACTAAAGACATTACGCTTAAAAACGAAAAAGGCGAAATGCAAACTTTTAAATTGGAACAAGTTTGCGAGTTAAACGAAGTTGTAGTTGGCATAGCAGGTCAGCACATTAAAAGTTTGCAACACCGTGGCATGATTACACGTCAGCAAATTGAGGAAGAAGTTGCTCAACGCGATGTAGATAATTTAATTGATAACATGCATCGTTTGGTTATGCAACCGGGCGAAGAAATTATACATGTAATTCCGCAAGATTATATTGTAGACCACGAGCAAGGCATCCGTAACCCAATTGGTATGGCGGGTGTTCGCTTAGAAGGCAATTTCCATATTATTACCGGGCAAGTTTCTGCCGTTAAAAACATTTACAAATGTGTTGACCGTAGCAATTTAAAAGTAGTTGATTTAAATTTAGAACCACTTGCATCGGCTGATGCTTGCTTAAGCGAAGAAGAAAAAGAAGCCGGTGTTGTGTTGGTTGATATTGGTGGTGGTACAAGCGACGTGGCTATTTTTTACGATGGCATAATTCGTCATACCGCTGTTATTCCATTAGGTGGAAACATTATTACTGAAGACATTAAAGTGGGTTGTTCTATCATAACTAACCAAGCTGAGTTGCTAAAAACAAAATTTGGTTCAGCTTTAGCAATAGAAAACCATGAGAACGAAGTAATCTCTATTCCCGGTTTACGTGGTCGTCCGCATAAAGAAATTTCAGTGAAAAATTTAGCTCATATTATACAAGCCCGCATGGAAGAAATTCTTGCCTTTGTATTGTATGAAATAAAAAACTCAGGTTACGAAAAGAAATTAGCAGCGGGAATTGTTGTTACAGGCGGAGGTTCTCAATTAAAACATTTACCTCAGTTGGTAGAGTATTTTACCGGCATTGATTGCCGTATAGGTACACCAAACGAGCATCTTGCAAAAAGCTCCGAAAATGTTACTAACCCTATGTTCTCAACAGGTGTAGGTTTGGTTATGATGGGCATTAAAAAGATGGAAGACGAAATGCGTAAAACAAACAAAACGTTTGAAAACAAAATTGAAGTGAAGCCCGAAGAGCAAGAAAAAGAAAAGAAAAAACCAGCCAATCACTCAAACAAAGTACGCGGCAAATTTTTCGAAACCTTTGGTAATAAAGTAGCCGATTGGTTGCGCGATGATGTTGAATAAGCTAAACAATTAACACCAAGCAGTTTAAAAGTAAGTAGATAGAACATAAAAACAAGGGCTAACAATCGAGAAATTAGCAAATCGGTAACAAGACCTTATCATTTAAAATACAAAACAACATGATGCAATTTGAAATACAACAAGAACCAGGCTCTATCATCAAAGTAATTGGTGTAGGCGGTGGTGGCAGCAATGCAGTTAATCACATGTTTAAGCTTGGCATTAAAGGTGTAGATTTTATTGTTTGTAATACAGATAAGCAAGCACTTGAAGTTAGTCCGGTACCTAATAAAATACAATTAGGCATTGCGCTAACAAAAGGTTTAGGTGCAGGTTCAATTCCTGAAATGGGAAAAAATTCTGCTTTAGAAACTATTGAAGAAATACGCAGATATTTATCTGACGGAACACAAATGGTGTTTATTACAGCAGGTTTAGGCGGTGGTACCGGTACAGGTGCAGCTCCTATTATAGCTTCGGTAGCACGCGAAATGGGCATTCTTTCAGTTGGTATCGTTACTATGCCTTTTGTGTTTGAAGGTAAAAAACGTAAAATGCAAGCCGAACAAGGTTTAGAAGAAATGAAAAAATATGTTGATACTTTACTTGTTATTGGCAACGATAAATTACGCGACATATACGGCAACTTAAAAATGAGCGAAGCATTTGCTCATGCAGATAATGTACTTACAGGTGCAGCAAAATCTATTGCAGAAATTATAAGCATTAATTTACATATAAACGTAGATTTTAACGACGTTAAAACGGTAATGAAAGATAGCGGTGTGGCTATTATGGGTACGGCTTCTGCATCAGGTGAAAGACGTGCTATACGTGCGGTTGAACAAGCCTTGAATTCCCCTTTATTAAATGATAATAACATTCGCGGTGCTCGTCACGTACTATTAAACATCATGAGCGGTACTGATGATATTTCTATGGATGAATTTGGCGAAATAACTGATTATATACAAGAAGCAAGTGGTTATACAGCTGAATTAATTACAGGTTACGGTATCGACCAATCATTAGGTGATAGCGTTGGTGTTACCATTATTGCAACAGGTTTTGAAAGCAACAAACCAAGTGGTTTTGAAACCGCTAAACAACCTGAGCGCATTGTAAATGTATTGGAAGAACACAAACAAGAAGTGGCTGAGCCTGTTATTACAAATACAATAATAGTACAAACTAATATCGAAGATGTAATTAAAGAAGAAGAGAAAAAAGAAGAGGAGCCTTTCTTATTAATTAAAAAATCAGAGGAGCCGGTAGCTGAAATTACTTCTACAACTACAGAAGAAATTAGCGCGGTTTCAAACGAAGAATCTGAAATTGAGTTTGTAGTTACTGAATCTTCTTTAAACGAAATTGTAAGCGAAGAAGAACATAGCTTTACAAATAGTGCAACTGAGTCAATCGATTCAACAGAAGAAGAAATGACCATGGAAATTAAAATGGTTTCTTCATCTAACGAAGTTGAAGCAGAGGCAAAAAGCCTTGAGAATTTAAGCCCGGAAGACTTACAAAAATTGGAGCGTGAAGAGCGTATCCGTATGGCACAAGAGCGCATTAAAAAATTGAAAGACATTACGTTTAAACTAAAATCATCAGAAGGTTTAAATGAACTTGAAAAAGAACCGTCTTTTGTTCGTCAGAATATTAAGTTAGATAACGTAAATTATTCTACTGAAAGCAATGTGTCTCGTTATACATTAAGCGAAGGAGATGATAAAAAAATGGAAATTAAACCTAACAACTCTTTTTTACACGATAACGTTGATTAAGTAAAAATCAAATCAACAAGAAAGGGGCTGCTGGTGGTGCAGCCTTTTTTATTGGATATATTTGAAGCATAAATTTATATGATAACAACTATTATTATAATTGCCTGCATTGCCTTTTCTTTTTGGGCGTTTAGTGATGCAAAGGTTTTTAATAAATATTTATTTAGTCCTTATGCAACTTACCATTATAAACAATATTACAGGTTGTTTACGCATGCTTTTTTGCATGGCGATTACATGCACTTAGCTTTTAATATGTATGCGCTTTACTTATTTGGACAAGTATTAGAAGAACAATATTTCCCATTACTCTTTCACGAGAAGGCGGTATTTTATTTTATCCTACTATATGTAGGCGGTATTTTTTTCTCTACGCTGTTCGATTTTATAAAGCAACGAGATAACCCAAGTTATTCTTCCGTTGGTGCCAGCGGTGCTGTTACCGCTATTGTGTTTAGCGCCATTTTAATAAATCCATCAATGGGCATGGGCATTTTGTTTATTCCGTTTTTTATACCCGCCTGGCTTTTTGGAGGTTTGTACTTATTGTACAGTTGGTATATGGGTAAACGTCAGTTAGATAACATTGGGCATAACGCTCACTTTTGGGGTGCGGTGTTTGGTTTTGTGTTTACTATATTATTAAAACCCGCTTTGCTACCTCGTTTTTTTAACGAGATATTTTAAAACACTATTTCAAAAAATCTACATTACGTTTTAAACCTTTAAAACCTGTACGTTTAACGGCTGAGTTTTTAAACACTTTGCTAAAAACTTCTTGTGTTATGTCTTGCCATTGTTTGGCATCCCAATCTAATAAATCGCTATTGTTATTAAACAGAGGTTCGGTGTGTGGTTTGCTAAAACGGTTCCAAGGACAAACATCCTGGCACACATCACAACCAAAAGCCCAGTTATCAAACTTGTTTTTATAATCAGTCGGTATATTTTCTTTTAACTCAATAGTAAAGTACGAAATACATTTACTGCCATCCACTATATAGGGTGCAACAATAGCATCGGTAGGGCAAGCATCTATACAACGTGTACACGTGCCACAATAATCCTTAACCGGTCCATCGTACTCAAGCTCCACATCTATAATAAGCTCGGCAATAAAAAAGAAAGAGCCACTACTTTTAGTAATGAGGTTGCTATTTTTTCCTACCCAACCCAAACCCGATTTTTTTGCCCAGGCTTTATCCATAACGGGTGCAGAATCTACAAAGCAGCGTCCGTTTACATCACCAATTTCTTCTTTTAAAACATCAATAAGTGTTTTGCATTTTTCTTTTATCACAAAATGATAATCGCTACCATAAGCATATTTAGAAATTTTTGGCGCATCGGGGTTTTGTTCTTTCTCCGGATAATAGTTAAGCAATAAGGATACTACCGATTTAGCGCCATCAACCAACAAACGTGGGTCTAAGCGTTTATCAAAGTAGTTCTCCATATACTTCATTTCGCCGTGCATGTTGTTGTTTAACCACTTTTCTAAACGTGGCGCTTCTTCTTCTAAAAAATCGGCTTTAGATATACCGCAATATTCAAAACCCAAACGCTTGGCATGTTGCTTTATAAGTGTAGTATATGTTTGTTTAGGCAAGGGCATTCAACAACTGTGTGTTAGTTAAAACGTGGTTATCAAAGTTAAACAACTAAAAAGCAAATGTACATTAGCCTTTGATATGGCACGCAACACACTGCAAAGTAAAATAAAAACTTCATCGGTTACGGTGGTTATGAGTTTATCTTTAGTTTTATTTTTATTAGCCTTAGTTGGCTGGGTGTTTATTAATGCGCGTTTAATTGTAAACCACGTAAAAGAAAATGTGGGTTTCCAAGTATATTTAAAAGAAGATGCCCCGCAACCTGAAATTGATAAATTAAAGAAAACCATAGATGCCGCTACTTACATAAAAAGTGCCACTTACAAAAGTAAAGAAGAAGCCGCTGAAGAAATGAAGCAAAAAACAGGCGACGATTTTGTTACCTTTTTAGGTTTTAACCCTCTACCCTCTTCTATTAATGCAAACATAAAAGCTGAATATGCTAACCCCGATAGCTTGGCGTGGATTGAAAAAGAAATTGCATCAGAAAAAATTGTGCGCGAAGTGGTGTATCAAAAAGTGTTGGTAGAAAACATTAATAAAAACACACAGAAAATTAGTGCCATTATTTTATTCTTCTCAGCCTTGCTAATTATTATTGCAGTTGCTTTAATTAATAACACCATTCGTTTATCAATTTATTCTAAACGTTTTTTATTAAAAACCATGTATTTGGTAGGTGCTACGCAATCGTTTATAAGGAAACCATTTATTATAAACGGGGTTATAAACGGGGTTATTGCAGGCATTATAGCCGATATATTGGTGGTGGTGTTTATAATTGCATCTAACAAATTTATACCTGAGTTATTGGTGGTACAAAACCCAAACTATTTATTGATTTTATTTTTAGTAACCATTTTATTAGGCATCTTAATATCAGGCTTAAGTGCCGCTCTTTCCGTAAGAAAATATCTCCGTTTAAAAGCCGAAGATTTATATTTTTAGTAAATCCTTAAACTTATTTCTGTGCGGTGCGGTATAAATAAAAAGCAATGCCGCCATATAAAAAATTGGGAATCCAAACTGCTATAAGTGGATGCATTAAGCCATTTATAGCAAACGTAGATGATACTTGCGAAAACAACATATACGATGCTGCCAACAATAAACCCATCGCCAAGTGTAGGCCTATGCCACCCCGTACTCTGCGAGATGAAATACAAACACCAATAATGGTTAAAATAAACGTAGAAAAAGGAAAAGCTGTACGCATGTAATTTTCTACCTCAAAACGTTCTATCCCACTCGACCCTTTCTCTGTTTCATCGGCAATAAATTTTTTCAGTTCGGGGTAGGTCATAATCTCCACCTTACTTTCTATACGCCCCATATCAATGGGTTTAAAGTTTATGTCAATTTCTTTTTGTTGTCCAAATTTTAATTCTTCGGTATAACGTTTAGCTGAGTTTTTTTGCGAACTATCGCTATGTGCTATGCGTTCGTAATAATTATAGGCTATCCATTTTTTCTTTGCAGTATCCCATTGTATCCCATCGGCGCTAAGCATATAATATTGCTGAAAGTTTTTAATTTTCTCCAAGGTAAACCTATTGCAACGCTTATCTCCATCCGAATAACTCTCCATATAAATCACCGTATTTTTATCTAACTGACGGTGTATGTTTCTGGCCATTGTTTGATAGTGCTGATTAATATACTTATCCTCAAAAGCCTGTTTGTGTCGGTTTGCTTTTGGGATTACAAAATGACTTAAGTACAACGATGTTAACGCAATGCCACCCGCACCAATAACATAAGGGCGTAAAAACCTTCTATACGTTATGCCGCTACTTAATATAGCCACGGTTTCGTACCGGGTTGCCATTTTTGAGGTGAAGAAAATAACCGAAATAAACGCAAACAACGGACTAAGTTTATTGGCAAAAAATGGAATGAAATTTAAATAGTGGTCGAAAATAATTTCGCGCATAGAGGCGTGAATGAAATTATCTATTTTCTCGGAAATATCGAAAATAACAACCACGCAAATAATAAGCAGGATGGAGAAAATAAAGGTGCCGATAAATTTTTTTAAAATGTATTTATCTAACGTTTTAAGAAGCATGAGCGCAAAGGTAATTTTTTAAAACGGTTTGCTTAACTCATTTTAAAAAATGTAAGCACCCAATTTTTATTAAAATCGATTATAGGGGCGCTGCAATATGGGCAAACATCGTTTGTAGTATCGGTAAAAGGGGCACCGCAATTGGCACACTCGTAACTGTATACAGTTTCTTTTTCGGCGGTTTGCAGGGCTTTTAAGTTTTTAGATAGTATAATGGCATAATGCCTGGTAACCATATCGTCATCTATCAGTTTAAGTTTTTCTCCTGCTTGTACACGTTGGTAGGTTGCTTTTAGCGAGAAAATTAAATTCAGTCGTTCATTGCTTGTATTAAAATCAACCAAATCAACATCGTTTAAATAAAGGCGATCGAATATAAAATTGCCCAGTTCTTTTTTCTGCGCTAAAATGCTTTGGGTTGTTTCTGCATCAGCAAAACGGGTTAGTTTTTTTTCGGGTGCGCCCGATAGCACTTCCATTATTTGCATAAACACGTTCGACGCCACATCTTCTATGCGCTGTACCGAAAATAAATTATCGTGCTTGGTTAACTCCTGTAACTCTGCCTGCTTTGTAAAATTGGTACCACCGCTATAATCATCTTGTTGGGTAATTTCGCTTAGTACCCAATCGTAGCTGGCATTATTGGTAAGTGTACCGCAGGCACTGCAACGACTAATTTCGCCCATGCTTACATCAAACGGCGCACCGCAGTTAGGGCAATTATTATCGTTGTATAAATTTTTATTTTGTTGGGCATCGTTTCGTTTTATAAACGTCCAATACTCCATAGCACTTTCGCCTCTAAATTTTTGGTTGAACGATGGATATTTTTCACTTAAAAATTCATCATCCATGGTAAAGCTAATAGCTACATCGGCTGTGTGGTAATGCCCATCAAGGCCCGCATTGGCAAGCTTAATGCCATTTACATTAATATTGGTTAATTTATTTACCTGTGCCAGTTTATTCATCATGGCAAACTGCGCGTTAAAGCGCTGGTACACCCCATCAGACACCCATTTGCGTACGTTTTTCAATTCTTTTTTTTGCCAGGCATCCTGTATGCTTAAAAAAGAGGATTGTATTTTTTCTCTGTCTAAACCTTCGGGTAAAGGTCTGTCGGGCATGCTTTGTACTTCATCATCACCATCATCTCCGCCCGTTAGGCCACCTAATTTGCCGCTTTTTTTAAGATAGAAATAAATTAGCACCGCTACAATTATGATGATGATGGTGCCTGTGTTTAAACTGCCACCACCACCGGTACCTGTACTGTAAAAACCACTGCCGCCACTAAATCCACCACCACCACTGTGTCCGCCGCTGCTATGTCCACCTCCGCCACCACCGGCACGGGCAAATATATTTTGAGATACTAAAAAACAAAAAGTGCTTAGGGCTATATATATTTTATTTAACGGTGGAGTTACTTTTTTCATACAGAGAAATTTTAAGCTATAATACAAAAAATAATTTAGTTGAAATATGAAATTTAAAACACTACACTACTTGTTATAACTTAATCAGCTTTTTTACCATAGTTGTTTGGGTGTTTGTAATAAAAACAAAATAGGTGCCTGTACTTAGTAATGATACATCAATTACACAACCAACATACAGTTGTCCGCTTTGCACTTCGGCACCCCGCATATCGGTAATTTTATAGTTGTAATCGGTAGGGGTATCGGCATAACTAAGGTTGAAAAAATTGGTTGCCGGGTTAGGGTAAAGTTTGACCTCGGTGTTACTACACGTTTTGCAATTGACATATACATTGGTTAAGGCGTTAAAAAAATAATGACCTAACTCTAATTGCCCCTCTGTATTATAATGAGTGCCATCGGTACCTAAACCATGTGTATCGAAAATAGATGTTTGGTTTACGGTTTTCGAAACATTTATTTCTGCTTGTCGTACGGCTGCGTTATATGTCCACCCCGTTGAATTATCAATCATGCCAATGGCAACAGGTAATTGTGGTGCGTTTATTGCAGCACGCACATCGCTAATAAAATTTGTAAGGTTGGTTTGGTAGTTGTTTGCTTTTGCATTATCTAAAGCATCGTACTCGCCTTGCATCCAACATAAGCCCATTAGTTGCACGGTATAATTAGAATCTAAATAAGCCAGACTTGCTCTTACATCATTTATAAAATTATTGTATAACCAACCCGTTGTTCCGCCTGATGATGGTGGCCGCCAATCTTCGTTCAGCGTAGTGCCTCCTTGCGAAAATTTAATGATAGCAATTTCATCTCCGTTAAAATACGTGGCAGCATCGTGCCCTAAATTTAGTTCGGGTCCAAAATTAGTTGGGGTGGCTCCCAAACCGGGGCGCAGGCTTTGCCAGTTATAGTTTACATCGCCATTTACTTTAATAAGCACATTGGGTACGCTATTGCTTAAACCTATAGGTAGCTGACTAACCATAGGGTTATCCGTTCCACTCATATTTGATTGTCCGGCTAAAATATAAACGCGTATAACAGGTAATTGAGCCTGTAAACTAAGAGAGAAGAAGAGAAGGGTGTCGAAAAACAATCTCATGCCGCATTAAATATAGCGCCTAATTAGTTAAAAACTGAGCCGTATGGGGAATAAATATTTTCGTCTAAATCCCTTATTGGGGCAGGCTAAATTTCGTAAATTAGCGGCTCACGAAATTTCTGACACTATGATTGAAGCAAAACCATATCAGGCAAAACATAAAATACGCATTGTTACCGCAGCAGCACTTTTTGATGGGCACGATGCCGCCATTAACATTATGCGCCGTATTATGCAGGGCAGCGGTACCGAGGTGATACACCTGGGGCACGACCGCTCGGTACAGGATGTGGTTAATTGCGCCATACAGGAAGATGCCAATGCTATTGCCATTACCAGCTACCAAGGCGGACACGTAGAGTATTTTAAATACATGTACGATTTGCTGAAAGAACGCGGTTGCTCGCACATTAAAATATTTGGTGGCGGTGGCGGTGTTATTTTACCTACCGAAATTGAAGAGTTACACAACTACGGCATTACACGCATTTATAGTCCGGATGATGGGCGTGCGCTTGGCCTGCAAGGCATGATAAATGATTTGCTTCAACAATCTGACTACGACCCGAGCTTGCATTTAAACGGAGAGGTTGGGCATCTGAAAGAAAGAGACCACAAATCAATAGCACGTTTAATTTCGGCAGCCGAAAACCACGGTGAAGAAAATGTGGCCATGCTTAAAAAAATACAAGAGCAGGCAAGCAAATCTAAAACTCCCGTACTTGGTATAACAGGTACAGGTGGTGCAGGTAAATCATCGTTGGTAGATGAGTTGGTGCGCCGTTTTTTAATTGATTTCCCAAACAAAACCTTAGGCATTATTTCGGTTGACCCAAGTAAACGTAAAACTGGCGGTGCTTTGTTGGGTGATAGAATCCGTATGAACGCCATTCGCAACGAGCGTGTGTTTATGCGCAGTATGGCAACCCGCCAAAGCAACTTAGCACTATCTAAATATGTGAAAGATGCCGTAGATATTTTAAAGGCATCTAACTTCGATTTAGTTATTTTAGAAACTGCCGGTATAGGGCAAAGCGATACCGAAATTACCGAGCACAGTAACATGAGCTTGTATGTGATGACACCCGAATACGGAGCAGCTACTCAGTTAGAAAAAATTGACATGATTGAGTTTGCCGATGTTATTGCCTTAAACAAATTTGATAAACGTGGCGCACTTGATGCCATACGCGATGTAAAAAAACAGTACAAACGCAACCACAATTTATGGGATGCAAGTGATGATGCTTTGCCGGTGTACGGAACAATTGCATCTCAGTTTAACGACCCTGGCATGAACCGTTTATACAAAGCGGTGATGGATAAAATGGTGGAGAGAACGGGTGCCGATTTAAAATCGAATTTTGTGATTACAAACGAGATGAGCGAAAAGATTTATATCATTCCGCCTGCTCGTACACGTTACTTAAGTGAGATTTCAGAAAACAACCGCGCTTACGATAAACGTGCAAGTCAGCAATCAGACATTGCAGAGAAACTTTATGGCATTCGTAAAACCATTGACACCTTACGTGATAGCAAACTGGCTGATAGAGACCGTTTGATTAAATCGCTGGAAGAAGAGTACGAAACCATTGCACTTGATTTAGACGGGCACAATAAAAAATTATTAGATACTTGGGAAGACCGTAAAAAACAGTACACCAACGAGTACTATGTTTTTAAAGTGCGTGATAAAGAAATTAAAATTAAAACGCATTACGAAAGTTTATCGCATACACAAATTTCAAAAATTGCGGTGCCACAATTCCGTTCGTGGGGCGATGTGTTGAAATGGAACTTAACGGAAAACTTTCCCGGAGAGTTTCCGTATGCTGCGGGCATTTATCCGTTTAAGCGCGAAGGCGAAGACCCTGCCCGTATGTTTGCCGGCGAGGGTGGCCCTGAAAGAACCAACAAACGTTTCCATTACGTAAGTAAAGGTTTACCTGCTGCGCGTTTAAGTACCGCGTTTGATAGTGTTACTTTATACGGACAAGACCCTGATTATCGCCCCGATATTTATGGTAAAGTGGGTAACAGCGGTGTTAGTGTTTGCTGTTTAGATGATGCGAAGAAACTGTATAGTGGTTTCAACTTAGCTGACCCTAAAACTTCGGTATCAATGACCATTAATGGTCCGGCAGCTATTATAGCCGCATTTTTTATGAATGCAGCCATCGACCAACAATGCGAAATTTACATTAAGAAAAACGGTTTAGAAAAAGAAGTTGAAAAGAAAATTGATGCCATCTATAAAGCAAAAGGCATAGCCCGCCCAAAATATAACGGTGCTTTACCCGAAGGAAATGATGGTTTAGGTTTAATGTTGCTTGGTGTTACCGGCGATATGGTTTTACCTGCAGATGTGTACAGCAAAATTAAAGTTGACACACTTGCCCAAGTACGTGGTACCGTACAAGCCGATATTTTAAAAGAAGACCAAGCGCAAAACACCTGCATTTTTAGTACCGAGTTTTCGTTACGTGTTATGGGCGATGTGCAGCAATATTTTATTGATAACAAAGTCCGTAATTTTTATTCGGTATCTATATCGGGTTACCACATTGCCGAAGCAGGTGCCAATCCTATCTCACAGCTTGCATTTACTATTGCAAACGGCTTTACGTTTGTTGAATATTATTTAAGCCGTGGCATGCACATAGATGATTTTGCGCCTAACCTTTCGTTCTTCTTTAGTAATGGTATCGACCCTGAGTATAGCGTAATTGGCCGTGTGGCGCGTAAAATTTGGGCTAAAGCCATGAAATTTAAATATGGCGGAAACGAGCGTTCGCAAATGCTGAAGTACCACATACAAACCAGTGGCAGAAGTTTACACGCGCAGGAGATTGACTTTAACGATATACGCACCACGCTACAAGCCCTGTATGCCATTTATGATAATTGCAACTCGTTACACACTAACGCTTACGACGAGGCCATTACAACCCCTACCGAAGAGAGTGTGCGCCGTGCTATGGCCATACAATTAATTATTAATAAGGAGTTGGGCTTGGCTAAAAACGAAAACCCATTACAAGGTTCGTTTATAATTGAGGAGCTTACTAATTTGGTAGAAGAAGCCGTGTTAACCGAGTTTGACCGTATAAGCGAACGTGGTGGTGTTTTAGGCGCTATGGAAACCATGTACCAACGCGGCAAAATACAAGAAGAAAGTTTGTATTACGAAACCCTGAAACACACGGGCGAGTATCCTATTGTGGGGGTTAACACATTTTTATCGAGCAAGGGTTCGCCAACCATTATACCGAAAGAAGTTATACGCAGTACCGAAGAGGAAAAAGAGTTTCAAATACAAACCGTACAAACCCTTTGGAAAAACGCAGGCGACACCGGTAAAACAAAACTGAAAGAAATACAACACGTAGCCATACAAAACGGCAACATTTTTAACTCCCTAATGGAAACCGTAAAATACTGCAGCCTGGGGCAAATTACCCATGCCCTATTTGAAGTTGGTGGACAGTACAGGAGGAATATGTAACGCTTGTCATTGCGAACGAAGCGCAGCGTAGTGTGGCAATCTCACATTTATTTAGATTGCCACGTCGTTCCTCCTCGCAATGACAAGAGATGTGTGATATTTTTCTAAATTAGTTTTATTAGAAAAATAAAAAAACATAAATATTTAAACTACACTCATGGGACAATTCAAATTTGAAGCATACTTGGGAGCTCGGTTTTCTGAAAATTTGACAGACAAGGAGTGGAAAAATGTTTACGAAGAAATTGAAAATCTATCTACTTATTATCAATTTACATTTGACGGTAAAATCATAGTTGACAAGGTAAAATTTTCATTTGCAAAAAATGCTAAGCAAATAACGAAAGTTAAAAAACGATTTAGTATACTAACAACAGATACCATTCTGATTATCCAATTTAATGCGGAAGAAAAAAATTTCACTAATAATAAACTTAGTATCGACTATTTTATAGAAAAAAGATTGAGAGATTTAATCATTGCAATAAGCATTGCTAAAAAAGGCGGTATAGAGATTGGAGGAGGAGCAAAAGTTTTTATCAATGATAAATTAGTTGCAACCTTTTATCCATTTATTCATAGCATTGGACAAAGTATTGAAAGGGCAAAAAAACTAAAGTGGCCGAAAATAAAAATGATAGATTTAAAAAAAACCATTTTGTGGGTAGAAAATTATCAAAATCAAACAGATAGTGTAAGTGATGATAAAATTGGACGAGCATTAAATGCCTTTTCATATATGTTTAATGATAGAGGTGGTGAAGGAGATGACGGCACAGAGCTTTTTTGGATAATGGTTGGGCTTGAATCTTTATATGCTAAGGGGAATAAAGATATTGTAACGCAAGTGAATTCTAAATCCCAATTCTTCCTTGGACAGCGAAAAGAGTTTAAAAAGTCATTCCAAGATTTATATGACTATCGCTCCCGCTTAGTTCATGGAGAATTAAATTTCAGTCATAAGTTTTTGCTAGTTGACAATACAGATAAAATATTTAATCATTGGATGAAACTGTATGATAATCAAAATTTAGCTGTAGCAGTTCTAGTTGCCTCGTTTCAAAAACTTATCTTGAGTAATAGAACATCACTTGATTTTGAAATGAAATACAAAATAACGAACCTAAAAAACGCTAAAATATAACATAAAGCCTTTTTTGCCCCCCGCTCCGCTGGATTTGTAATCCTGTGGCAACAACAAACCTCAACACTATTTATTACGCTTTGTCATTTCGAAGGAGGCACGACTGAGAAATCTTTATTTGCAAACGGTCTAATCCCAAATAAAGATTTCTCCCTGCGGTCGAAATGACAAAGCGTGAGCCTCCCGCAACAAAAACAACAAGGATTGGATTTAGCCAATTATTTGGTGGCACAAAAAATAGTATCTTTATTAAAAGTTAAATGCAATTATTGACCGTATGAAATCAATTATATTATTAATCACTTTCACAATTATTTCATTTTGTTCTTTTGGGCAAGAAAACTTCAAACAAGAAACCAACAGGTATTCTATCGATAAGAATGAACAAGAAATTGAATCTACACCTATAGTAGTATTTTCAGTGTTTGGTGATAGCGGGCGAAGCCTCATATTCATCGACACAAAAGTTAACATACAGTATAAACTCAATCTCTATAAAACTTTTAATATAACTCAATTTTTTGCAAATAATCCCGGCGAATATAAGGGGCAAAAATATGTGTTATTTAAAGCAAGAACTTTAGATTTTGATGCAGATGGTAAAAAAGTTTTTGGTCATTCTGATTATTTATTTATATGCGATATACATGGGCAAAATGTTAAACAAATTTCTCCTAACAATCTCCATGTAAAAAGTTTTGTGGTTAATAAGCAAACTAATACCGTAACTTATACAGTAACCGATAATCAAAGCAGTACTGGTAATCTAAAATTCAACCCAAGAAAAGGCGGCATTGATAAACTTTTTATTTTTAATCTAAAATCTGAATCAACCACAGAAATTAAAAATTAAAAGCTGCCACCCCCACAACAAAAACAACAAGGTTTATATTTAGCAGATTATTTGGTGGGTTATCATAAATAAAAAACGCCCCATTTCTGAGGCGTTCTTTTAATTCATGAATATACTATTCATTAAATTACATTTGGCTGCACATTTTTGCCGTTTTATGGCATTGCTCAGCGCATTTTTTACTTTGCTCGCCTTCGCATTTATCACACTCTAATGCGCACTTTTCGCATGCCTTAGCACATTCAGCACAAATGCTCTTTGCATCTTTACTATCGGCCTTCATTGCTTTTACTGCTTTTTCGCAAGAAGCGATACACTCCTTACTGGTTTTTGAGCAAGATGCGTTTTTTGAGCAAGATGCTTCGCAGCTTTTGCATGATGTAATGCAGGCTTCACATGCGGCAATGCACTCTTTGTATTTTTCATTAATTGATTCGGTTTTTACAACGTTTTTATTTACCGTTGGCATTTTAGCAGCCATAGTTATAAAACTAATAGCGGCTAACACTAAAAATATTTTTTTCATTTGTTTAAATTTTAAGATTAACTAATTTGAATTTCACTCTTGAGAAAATCAAACAGTTTTAGGAGGGCGAAAGCAATCTGCCGAATAATTTGAATTAATATCGGTTGCAATAGGTTGTATAAAGTTGGTATAAAGCATCATTTCAATAGGCTGAAAACAGTTATGAGAAATTGTTACACCAACACAACAATTACATTGTTCAAAAGGATTACAAACACCATTAGGACAGCAATTATTTTCATCTTGTTTATCAGAGGCTTGTTCGTCTTTACAACAAGTGTCATCACAAAAACTTTCACACTCCTGCTCTGTCATATACGAATAAAAAGTAGTTGCCAATGGCTGAATAGTTAACACACTAATATAGGTAACAAATATGATGGCTATAAATTTCATTCTTCAGTCAAATATACAAATAATTAGATTTAGCGGATTATTTGCTGGGTTTTATGTAAATTTATAGTAAGGTGAAAAAAATAGTTGCATTACTAATGGTATCGTTACTGGTAATTTCTTGCAGAAAAGAAACTACAACACCCACGCCTACACCCGTACCGGTAACATCTGCCCCGGCTACCATTAATTCGGCACCACAAGTAAGTTATAGTATAAACGGGGTGGCTGTTAACCCATACATTAGCAACGGCAACACCTATATGTATGGTACAGGTTCTATTGCACCGGTAAACACAACAACCTACAGTACAAAACAGTATAGCGCCAGTATATATAATGTAAAAACCAGCCAAGTATATTTAGAAATTGATAAAGGCACGTTGTCTTTTGGGGCTTTAGAGCCTGATAGCACTACTTTTAAAAATTATTTTACTACAGGCAGTATAGCTTATTCGGTTAATGCTGCAAACGGAATTCAAATTACCATGTCAGATACCGGAGCTACTTGGTCTACAACTAACGGTTCGCAAACAGGAAGCCTATTTTCTATTGTTGCTACTCAGGAGCAATGGATTGCAGGAAACCAGTATATAAAGTTTTTGGCAACTTTTAATTGTACCTTATACGATCAAAATGGCTTAAACCCCAGAAGAATAACTAACGGTGTTTTTTTAGGTTATTTTGAAAACCAATAAATGTGGTTGTCATTTCGAAGGAGGCACGACTGAGAAATCTTTATTTGTAAACTACCTAATCCCAAATAAAGATTTCTCCCTACAGTCGAAATGACAAAGCGTGAGCCACCCCACGTAAATCATTCAACATCTCGTATCGCCGCTTCAAGTATTTCAATATTTATATCTTTTAGCGTTTTAAACTTAATGCAATATCCGGTAACGGTTGCCTTGCCTATTTTTTTTCCATAGGTTTTGGCTAAGTACGTTTTATCATCTATGCCAAGTATATAAACAGATATCCCGCTTGTGTTTGCACTCATCCCAATTTTATAAAACTCTTTGGTTTTTCCATCCGCATATTTTATGGTACTAAGCCCATATCCTATATTAGGGTTAGAAACAACTTTATTGTCGGCATTTTTACCATCTAAAAACCATAATTTACAGGCAGGCATTAGTTTCAGTATAATGCTGTGCAACGCTTGCATATCGCTGCGTTTTGGTTCAGGCTGACTGGTAATATATTCTTTTATTTGCCCTTGTACGTTCATATAAAATTATAAACTCAAATTACTTAGAGTCCTCAATCTTAATTTCTACACGGCGGTTTTTTTGCATGCCTTCGGGATTAGGCTTGCCGTTGGGTAATTTGTTTTCGGCCACGGGCTGAGAGGAGCCATAACCTTTTGCAATTAGTTGTGTAGCCGGTATGCCTTTTTTGGTTAAGTAAGTTACTACTGCCTTAGCACGGTCTAACGATAGTTTTTTGTTAGCAGCATCATTGCCTGCATTATCTGTATGACCCGATACTTCTATAACCATATCTGGGTGCTCTTTTAAAAGCTTATAAAGGGTTTCCATTTCCGTCATCGATTCTTTACGCAGTGCCGCTTTATTTTTATCGAAGAAAATATTATTAAGCGTCATTTTAGCTCCTTTTTGTATATGCTCAAGCTTAATGCTTTTCATAATTTCAACATGCAGAGAGCCATCCTTTTTAGGAATATCAACATTTTGCGATTGAAATAAATAGCCAGGTGCTTCAAAACTTATGTTGTAGTTTTTGCCACGGTCGAGCACTATGTAGTAATAACCCACATCGCTGCTGGTGGTGTATGTTTTTATAAGCTCGCCTGTATTATTATCTTTTACAACCACTTGCACATCCACAATCGATTCCATGTCTTCGTTCGTAATTAAGCCCCCCATCGATATGGTGGTGCTTGCTTTACTTTCCATGTTCATGTATTCAAACTCCACTTCTTTTTCAATTACCTGGTATGCCGACCCGGGTAACACATCAACCGTTTGCGATGTAGGCTGAAAACCAACCGCCTCGTACTTCACTAAAAACTTTTTACCCAAAGGCCCCGGGTTTAGTATGGCTAAATATTTTCCGGTAAGGGCATTGGGTTTACATTTTGCCACCAACTCATTGGCTTCTATATCAAAAATATTTATGTCAACTTTCTCAGGTCTGTCGTGCAAGCCATCAAACGTTACAACACCTTTTAATAAAACCAGTGGGTCAACCTGAATGGCTTTGGGTAAATCGGCAATGTATAAATCCTGGTCGCCATAACCGCCCTCGCGTGCCGAAGAAAAATAAGCATGTATCCCATCTGTAGTTGGCACATAAAATTCATCATCATCGGGTGTGTTTATAGGCGCACGTAAATTTATAGGAGTTGAGTAAACGGTGTTTCCGTTTTCATCAGTAGATATTACGGTATAAAAAATATCGAGCCCACCTATGCTGTTATGCCCTTCTGATGAGAAGAAAAGTTTTTTTCCATCGGGGTGTAAATAAGGAGCATCCTCGTTATATTTTGTATTAATGGCCGTATCCAGCAAATAAGCTTTGCTCCAATGTCCGTTAGGTAATTTTGTGCATCTGTATATGTCAACGCCACCCAAGCCACCCGGGCGTTCGCTCGAAAAATACATAACGCTGCTATCGGTTGAAATAGTTAAGTGGGTTTCAAAGCTCGGTGAGTTTATTTCATCGCCAAACGGCACGGGGGTAGACCACGACCCACCGTTAAGCATCGTATAAAAAATATCACCACCGTTTACATCCTTATATATGTATAGTTTTTGCCCATCGGCCGACAGGCCAATAGTTGCCTCGTTTGAATTGGTGTTAAGCCCCGGTAGAAAATTGGTAGGATACGCCCATCCCCCATCGGGTCTTCTTTTGCTCATATATATATCGTCGTAATAACTATTATCAGGTCCTCGTTCGCCACCTGTACTTCCCGGACGGCGAGATGTGTACATCAGCACACTTTCATCGGCATTTATTACCGGTCCATAATCGGCATACATGGTGTTAATAGAGTCGCCCAGGTTTTTAATAATAATGTTCTCCGGGTTTCTGGTTAGTAATTCAGCGTTGCGGCAGGTTTCAATCTGTCTTAGTACTTCTTGCCAGCGTTCTCTATCATGTCCGCCTATAAATTGCTTGTATTTTTCAAACTGTAAAATAGCTTCTTCAAACCTGCCGGAAAGGTGAAGTGCTTTACCGTAATAATAATACGCATCGCGCGGGGCTGCTTTTTCGCCCGCTTCATCTTCATGGTAGTTTTTATTAACGTTTGTAATAGCCTTTTCCATATAAGGCATGGCCTTTTTCTTTTTAGAAGGCAGGTTCATATAACAGGCACCAACTTTGTAATTTATATTGGCGTTGGTAGAATCAATGGCGTAGGCTTGTTTATAGCTTTCAAGCGCCATATCGTAGTTCTTTTCTAAAAACAAAAAGTTGCCTTCGGTAAACGCCTTTAAGTAGTCTCCTTTTTGAGGAAACGCCTTATTACATAAAATAAACAAAATTACTACAGAAACTATTTTCTTCATAACGCACAATGTACGTTAACAAATGTAACAGTTTTCCTTATAAAATTCCATTCATCGCCAAAAAAGTGAAATTGGTATAATTTTTACTTTTTTAAGGGTTCTACTTTCATAAACACAAAATTTTTAGTATATCTTTACGTTAGACGTATATTAAGTAACTATTAAATAAAGCATATAATCACATTCAAAATATAAGTAAAAATGAGCGCAACACTTGAATTATCGCTGCAAGGCACCCTTAAAAAGTTTTTCGGGTTCGGAAAATTTAAAGGAAATCAAGAAAAAATCATTAATAGCATTTTAGGTGGTAAAGACACCTTTGTTATTATGCCCACGGGCGGTGGTAAATCGTTGTGCTACCAATTGCCTGCTATTGTAAGCGAGGGTACGGCTATTATAGTATCGCCACTTATAGCTTTAATGAAAAACCAGGTTGATGCTATTAGAGGCTTTAGTAACGAGGAGGGCATTGCCCACTTCCTTAACTCATCGCTAAACAAGGCAGATATTGCACAGGTTAAAAAAGATGTACTTGCGGGCAAAACCAAGCTTTTATATGTAGCCCCTGAGACTTTAACGAAAGAAGACAACATTAAATTCTTTACCGAGTTTAACGTATCGTTTTTTGCTATTGATGAGGCACATTGTATATCGGAGTGGGGACATGATTTCCGCCCCGAATATCGCCGCCTGCGCCCTATTATTGATAAGGTGAGCGAGCGCATGAAAATGAACATCCCCGTAATTGCCCTTACGGCTACTGCTACCCCTAAAGTTCAGTTAGATATTCAGAAAAACTTAGGCATGTTAGATGCCGCTCTATATAAGTCATCGTTTAACCGTGGCAACTTATATTACGATATTCGCCCAAAAACCAACGTAAATAAAGAAATTATAAAATACGTAAAGCAAAATGCTGGCAAATCGGGCATTGTGTATTGCTTAAGCCGTAAAAAGGTAGAAGAAATTGCTGAGGCATTACAGGTTAACGGTATAAAAGCAGCACCGTACCATGCAGGCATGGATGCCAAAGAACGCGCTAAAGTGCAAGACGGCTTCCTTATGGAAGATTTAAACGTAATTGTAGCTACCATTGCCTTCGGCATGGGAATAGATAAGCCGGATGTTCGTTTTGTTATACACCACGATATTCCAAAATCGTTAGAAAGCTACTATCAAGAAACCGGACGTGCCGGGCGTGATGGTGGCGAGGGTAACTGCGTTACTTTTTACAGCTACGATGATATTGTTAAGTTAGAGAAATTTTTAAAAGGTAAACCGGTTGCCGAAATGGAAATTGGTAAAAGCCTGTTAAACGAAACGGTTTCTTTTGCCGAAACATCATCGTGCCGCCGTAAAGTGTTACTACACTATTTTGGTGAAGATTTTAATGAAACAGAGTGTAACAGCTTATGCGATAACTGCCGTCACCCTAAACAAAAAGCAGAAGGAAAAGAAGACATTGCATTAGCACTTGAAGCAGTACTGGCTGTTAAAGAAAAACATAAAACGAAAGATGTTATTAATGTGTTGATGGGTACATTAACCTCAACCGGAAAAACATATAAGCACAACGATTTAAAAGTGTTTGGCGATGGTGTTGAAGATGATAAAGATGATCGTTACTGGAGTGCTGTGTTCCGCCAGGCATTGGTAAACAACCTACTTACTAAAGACATTGAAAACTACGGCCTGCTTAAAGTAAGCGATAAAGGAAAAGCGTTTTTGAAGAAACCATATTCTATTATGGTAGCACGCGACCACGATTACAGCGGTGCCGAAGGAAGTGATGATGATGATATTATTACACCAACAGGTAAAGGTGCCGGTGCAGCTGATGAGTTATTATATAACTTGTTGAAAGACGAGGTTAAAAAAATATCTAAACAAGCTAAACTGCCTCCTTACGCTATTTTTGCCGAAACTTCGTTAGAAGAGATGGCCATACAATATCCTATTACGGTAGAGGAGCTTACGCACATTAACGGTGTGGGTCAGGGCAAGGCAACTAAATTCGGTAAATCTATCATTGCTTTAATTAAAAAGCATGTAGAAGAAAACGATATCGAACGCCCAATGGATATGGTAGTAAAATCGGTTGCCAACAAATCGGGTAACAAAATTTACATCATCCAAAATATCGACCGTAAAATAAATTTAGAAAACATAGCCAAATCAAAACAGCTAACGTTTAACGATTTATTGCACGAAATGGAAACCATTGTTTTTTCGGGTACCAAACTTAACATCAAATATTACTTAGATGAAAACATGGATTTGGAAAAACAAGAAGAGGTAATTGAATATTTCCGCGAATCTACATCCGATTCAATTGAAGCAGCCCTTAAAGAATTAGGTGCTGATGATTATACCGAAGAAGAAGTACGTTTAATGCGCATTAAGTTTTTAAGCGAGTACGCTAACTAAACCACCAGTATATAATAACAAAAAGGGTTTACAGTTAATGTAAGCCCTTTTTTTATGCTTTATAGGAAATGAATTTCAAGCCTTTTGATAATAGTACAAAAAACTTTTTTGACGATGGATTTATCGAAGGGTTTAATCTCCTTCCTGATTCTAAGTATACTATATTAAGGCAAGGTCTTCTAGATTATTATCACACATATCATTCATTTAGCGGTAATATGTATGAATACATACATAAGTATCCAAATAATAAAATAGAGTCTTCACGAGCAAGAGGTCACGATTTTTCAATGAGATATTTTTCTGCTGTTTCATTTGTTCAAATATTTATTGAGTTATATGTAAAAGAAATTCTTGAAAAGATAAACCCAATATTAATATTGGGTACCCTCAAAAACAATGAGGAAAAGGGCTTTATAAATTATATATGTAATGAAATATCGAGATTTAATCAACCTTCAGATGGTAAAACAGTTCCTTTTTCCGTTGCTCTAAAGAGGTTGATTACTTTAATTAAATCTGACAGTAAAATTCCTGAAAACTTTAGAGTCCCCACAAAATTTCACCTGTTTGCAGAAAATATGGAAATGCTTAATCATTTTGCCGCGATTCGAAACAGTATAAACCATAGAGGCAATCAAGTTATGTCAAGATACGCTTTTGAATTATTATTTAGTAATTATATCATTCCCTTTATTACAGCTTTGTTAAGATTGAATCCACGGGAAACATTATTAGAAAGAGATATTTTTTGTAAAAAAAATGTCTTAGATGAGCTTTGTAAAATTAAGTTAGAAGAGGATTACAAAGATGCATCAAAATTCGAATACATAACTAAATCCCTAGCACATATCAATCACTTAAAAGAACTTGGCAGAGCTTCTTATAATAATGTATTACACATGGGTGAAGACTATAAAGTTGATGATAAAGAGAAAGAAAGGAAGTTGGCAATTATGAATGAAAGAGAGAGAACATTTAATGAAGAAGTAGCAAAATTCTTGCAATCAGAATTTAACTATTATGATATCCATCAATGCCCATGTTGTGGAGCTAATTCTTTAATAACTTATATGGAGTTTAGCAATAATAAGATAACTTCTGCACGCTGCCTTATTTGTTCATACAAAATAAACGACGAAATAGGTGAACCAAAAGAATTTGAAATTATGGATAAAGAAATATTTGTTTACTCAGAGGGATAAATTAAATAACAAACGTATAACTAATAAATTAAAAAGGAGTACCGTTTGGTACTCCTTTGTTTTTTTAAAGTCTATTAAATTAAGCTTTTACACTTGCTCTAATAATATTTAAAGCACCACCTGCTTTAAACCACTCAATTTGCTGAGCGTTGTAACTGTGGTTAGCTTTAATTTCATCTTTAGTTCCATCTTTATGGTTAAACACAACAGTTAGTTGTACACCCGGTGCAAACGAAGTTAAGCCAATGATATCAATTACATCATCTTCTTGTATTTTATTGTAGTCTTCTTTGTTTGCAAAAGTTAAACCTAACATGCCTTGTTTTTTCAAGTTGGTTTCGTGTATGCGGGCAAACGATTTTACCATAACCGCACGTACACCTAAAAAACGAGGCTCCATAGCCGCGTGCTCACGCGATGAACCTTCGCCATAGTTTTCGTCACCAATAACAATTGAACCTATGCCTTGCGCTTTATAAGCACGTTGTACTTTAGGTACTTCGTTATAGCTTCCGTCTAATTGGTTTTTAACGCTGTTTGCTTTATCGTTATAGGAGTTAATAGCACCAATAAGCATGTTGTTAGAAATGTTATCTAAATGCCCACGGTATTTTAACCACGGACCCGCCATAGAAATATGGTCGGTAGTACATTTACCTTTTACACGAATTAATAATTTCAAGCCATGTAAATCAGTTCCCTCCCAAGGTTTAAAGGCAGCTAATAATTGTAAACGATCGCTATCGGGGCTTACTTTTATTTCTACTCCTTTACCATCAGCAGCAGGGGCTTGGTAACCTGCATCATCAACATCAAAACCTTTCGGTGGTAATTCGTAACCAGTTGGTGCATCTAACTTAACTGCTTTGCCTTCTTCGTTAGTCAACGTATCAGTTAATGGATTAAAACCTAAATCACCTGCAATGGCAAGTGCTGTTACAATTTCAGGCGATGCTACAAACGCGTGTGTGTTTGCGTTACCATCCTGACGGGCAGCAAAGTTTCTATTAAATGAATGGATGATGGTGTTTTTTTCTTTTTTATCAGCACCTGGTCTGTCCCACATTCCAATACATGGTCCGCAAGCGTTAGAAAAAACTTCAGCACCAATTTTATTAAACGTATCAATAAAACCATCGCGCTCAATCGTATAACGCACTTGTTGAGAACCCGGTGTAATGGTAAATTCTGCTTTTGCTTTTAATTTTTTATCAGAAGCTTGTTTAGCTAATGATGCCGCACGCGAAATATCTTCGTATGATGAGTTGGTACAAGACCCAATTAAACCTACTTGCACATTCATTGGCCAGCCTTTTTCAGCCGCTACTTTTTTCAACTGAGAAATTGGCGTAGCTAAATCAGGAGTAAACGGACCATTTACATATGGCTCTAATTCTGATAAGTTGATTTCAATTACTTCATCAAAATATTTTTTAGGATCAGCGTAAACTTCTTTATCGCCTGTTAAATGCTCTCTAATTTTGTTTGCTAAATCAGCTACATCGGCACGGTTAGTAGCGCGTAAATAACGCTCCATAGAATCGTCGTAACCAAACGTTGAAGTAGTTGCTCCAATTTCAGCACCCATGTTTGCAATGGTGCCTTTACCTGTACAGCTTAAAGATTCAGAACCTTCGCCAAAATATTCTACAATTTTATCGGTACCACCTTTAACGGTTAAAATACCGGCTACTTTTAAAATAATATCTTTTGCCGAACACCATCCGCTAAGTTTGCCTGTAAGTTTAACACCAATAAGTTTTGGCCATTTTAATTCCCAAGCTAAACCTGCCATAACATCGCAAGCATCAGCACCACCCACACCAATTGCCACCATGCCTAAACCACCTGCGTTTACGGTATGACTATCGGTACCAATCATCATGCCACCCGGAAATGCGTAATTCTCTAACATAACCTGGTGAATGATACCCGCACCCGGTTTCCAAAAACCAATGCCGTATTTATTTGTTACTGATGATAAAAAGTCGTAAACCTCTTTGTTTACTTTAATAGCTCTATCTAAATCGGGTTTTGAATTATCTTTTGCGGTAATTAAATGGTCGCAATGCACGGTAGATGGTACAGCCACTTTTGGGCGACCCGCCTGCATAAATTGTAGCAAAGCCATTTGAGCTGTTGCATCCTGCATGGTTACTCTATCCGGCGCAAAATCTACATACGAAGATCCGCGACTAAAATTTTCAAATTTTTGATCGGCATGTAAATGCGAAAACAAAATTTTCTCTGATAAAGTCAACGGGCGACCCAACGCTTTGCGGGCTGCTTCAATGCGTGCAGGCATTGCTGCATACACCTTTTTAATCATGTCAATGTCAAAAGCCATAGTTTATTAGTTATAGGTTAAAAATGCTGTTTTTCAATTAGAGCATCAAATTTAGTTATTCTACCATAAATATGGTAGAAAATTGGGGAAATTATTTCCTCCTGCCCTATTCCAATGGGTTAATTAGGTCGGTTTAATAGAAAATCTAAATAAAGAAGCGTTTTTTTTGATAACGTGTGAGTGGCTTTATGTAGTTTTATCACATAATAAATAAATTACAAGTATGAAAGCATTCTTATTATATGAAGCTGGAGAACCTAATAAACTGGTTCTTGGCGAAGCACCAAAGCCAACTTTAAAAAAGGGAGAAGTTTTAATAAAAGTAAAAGCCATCAGCATAAACCCTGCCGATACAATTTATCGTAATTCGGAAGCATTTATCACTGCATTTTTTGGCAAAGCTCGTCCCGCAATATTGGGTTGGGATATAGCCGGAGAAATTGTAGAAAAGGCTGAAGATACCGATGGGTTTGAAATAGGCGATGCTGTTTTTGCACTTTTACCAAAAGCCCAAGGCTACGCCGAATTTGTAGCTGTGGCAACAGGGCTACTTGTTCGTAAACCCGAAAATATTAGTTTTGAAGAAGCCGCAGCTATACCGATGGCTGGTTTAACAGCTTGGCAACCGCTGGTTCACGGAATGAATATTAAAAAGGGCGACAAAATTCTTATTCACGCAGCATCAGGCGGTGTGGGTCATTATGCCGTGCAAATAGCAAAGCATTTAGGTGCAGAAGTAATTGCAACATCTTCGGCTAAAAATCGTGACTTTGTTATGTCGCTTGGTGCTGATAAACATATCGATTACCAAACTGAAAATTTTTGGGAAGTAATTAAAGATGTCGATTTTGTTTTAGATACTGTTGGTGGAGAAACTTTGGATCATTCTATCGATGTAACAAAATCGGGTGGTACCATTATTTCTATTTTGGCTCTGACAAACGAAAACTTAAAATCTAAAGCGAAAGAAAAAAATGTGAATTTATCTTTATGGGGAATGCAGGGGAATGTAGAAGACTTGAAAGCAATTGCAGCTTTAATGGCTAAGGGAATAATCAAAGCCCACATTGCTAAAACTTTTCCATTCATTTCAATGGTTGAAGCTCATACTCAGGTAGAAAGCCGACGCACCGCAGGAAAAATTGCACTTACAGTTTAACTAAAAAATATAAGAGACAAGTAAAAGAAATAGCAAATTGGGAAAATTATTTTCTTCTGCCCTTATCCTTACGGATTGATTAGACCTGTTTATAGAAAATCTAAATAAATCGGTAGCTTTATGTAGTTTTATAGTACGTATAAACAAGTTAGGGTCAATTGAATGAGAAACATGATTAAATATATTATTGTTTGTTCTCTTCTTCAGAGTTGTTTTGTCCCGAAATTTTCTAGAGAGGTAGGTATAGACTACGATTTTCATAAAACCATCACGAGAGAAGTTTATTGGGGACATGGTGGAGGAAAGAATAGAAATGGTCCTTCACGTGTTAATGAAACAGAAAAAGTATTTAATGATAGTGGGAAAATAATATCCAAGACAAAGAGGAAAATTAAATTTCATGGTTGCGTTGGTAGGACGTTTTATAAAAAGACAAAAAAATACGATTTAAACGGTAGGGTGACGGAAATAATTTTTGCCAATGAAACCGATACAACAATTATCTCAATCAACGAATCTGGACAAAAGGCAACTACAAAAAAGTGACACAATCGAAGTAATTCAACAGTCCCTAACAACGGCTTGCTCAGTATTCGGGTGAGGTATAAGAATTGATATATCTGTATAATATGACCATTTACTTTATAAGCGGGCTTGGTGCAGATAAAAGAGTGTTTAAAAAACTATCTCTTCCCAGTCATTTTGAAATAAAGCACGTTGAGTGGATTCCGAATACAAAAAATGAATCGTTGGTAGATTATACTAAAAGACTTCTTACACAAATTGATACATCAAAACCATTTAGTTTAGTGGGCTTATCTTTTGGCGGCATGGTGGCTACTGAGCTTGCAAAAATTACAAAACCAAAACAAGTTATTATAATTTCAAGTGTTTCTACCAGCAAACAAATTCCCTGGTATTTTAAAATACACCGGGTAACAAATTTCTTAAGGGTTTTACCACCTAAACTTTTAAAAACCCCAAACAGGTTTTTATACTGGATATTTGGAACGAAAAATGAAGAGCAAAAAGAATTGTTAACCCAAATTATGTATGATACAGATGTTGTGTTTTTGAAATGGGCTGTTTCAAAAATTGTACGATGGAATAATAAACATAAAGCTGAAGGTTTATACCACATACATGGCACAGCCGATAAAATATTTCCCATTAAATTTATTAAACCCGATATTGAAATTATTGGCGGAGGGCACTTTATGGTTTATGATAAACACGAAGAAATATCAAAAATTTTAGCTGAAAGATTAACAGCTTAATACGATAAAGTCTCTTAGTTCTGTTCTATCAGAGTTCCATCTAATAGTAGTAAGTCACACAGACTTAAAAGTTCGTTCTCAAGTACTTCAACACTCTTGGTATAATTATCAGCTATTTGCTGATTGAAATTTTGTATACTATCTGGTTCAAACCCCTTAATGCTTTTGCTTCCTTTTATGATATAACCTTCGTACAACATTAATTTTTGATTTTAATAATTCTGCGAAGATAAATTACCCAATCTTATTTTTTTGTTAAGAAAGTATCATTTAACTTTTATTAAAACATTCGCCTTATTATTGTTAGGTAAAAAAACTGGCACAAAATTTTATAGTCTATAGTAACAAACCACTCTATATATCCCAACTCATGCTATATACACCATATAGCATGAGTTTTTATTTAAAAATGAATAAGCTAATTAACATATCAATTATATGGTTTGCGCTACTTGCAAGTAATTTTAGTAGTGCCCAAAACGCAAGCGTAAATGGAGTAGTTATTGGTGGCAATCAGGACAATGTAATTTCAAAACCCTGTGCAATTATCATTAAGCCTACCAACAAAGAGATAAATCAATTAACCAAAAAAGAAGGGGGTGATAGTACGCAAGCCAGCAACGATAATGCCAATTTATCTGTAGAGATTATAAAATCGTATTTAGATTCTACTAACACACCCATTATAGAAAAAGAAGCTAAGGGCGAGTTAAAATTTAAATTGATAGATGGCAAAACGTATAACCTACATTTAGATAAATTGTATTGGGATATTTTTCTTTTTAATGGCGAAAACACACCCATAAAAGTTACTGCTATCGATTTTGAACAGCAGTATATAAATTACATGAAAATAGAGAAGTAAGCGCGTTGTGGTTACTTTACAGCAATAACCGAAATTTCTACATTTACATTTAAAGGCAAGCCTAAAACAGCCACAGTTTCGCGGGCAGGAAAATTACCATCGAAAAAAGAGCCATAAATCTCGTTTACATCTCCAAAAAAATCCATGCTACGTAAAAAAATAGTGGTTTTTACAATATTGGTAAAATCCATTCCTGCTTCGGCAAGTATAACACTAACGTTTTGCATTACTTTTTTTGTTTCACTTTTTATATCGCTTAAAATTAACTCGCCGGTTTTAGCATCTTTTGCTACCTGACCCGATACAAAAAGCATGCTACCCGGTGTGGCTAAATTAGCATGCGAGTATGGCCCAATAGGCGCAGGGGCATTTGCTGAAGTGATAACTTTTTTCATACGTAAAATTTTTTGTTTTCAAAGCTAACGATTACCAAAGATTAAAGAAAGTGTTATCTTTAAACAAAGTTTTTGGTTAAGTTAGTTGGTGCTTCTTATCGCTCCACCGCCAAACCGTAGAACGTTAGCTGCAACTTTTGACAGACCATACATACATAAGATTTCAAATGCCGACTATTTCTCCTGAATTAAAAAGGAAGCATAATCGGAAAGCAAGAATTTGGAGAGCTATTCTTTTTTTTATTCCTATGGGTAATCCGGACTTCGACGACTTTGTTGACGACGTACAAGAATGGATATTAGAAATTGATAACGCTGATAAATCTCCAACTCGAGAAATTGGGTTAAATGCAAACGGACAACCAATTTGTATAATGCCTTGGAATAAAAATTATGGTTACTGGACAGACAACGAAATCAAATTAGATTATTTTACAAGTAATCTAAAAGCGATTCCCGCAGACGAAAAAGAGTTTGAGGCTTTGTGGACTACATTTTCTAAACAAAACAATTAAGACAAAAAGCAGCCGTTAACAACAGCTTGCTCGGCAATTACAATTAAAACAACACTACTTTATACTTTGTAGCCATTTTTTGTAATTGCTCATCGCTAACATTATGTACATTTTTACTGCCATGTCGGTTTTCGACGGTTACAACAAAAATTTTATAATTGTATTGGGCTGCCAGCTTAAAATAAGGTTCTAACTCCCACTCTATGGTAAAGGTGTTATCAATAAATATTTTCTCTATGCCTTGTTTAATGCTGTTAAGCGTTTGCTCTTCGCATTGTTTGTAGGCCAGGTGGTTTTTATCAAACTCAAAATTATAAGCACCTGTTTGGGCATCGGTAAAATAAGCATCGATAGAATGTACAGGATATTTCCCATCTTCACTTAACAGTTTTGCCAAGGTAGATTTTCCGCTACCGGGCAAACCTCTAAGTAAAATAAGCGCAGGCATTTTTAAAACTCAATCAGTATCTGTCCTTTTTCAACAGCTACACCTTTTTTAACGGCCACCTTTTTCACTTTGCCATCGGTAGGAGATTTTAAAATGTTTTCCATTTTCATGGCTTCTAATACAATAAGCGCATCTCCTTTTTTAATTTCCTGCCCGTCTTCAACCAAAATATTTAACACCAAGCCCGGCATAGGCGCTTTAATATTTGATACTTTGCTCACCATTGCTTTATCTAAGCCAAGCTGATGCAAAAGCTCATCGTACTTGTCTTTTACAGTAAGGTTATAAATGGTTTGGTTTACTTTTATTTGAAAAGATTTTTCGGCTACGTTATGGTTTACAATTTCAACTGTATATGATTTGTTATCTTTTATAACATGAAACGATGTTTTACCCAATTCAATCATATCAAAAGCAATATCCTTGCCTTCTAACTGCCAAACGCCTTGCGTTTTTTCGAAATTGAAATCGTGCTTGTTATCTACTTTAACTTTATACATGTAGTTTAAACAAAAGCGTTAAAGCCTGTAATGTCTTGTCCGGTAATTAGTAAGTGTATATCGTGGGTTCCTTCGTAGGTTATTACACTTTCTAAATTCATCATATGGCGCATAATTGGGTACTCGCCCGTAATGCCCATACCGCCATGTATTTGGCGTGCCTCGCGTGCTATTTGCAAGGCCATATTTACGTTGTTACGTTTAGCCATTGATATTTGCTGAGGTGTTGCACGGTGTTCGTTTTTCAACACACCAAGGCGCCACATCATTAATTGCGCTTTGGTAATTTCGGTAATCATTTCAGCTAATTTTTTTTGAGTTAACTGAAAACCACCAATTGGTCTGCCAAACTGTACACGCTCTTTGCTATAACGTAAAGCACTATCGTAACAATCTAAAGCAGCACCTATAACACCCCATGCAATGCCATAACGCGCAGAATTTAAACAACCCAAAGGCCCTTTTAAACCTTTAATAGTTGGGAATAAATTTGCTTTAGGCACTTTTACATTATCAAACACTAATTCACCTGTCGCACTGGCACGTAAACTCCATTTGCCATGTGTTTCAGGGGTTGTAAAGCCTTCCATGCCGCGTTCAACAATTAAACCGCGTATATCGCCGGCTTCATCTTTAGCCCAAACAACAGCTATATCTGCAAAGGGTGCATTGCTAATCCACATTTTAGCACCGTTTAGCAACACATAATCTCCTTTATCTTTATAATTGGTAATCATTCCGTTTGGATTAGAACCATGGTCTGGCTCTGTTAATCCAAAGCAGCCCATCATATCGCCGGCAGCCAGTTTCGGAAGGAATTTGCGTTTTTGCTCTTCGGTTCCGTAAGTAAAAATTGGATACATAACCAACGAGCTTTGTACCGATGCAGTAGAACGTAAACCGCTATCGCCACGCTCAATTTCCTGCATAATAATGCCGTACGATATTTGGTCTAAACCGGCACCGCCATATTCAGTTGGAATATATGGACCAAACGCTCCAATTTCGGCTAAACCTTTAATCCATGGTTTATGGAAAGTAGCTTTTTGGCAATGATCTTCAACAATAGGAGTCACCTCTTTTTTAACCCAAGCACGGGCGGTTTCTCTAATAAGTTTATGCTCATCGCTTAATAAATCATCTACTAAATAATAGTCGTGAAATTGAAAATTGTCTGATGCCATATTAATTTTTTTAGTGGGGCAAATATATAAATAAAAAGCACCTTTTATGCCTTGTTTGGTTAAGAATATTAAAGCAAAAAAGTCCGACAAATGCCGGACTTTCCTTTTGCTTAATTAGTTCTTATTTTTGTTTATCGCCATATAAAACAGCCTCGTCAACTTCTTTAATTGCTTTGTCAGCATAATCAGCTGCTTTGCTACGGTGTCCGCCAAAATCTTTAGCGGCTTTATCTAAATGGGCTTTACCATCCATTAAGCTTTTTTTAGCAGCATTTAATTCAGGATACTCTACAATTTTAACTTCAACCGTGCTTAATGATTTTCCGAAGCAAAATGCTCCGATAACTAAGGCACTTAATGCAATAACTTTTACTGTTTTCATTTTTTATAGGGTTTTAAAATTTAGAGTAAATATAAAAATATTTTTTTAGCACCAACAGGTAAAAGCAAATATTTAAAATAGAGTATATTTGCCCGAAATCGTTCATTCTTAAAATTTACGAAACAATAATTTACATGGAAAGTAAAATAAAAATATTAGAGCAAAAGATAGTTGAAGCAAAATTAGGTGGTGGTGAAAAACGTATAGAAGCTCAACACAAAAAAGGCAAGCTAACTGCACGCGAACGCATACATTTTTTATTAGACGATGCCAGCTTTGAAGAGATTGGCATGTTGGTTACACACCGTAGTAACGATTTTGGTTTAGAAAAAGAAAAATATTTGGGCGATGGCGTGGTTACTGGCTACGGTACCGTTAACGGAAGATTGGTATATGTTTTTTCGCAAGATTTTACCGTGTTTGGTGGTTCATTATCTGAAACACATGCCGAAAAAATTTGTAAAATAATGGATTTAGCCATGAAAAATGGCGCACCTGTTATTGGCTTAAACGACAGTGGCGGAGCCCGCATACAAGAGGGTGTGGTTTCGTTAGGTGGTTATGCCGATATTTTTTACCGCAACGTAAGAGCCAGTGGGGTTATTCCTCAACTATCTGCTATTATGGGTCCTTGTGCCGGTGGTGCTGTTTACTCACCTGCCATTACCGATTTTATTTTAATGGTAGAAAACACATCGTACATGTTTGTTACCGGACCTAACGTGGTAAAAACAGTTACACACGAAGAAGTAACCTCAGAAGAACTAGGCGGTGCTATGACTCATGCTACCAAAAGCGGTGTTACGCATTTTGCCTGCGCTAACGAAATAGAATGCATCAACCATTTAAAACAGTTATTAAGTTACGTTCCTCAGAACTGTGAAGAAGATGCGCCTTTTGTTCCTTATGAAAATAGCGGTAGTGAATTGAGAAAAGAATTAAATACGATTATTCCACAAAATGCCAATCAACCTTACGATATACGCGAAGTAATTAGTGGTGTAACCGATACCGATAGTTTTTTAGAAGTGCATAAACATTTTGCTGAAAATATTGTAGTAGGTTTTGCACGCCTTGCCGGCAGAAGCATTGGCATTGTGGCTAACCAACCTGCTGTGTTAGCCGGCGTGTTAGATATAAATGCAAGTACTAAAGCCGCGCGCTTTGTGCGTTTTTGCGATAGCTTTAATATACCATTATTAGTATTTGAAGATGTACCGGGATTTTTACCGGGCACCGACCAAGAGTGGAATGCCATTATAACAAACGGAGCAAAACTTTTATATGCTTTTAGCGAGGCTACTGTACCGCGCATTACTGTAATTACACGCAAAGCCTATGGTGGAGCGTATGATGTAATGAATAGCAAGCACATTGGTGCTGATATGAATTACGCATGGCCGTCGTCAGAAATTGCAGTGATGGGTGCTAAAGGTGCTGCCGAAATTATTTTTAAAAATGAAATTGCCGCTGCAAAAGATAAAGATGCAAGCTGGAAAGAAAAAGAAGCCGAGTACCAAACCATGTTTGCAAACCCGTACCGTGCAGCTGAACGTGGCTTTGTTGATGAAGTAATTAAACCGGAGCAAACCCGCGAAAAACTAATTAAAGCATTTAAAATGCTTGAAAACAAAGCAGAAAAACTACCTAAAAAGAAACACGGAAACATTCCTTTGTAAAGGGATATTTTATCCGTTATTCTTTTGGTTTTTTCGGGTTTTTTGCTTTATTTTTACTACAAATAATTTTTCATGAAAAAAGTTTACGCGCTTATTTTAGCAGGTACTTTATTTGCCAATAGTTTATTATCACAAGTTCCAAAAAACCAGTACCAATCTTTTTTTAATCAGGCTTATATAGAAAACCCTTCTATTCCCAAAGGTATTTTAGAAGCCGTTGCTTATACCCAAAGTAGGTTCAATCATATTGCTCCCGAAGGATATGGCAGTTGCATGGGCTTACCACAGGCTTATGGGGTTATGGGTTTAATTGTCGATGGCAAAAATTATTTCCGTAACAACTTAATTACCGTATCGCAATTATCAGGCTATTCTATTAATGACATTGTTAGCTCACCCGAAAAAAATATTAAAGCATATGCTAAAGCTTACGCTACTTTATTACAACAACCTAATAATATAACCGATAAAGGTTTTTTTAAACACACCTGGGTGCTCACACAGTTAAGCGAACTGCCTCTCGATTCGAACAAGGTAAATAATTTTGCACTTAACTCGCATTTATACAGCGTATATTCTTTTTTAAATAAAACTGAATATCAGTCAGCATACGGTTTCCCACAACATCCCATTGACATGGAACAAATTTTTGGAAAAGAAAATTTGAAAGTCCTTTCTTCAGAAAAAGTTATTATTAATAAAGATGAGCAACGCATTTATAATTCGCAAGGCAATAATTATAAAACAAATAATCCTAATTCAATTCAATCGGCAGATTATGGTCCTGCCATTTGGAATCCGGCAGCAACATGCAATTACGATGTTGGCCGTGCTGGTACAGCCATTTCAGCCGTTGTTATACACGATGTAGAAGGAACTTATGCTTTCTGTATTTCATGGTTTCAAAATTGTTCATCCGTTGTTTCTGCACACTATGTAGTTCGTTCGTCTGATGGGCAAATAACCCAAATGGTTTTAGAGGCTAATAAAGCCTGGCACGTTGGTTCTGAAAATGGGTACACCATTGGCATTGAACATGAAGGCTACGAAGCACAAACAGGCTGGTACACCACAGCCATGTACACCTCATCTGCCGCATTGGTAAGAGATATTTGCAATAGCGGCTATGGCATTAATCCTTTACGCACCTATAATGGCCCATCTTGTAGCGGCTCAACCAGTTCATGCGAGCAGGGTGCTTGCATAAAAATTAAGGGGCATCAAATGTATCCCAACCAAACGCATATAGACCCGGGGCCAAACTGGGATTGGTACACGTATTATGATTTAATAAATAATGCACCTACAACTAATTCAGTAACTACTGCAAGCGGCACTATTTATGATTCGGGCGGACCAAACGGTAACTATCAAAACGATGAACGTACTTTAACGCTTATTGAGCCTGCCGGAGCAAGCAACATTACATTAACCTTTACCCGTTTTAATTTAGAAACCAATTGGGATTATTTATTTATATACGACGGAGCCACCGTAAACTCACCCCTTATTGGGCGATATACAGGCAGCACCCTACCAGGCACCATTACATCAAGCACAGGTGCCTTATTATTAGATTTTAGAAGCGATTGCGCTACCACCGATTCGGGATGGGTTGCCAACTACACCAGTAATGTTACAACGGGCACAGGCGATCATATACCGCCTACAACACAATCGCTTGTAAACGGAAACTGGCAAACACAAAATTTTACCGCAAGCTTTACCGATGCTGATAACGTTGGCGGAAGCGGCTTAGAAAAAAGTTATTACGAAGTAATTGATTTTGACGGAACAACTTGGGCAGCTAATGCAACACATGGTTTTTTTAAAGATAATTTTGATGTAGCTATTAGTTCGGCATGGTCTCAAAAAACCGGAACATGGAGTATAAATAACCAAGCACTTTACCAAAGTGATACAGCAAACGGTAACACTAACATTTATGCAGCATTAACACAAAACCTTTCAAACAGATATTTGTATCATTTTGTGGCAACCATTGGTGGTGGTGCAGGTGGCAATGGCCGTAGAGCCGGTTTTCATTTTTTTTGTGACCAACCCGATTCATCCAACAGAAACAACAGTTACTTTGTTTGGTTTAGAGTAGATAATTCTGAATTGCAAATTTACAAAGTGGTTAACAACAATTATGGTTCTCCGGTTTACCAATCAACAGTAACCGTTAACCCAAACCAATCGTACGATTATAAAGTTATTTATGATAGAATAAGCGGCTTGATACGCATATATCAAAACAATATTTTAATTGGTAGTTGGACAGATAGTAGTCCGTTAAGTAATGGAGGTTATATATCTTTTAGAAGTGGGAATGCCACACTTTCCGTAGACCAATTAGATGTTTACCGTTCGCGTGCCACAACAGCAAATATTACAGTTGGCCCTGGTAATGCAAACGATATTCGTTACCAAAACACAAATCCATCAACACCATCCGGACAAATAAAATCTATTTGTAGCGATAGTGCCACTAATCTTTCTGCTATTGATTATGACAATATAAATGTAGATTGGACTCCGCCGCTTGTAGTTGATTCTATAAGAGATGGACTGGGTGCAGATATAAATGTTACCTCATCTAAAACAACTTTATCGGCTAACTGGTCTGCTTCCAGTGATGTAAATTCAGGAATTGCAAAGTACTGGTACTGTATTGGTACAACAGCCGGAGATAGTAACACAGTTGCCTGGACAGCCAATATGGATTCTTTAAACATTACAAAAACAGGCTTAAACCTAAGCCAAGGACAGTGGTACTATTTTAGTGTACGAGCGCAAGATGGTGCGGGTTTGCTTTGTACCAAAATATCTTCTAACGGACAAAAAGTAGATACAACTTCGGGCACAACAAGTATCAATCAATTTAATATAGAGAATTTAGCATTTAAAGTATATCCTAATCCCGCACAAAATTCTGTTAGTATAAATTATACTTTAGAACAAGATGCAACTATCAAATGGCAGCTAACTGATTTAATTGGGCAAACTATTTTACAAAATGAAACTGCTAAGTCAAGCGGTAGTTATATAGAGAAATTAGACCTCACTTTATTAAGTAAAGGTCTCTACTTGCTTAATGTTACCGTAAACGGGCAACAAAAAACAATTAAGCTAATTAAAGAGGGGAATTAAATTTAGCGTTAACTACTCTTTTTGTTTTGGGGGCGATGGGCCTGGTCTTGCCATTCTTCGTAGTACTTCTTGTATAATTTCATCAAATTTTGCTTTTTGCTTTTCATCACAAAGCTTACGCACTTGCTTAAAATGATTAAAGGTTACTAATTCAATTTGTGTTTGGTTATTAGCAATGCTACGGGCTAACTCATTTACTTTAGCAGTATCTTGTTTTTCATTTTTTAAATTATCAAAAAATAAACGATGTGTTTCTTTACTCGCTTCTCGTAAAGAATCCATTGCATGGCGATGCCCTTCTTTTAATTTTTCAAATGCCGCCATTTGTTGCTCAGAAAATTTTAATTGTTCTAACAGAAAATCTGCCGCTCTTTCTCCATTAGGTGGTCGGTGCATTTCATCATGCGATTGTCCATTTTGTTTTAACCAAATACTTGCTAAAAGACAAACATTTAATACAGCCAGCAACAACACGGCCCATTTCCAAAATTTTAGTTGATTATTGTTTTGCATGCAACTAATAATTAGACGTTTGTGTTAAACCCATTTCTTTAGATAACGCCTGATAACCAATTTCTTTTTGTTGGCTCGGTTTATCTTTTAATATGTGCGTAAACGAAATAACGTTAACTACAATAACTATGCTTGCAGCTACTGCCCATCCCTTTAAAAAAAGTTTTGCCTGCACTTCATCCCTCCTATTCAGCTCAATTTTATGCGTAATTTTTTCAAACAAAAATGGGTTAGCCTCCATAGGTTTCATTCCTTTGGTGCTTTGCATTACTTCGTTTATCCAGTTTTCTTTTTCCATTTGTTTTGTATTTAGACGTTCAATTTCCTTAATTCCTTCTGTCAGGATATATTTTTTCCAGTTCTTTACGTAAATTGGCTTTAGCCCTCTGTAAAAGCGATTCTATAGCCTTTACCGAGCTTTGCATAATCTCCGCAATTTCTTTTTGAGGCAATTCTTCTATATGCCAAAGTATAAAGGCAGTTTTTTGATTTTCGGGCAAGCTCTCAATGGCTTTAAATAAAAACTGTGCTTTTTCTTTTTTCTCCATTTCAATGCCTGGATGGTCAAAATGAGAAACTTCCATCAACACCTCTCCCGATTCAGGATGAAATAAACTCGTTAAAAAACCAAAGCGTTTCTGTCTTTTTTTAGCACGAAGGTGGTCTAAACATTTATTAACTGTTATCCTATAAATCCAGGTAGAAATAGTTGATTGCTCTTTAAACGTTGAAAGCGATTGATATACTTCAATAAAAACTTCCTGCGTAATATCTTCAGCTTCTTCACGATGTTGTAAAAAATTAATAGCTGTGTTAAACACCAAACGTTTGTAGGTTTCTACAAGCTGTTGTAAATTATATTCATTTGGTTTATTTTGCACAAGCTAAAACTAATGTAAACAAAAAAGCGAGCATTAAGCTCGCTTTTTCAATTGTAATTTTAAAGTTTATGCCTTTGCTTTAACTGAGGCAATTTTTGCTTTAATGTTTTCAGTTGTTAATGAGTCTGGTCTCTCAATTGGATGACCTAAAGCTCTATCCCAAATTAAACTTGCCATTACACCTAATGCACGCGATACACCGAATAAAACAGTATAAAAATCATATTCGTGTATGCCATAGTGTGCTAACAATGCGCCAGAGTGTGCATCAACGTTAGGCCAAGGGTTTTTAATTTTTCCGGTAGACTCTAATATCGGAGGCGCTACTTCATAAATCATTTGCACAATCTCGCAAATATCATCGTGCTTAATATAGTTTTTATAAAAATCTTGTTGAGCTGTAAAACGAGGATCGGTTTTACGTAACACGGCATGTCCGTATCCCGGAACAACTTTTCCTTCAGCTAAGGTTTTTTTAATATAATCCGCAATTTGTTCTTTAGTTGGTAAACCGCCACCTAAATTTTCTTTCAACTCCATAATCCAGTTTAAAACTTCCTGATTAGCTAACCCGTGTAAAGGACCTGCTAAACCTGTCATACCTGAACAGAAAGAAAGATAAGGGTCACTTAAAGCACTACCCACTAAATGCGTAGCATGTGCCGATACGTTTCCACCTTCATGGTCAGCATGAATAGTCATGTACAAACGGAATAAGCGTCTTACATCTAAATCTTCAAAACCCATCATGTGTGCTAAGTTCGCAGCCCAATCTAATTTATGATCCGGTTCAATATGTATATTGTTTTTGTACTTACGACGATAGATATAAGCTGCAATACGAGGAAGGCGAGCAATTAAATTCATGGCATCTTCGTATACATAATCCCAATAATCTTTTTTGCTGATACCTTTTGCATAAGCTTTAGCAAATACCGATTCGGTTTGCAAAGCAAGTATAGCTGAGCAATACTGAGTCATTGGATGTGCATCAACAGGAAGCGCGTCAATTACATCAAATACGTGTTTA
>Ga0210394_10001220_pt1 | contig 42738 bp, 45 predicted proteins | sample IncBWC12MmetaG_FD_160121 | JGI IMG/M metagenome (GOLD analysis project Ga0210394, IMG submission 160121) | Forest soil microbial communities from Barre Woods Harvard Forest LTER site, Petersham, Massachusetts, United States - Inc-BW-C-12-M | ecosystem: Environmental > Terrestrial > Soil >...
GCCGCCTCGAAGGGCGAACAGGTGTCGGCCAATGTCGATACCGGGGTAACCCTTGTCACCAAGGCCAACATGAGCTCGCCGCGTTCGCAGGAACTCCTTAAGCCGAAGGTCGAGTAACTGGGGTAGCGCCGCTCGAACGGCTCCGGCTGACGTCGCCGCGCTCAGCCCGACAGCCGCCATGCCGCTGAGAAACTTTCGCCGGGCAAAGCTAGCGGAGGGGGCCCGGCGCGTTGCAGCACAGACAGCCGCGCAAGGCCTGAGGTCGATTCCATTGATCGCGCATGGCTTTCTCAGGGACCCACTTGCGAAATGCCCGGTCGCTTGGGTGTCGCAATCCCGGACCATAGTTTGTAAGAAGTACGACAGGTTGCTGGTCAGGCCCGGTGTTGGCGCTGAACTTTCGGCCGGCACAATCGTTCTGTTTTGAACGCTACCGAGAGCGAAGAACCAATGTTGCCCTCCGGCGATACGCGGCAGACCCCGAAGGGCAAATTGCCCGTTTTGGCGCTGACGGCGCTCGGGATCGTATTCGGGGATATCGGGACCAGCCCGCTCTATACGTTCAAGACCGTGCTTGGCACCGCCGGGACCCCGTTGGATGTCGCCGCCATCCTGGGCGCTCTCTCGCTCGTGCTGTGGACGCTCTTCATCATCACCACTGTCAAATATGTCTCGTTCGCCATGCGCGTCGACAATGACGGCGAGGGCGGCATTCTCGCGTTGATGGCCCTGCTGGGCGTGAAGCAGCAACATCGGCCGACGATCGTGGCCGTCGGCCTGTTCGGGGCGGCGCTGATTTATGGCGACGGCGCGATCACGCCGGCGATCTCGGTGCTGTCCGCGCTGGAGGGGCTGAACATGGTGACATCAGAGTTCCAGCCCTATGTCGTGCCCGCCGCGGTCGCGATCCTGGTCGCGCTGTTTGCGATCCAGTCGAACGGCACCGCTGCCATTGGCCGCTTCTTCGGCCCGGTGATGCTGATCTGGTTCGTCAGCATGGCCGTGATGGGAATTTGGGGCATCGTGCAGCATCCCACGGTGTTCGCGGCGCTCGATCCCCTCTACGGCCTGTCCTATTTGTTCTCGCACGGGGTGACCGGCTTTCTGGTGCTGGGCGCGGTGTTTCTGAGCGTCACCGGCGCCGAGGCGCTCTATGCCGACATGGGTCATTTCGGCCGCGCGCCGATCAAGCTGGCGTGGTTTGCGATCGTCTTTCCAAGCCTGATCCTCAACTATGCCGGGCAGGCGGCGCTCGTGCTCGAAGGCGCGCCGACCGACGGCAATATTTTCTATCGGCTCTGTCCCCCAATTCTCCTGATTCCCCTGGTCGTGCTGGCAACCGTTGCCACCATCATCGCGAGCCAGTCGATCATCACCGGAGCCTTCTCGATGACGCGGCAGGCGATCCAGCTTGGCTGGTTGCCGAGATTGCTGATCAAGCAGACCTCCTCGGAGGGCTACGGTCAGATCTACGTCGGCGTCGTCAACTGGCTCTTGATGATCGTGACCGTCGGCCTGACCATCGCGTTCGGCAAATCGGACAATCTGGCGGCGGCCTACGGCATCGCCGTTTCGGCTACCATGCTGATGACGTCGGCGCTGCTCTTCATTGCGATGCGCGAGATCTGGGGCTGGAGCGGGCTTGCCGCCGGCGCGGTCGCGGGCTGCTTTCTGATCGTCGACAGCGCCTTCTTCCTTGCCAATCTCGCCAAGATCGCCGAGGGCGGATATGTGCCGTTGATACTGGCCATCTCCGTCTACGGCTTGATGTGGATATGGCACCGTGGCGCGACCGCGATTGCGATGCGCATGCACGATGCGCTGATCCCGGTGCCGGAGTTCCTGAAAAAGATCGCGGCTGCGCACGTGCCGCGCGTTCCCGGGACGGCCGTATTCCTGACCCGGACCGACCGCGACACGCCACCGGTGATGGTCTGGCACGTGAAGCATAATCGCGCCTTGCATGAGCACCTCCTGGTGCTGCGTGTGAAAGTCCAGTCGGTGCCGTGGATATCACCGCAAAACCGGATGACGATCGAGGAAGTCGCGCCAAATTTCTGGCGCACCGAGGCGCTTTACGGATTTATGGAGCGTCCCCACATTCCGGACCTGCTCGCCGCCGGCCAATCGCTCGGCTGCACCATCGATCTCGACGATGTCACCTATTATGTCGGCCGCGAAACCGTGGTCGGGCGCGAGGACGGTCTGGGCCTGCCGGCCTGGCAGGAACGAATCTTCGTCGTGATGGAGCGCAATGCCGTCCACGTCAGCGACTTCTTCAGCCTGCCCAGCGATCAGGTGGTTGAGATCGGGCGGCAGGTTGCGATCTAGCGCGGCGTCCTCGCGGACGATCCGCACTCACGATCTCTCGCCGGTGCTGCTAGAGCATGATCCGGAAAAGTGGGCAAACCGGTTTTCCCTCGCGACAAACGCGGAGCGTTTGCGCGGAGATCATGCTCAAACAAAAAGACAGAGCGAGATGACGATTCGAAGAAATGTCATCTCGCGCTAGGGTTTTTTACCCCTGGCGACGCAGGCGCCCGCGCCGCATTTCAGGTTCGAAGTCGTGGTGACGGCTCCGCCCTTGTTCGGCGGCGTCACGGGCGGGATCTGCCGCGCCGCGCTGACGGTTGAACCCGGTGTCATCGCGCTGCCGGTTGAACCTGGCGTCGGTGTCCCGACCGAGGTCTGTTTCGTCAGGCCGCCGACCGACGGCGGCTTCGTCGTTCCGGGCACTGCAACCTGCCTCGTCGCACCGCCGAGCACCGGGCCCGCCTTCGCCGCGCCGCCAATCGTATTCTGCTTGGTCTTTGTTGCTCCGCCGAGGGCATTTTGGGCGGAAGAGGGATACGAGACGCCTATGGCGAATGCGCCGAGCAGCGCAGCCAGCACCATCCGTTTGACCATCGCGCTGTTGTTCATGGCCGTTACCTTCGTGGGCATTACCTTCGTGTCGTGCCGCCGATCCACGGCGCAGATCATACGTGGTGTCGGTCGCCACTTTATCCAAGGCTCTGGAAATGTGAATGCTCGACAAGCCAAAAGCGTTCCTGGGATTTCCTGCCTCGGCTATTTTAAGTCTATTTGTTTGCACGCGGTCCGACCGCGCGGCCGTAACTTCGCGGGCCGATTGACGACGGCTACAAGTCTCAGCTCGCCGTACGGACGATGACCAAATTTGACACGTCGGGCAAATCACCGCCACATTTGCAACGTTGCCGGAATCCGGAAGACCGTTTTAGTGACCGATCTGGCCCTTTTTACAAGCAGTAGAGCAATATTTGTGACCTTTCTGCCGCCGTATTTGCCGAGTCCCTTGGGCATGGTCATTCGGCAGGGGATTAGCCATGAGGATTGTTCTGGTCGGGGCGCTGATCGCAGGGGCGCTGTTGTCGTTCGAAGCAAGGGCGCAGGAACGCGCCGGCGATGCTGCGCTGGGCGCGGTGTCGGGCGCGGTCGTGCTGGGCCCCGTCGGCGCGGTGGCGGGCGCGCTCATCGGCTATACCGCGGGGCCCTCGATCTCGCGCTCATGGGGCGTGCGGCGATCGTCGTCGCGTGCGCGGGTGCAGCCAGCATCGCAAGCGAGCGCTGCGCCCGAGCCGCAGATCACTGCCAGCGTCGCTTCGCCGCCGCCTGCCAAACCTTCGGCGCCTCCGGCCAGCGCCAAGCCGCCGCCGGTTCAGGGTTTTGAATAGGTCGCGTGAACGAATAGTCCGCGCGCTGAAAATAATTGACACGTCGGGCAAATCACCAGCACATTGAGAGCATCGCAAGGTCCAAAGCCCGCGCCGGGAAACCGGCCGCGGGCTTTTTGATTGGCGCTGCGATGGCTCTCACAGCGCCCATCGTCGCGCGACGCCGCCGGGCGGGGCTTCTCGGCCGGTTGGCCGCGCTGATGGGTGTCGCCCCGCAGAATCCGGACCAGCTTGCGCCGCCACCGCCGGACGACAAGCTGCGCCCGTTCTACCGCGACAATCCGGCGCAGCAGTGGACCCTTCAACGATTTCGCTAGACGCGGATCTGCACCAACGTTGTCAGGCGTCGCTTGCAACCTGGCCGCGTAGGCAAGGCCACTTAAAAACGCTTGCCCCGTCGGGCAAATCACTGGCATATCTTCATCATCGCAAGAACCAAGATTGAGCCCGCGCCGGGAAACCGGTCGCGGGCTTTTTCATTCGAACTTTTCCGAATTCGGACGGCGTCCGCGGGGCGCACCAATCTCCCGTGAAGCGCTTGCCGCAAGGCGCCTTGACGCGCGCCGCCGTCCGAACCCTTTTCAGTTTTGCCGGCGCGCGCGAACGCGCCGGCACGCGGCCTCTCATTGAGAGAGATAGGGTTCGCGCCTGAAATGACCCGCGCGAAAGCAATCATGCCGCGCATCTGTTTTAGTTGGGACAGCCAGAAAACGACGATCACCCGAAAGAGGGAGCCACCAGCCATGACCGCGTATCTGATCTCGCTCGCTTTGGCCGGCCTGGTCGCGATCGCATTGTGGGAGGGATTTTCGTGAGCGCAGAGATCATTCGATTTATTCCGCGCCCGGCTCCGAGAGTCGAGCGGGCAGACTTTCCCGCCGCCTCCCGCCCAGCCATTCGGCCTGACGATCTCACCATGGATCATGCCGATACCGCGCCTTGCGAATATACCTGGCCCTGCGAGGAGCGAACCGGGCACACCTAGCGAAATGACATTTCTTCGAATCGTCATCCCGCTCTATCTTTTTGTTTGAGCATGATCTTTTCGGAAAACCGGTACCCACTTTTCCGGATCATGCTCTAGCCGCACGAGCTCTGCCCTAACTGCCCTTGGCGGCGCGACTTGGCAGAAGCCGGCCATCGATCGCGGCGAGCCCGGTGCCGATGAAGGCGAGCCCCGCAAAATGCCTGGCCTCGAGGTGCTCGCCCAATCCGTAACTGCCCATGACGATAGCGCTGACGGGAATAAGAAACGTGACGAGCAGGAGGTTGGTCGCGCCGGCGGTCGCAAGAATGCGGAAGTAAAGCACATAGCCGAGCGCGGTCGAGAACACGGCGCTGCCGGCGACGGCCTCCCACACTGGCAACGCCGGCATGGCGATCGTCCAGGGCGCATCGACGATCATCGCAACGGGAAACAGCAGGATCGCCGACGCCGTGACCTGGCCGGTGGCCGTCAGGATCGGCTCGATGCCCATGCGGCGGAAGCGGCGGCCAAAGACGCCCGCGAAGGCATAAGAAACGGCGGCCGCGAGCACCGCGACCTGTGCCAATACATTGGCGCCGAGCCCTTGTAACGAGTCCGGGCCGATCAATATCACCACGCCGAAAAATCCGACGGCGACGCCCAGAAGACGGTTGCCGGTCATCTTCTCGTCGTTGGTCAACAGATGCGCCACGATGACTGTCGATATCGGCGTGGTGGCGTTGAGGATCGCGGCGAGGCCGGAGGCGATATGGCTTTGGCCCCAGACCACCAGGCAAAACGGCACCGCGTTATTGAGCATGCCCATTCCGAAAAACGCGCGCCACGCCGGAAGATCCGCGGGCATTCGCTTTCCCAGTCCCTTCACCAGCGCGTTCAGAATGATCGCGGCCAGGCCCACGCGCAGGAACACGATCGTGAATGGCGGCAACGCCCTGACCTGGACGGCCGCGAAGAAAAACGACCCGCCCCACAGCACCGACAACAGCAGGAGCGCGAGCCACTCGCTCCGGTCCATGCGGCGGTTAATAATCAGGCTGTCGGTCATTTTCGATTTTCCGTTGACGTCGACGCCGCCGTGAGCCCGGAAGAGACGTCACCGGCGCGTGTCGGCACCGTTGTCCGACAATGAATTTCAGCGCGCCACCCGATTTCCGGGTCCCCACCCGGACTGCCTTTGGAAACCAAAAATTCAAGATGCCCAAAACCCTCACTGAAATGCGGTCGCTGGCGCGCGGCCACACCCGAACCGCGCTCAATGTGCTGGTCGGCGTCATGCGCAACACCAAGGCCGCAGCGCCCGCGCGCATCGCCGCCGCCAACGCCATTTTGGACCGCGGCTGGGGCAAGGCGACGCAAGCCATCGAGAACGGCGATGACGGCGCGCTTGAACTGATCCACCGAATAGAGCGTGTCATTGTCCATCCTGAAAATTCCGACAGCCAGAATCTTTGAGCCGCTGCTGCAGCCCGCGCGCTACAAGGGCGCGTTCGGAGGAAGGGGTTCGGGAAAATCGCATTTCTTCGGCGAGCTTCTGGTCGAGACCTGCCAGGCCGAGCGCGGCACTTCCGCAGTGTGCATTCGCGAGGCGCAAAGGACGCTAGCGCAGTCTTCCAAGCGGCTGATCGAAAGCAAGATCGTCAGCCTCGGCCTCGGTCACGGCTTCAAGGCTTTCAGCGACAAGATCGCAACGCCGGGCGATGGCATCATCATCTTCCGCGGCATGCAGGACCACACCGCCGACTCCATCAAGTCGCTGGAAGGCTTTCGCATCGCCTGGGTCTACGAGGCGCAAGCCCTGAGCGCGCGCAGCCTGGCGCTGCTGCGGCCGACTATCCGAAAGCCAGGCTCGGAGTTGTGGGCGAGCTGGAACCCGCGACGCAAGTCGGACGCCATTGACGATTTCTTGAGAAACAAAAAACCTGACGGCGCCATCCTCGTCAACGCCAACTGGCGCGACAATCCCTGGTTTCCTGCCGTGCTGGAAGACGAACGCAAGACCGATCTCGCGCTTTACCCGGATCGGTACGCGCACATCTGGGAAGGCGATTATGTGAGGGCATTCGCGGGCGCCTATTTCGCGCAGATGCTGGCTGAGGCGCGATCGCAAGGCCGCATCGGCAAAGTCGCCGCCGATCCCTTGCTGCCGCTGCGCGCCTTCCACGACATCGGCGGCTCAGGCGGCGTGGCCGATGCCTACACGATCTGGGTTGTGCAGTGGGTGGGGCAGGAAATCCGCATTCTCGATTATTATGAATCGGTCGGGCAGGTTCTGGCGTTTCACGTCAACTGGATGCGCGACCGAGGTTACGACAAGGCAATCAGCTATCTGCCGCATGACGGCGTCAACCAGAACAACGTCACCGGCAAGAAATACGTTGACCACTGGCGCGACGCCGGCTTCACCGTCGAGCCGCCGGTGAAGAACCAGGGCAAGGGCGCGGCGATGATGCGCATCGAAGCGTTGCGCCGGCTGGGATCGCAACTCTGGTTCAACGAGGCGACCACAGAAGCCGGCCGCGACGCGCTCGGCTTCTACCACGAGAAAAAAGACGACGTCCGCAACGTCGGGCTTGGGCCTGAGCATGACTGGTCGTCAAATGCTGCCGATGCGCTGGGGCTGATGGCGATTTGTTACGAGGAGCCCGGACGGGCGGCGGGATTCAATCGGCCGATCCGGTATCGGGAGCAGGGGTGGGTGTGAGCATCACTCCTGCAGCGCCTTCGCAATCCGGTTGAGCCGCTCATCGATCGCCGCGACCTGGTTCTTCAGGGCTTCGATCTGCGACCCCGTTGCAGGGTCCAACACACCGACCGGCGTTCCGCATTGCGAGCATTGCACGATCGTGAGCTTCCTGTTCTCGCCCAATGGCGTGAATAGCGCGAGTTCGAAACTGTGTCCGCTGCATTTGGTGCATGTTGAGACTGCCATTCCTGTCCTCTGGAAGTTTTTGTTGAGCATTAAAAACGTTGCGCAGCTCGCTCATCCGTCATGCCCGGCCATTGCAGTCTTTCTCTGCGAAGACTACGTAAACTTGTCTGCGATGCCGGGCATCCACGCCTTGGCTGCGTAGAAGAGAGACGTGGATGGCCGGGTCATAGGCGAGCGGAAGCGACGCCGTCCTTCGGACGGCTATGCCCGGCCATGACGTCAAGCGAGACGCGCCCACCTACCGTTCCCATCTAAAATTCCTTAGCCGCGGGTCCGCCGCAAAGGCTGTGCGATCGTACTGGATCGAAAGCCTCGGAGATTCGCACAAGGCGCGGGCGCCCTGCGCGTCGAGATGAAGCTTCCACGACATCCGATCGAGCGGCTTTGATTTTGTGAAAACCTTGCCGCTCAATATCGCCAGGTTGGATCTCCCTTCCGGGTCGCGCAACGATTTGTATTTGATGATCTCAAAACCAAAGCCGCGAACGGCATCGGCGAACGCCTGAGAGGCCGAGTAGTCGGACAAATGATAGAGGCGCTTGTCTTCGATATACGGCTTCCGCGTGATGTCCGTGACGCGGGTGGATTTGAAGGCGCATGAAAAGGCCGTGTATTCACCGGGATTGGTCGGCCAGGGGGTCGCAGGCGATTCCGCGTAAAACAGGGTGCGATAAAAGGCCGCTTCCGCCATCGCGGTGTGCGGATGTTCGGCCGCGTAGAAGACGCCGTTTTCGGCATTGGGCTTTCGGAAGCGCGAGCCAAAAGGGTTTCTGGCGCTGTAGCGGAACGGCGTCAGCAGCAGGAAATCGAGGTGCGCGCATTCCTTCGGAATCGGCGGCTTGGTTTCCTCGAGAAGATTTTCGAGGATTTCCTGCTCTGCCAGCGTGTCGGTGATTTTCGTCGTTGAAACCTGGTGCTGGGCTTCCACGACGCGCCAGCATTTTCCACTCAGCCTCGCGGAGCTAGATCGGAGCGCGTCTTGCGTCCAGGTATTGGATGACATCAATCAACCCTTGCACCTTTTGAATGAGATCAATCGGGCGGTGCCGCAAGACGGTGTTTTCGTTCCTGAGCCAGGCCCTGGCGACAGCCTCGTCGCCGCCCACGATGGCGTCGAGCGACCGATAGAGGCGAATGAAGAGCGCGGCCAGCTCGAAGGATTTGCCGCTGGTTCGCTCCAGGGCAAATGATCCGTTCCGCATCCGGGAGACGACGGCCTCCGATACGCCGATAATCGAGGCCAGCGTCTTCTGCGAAACCTCAAGCTTGTCGGCCGCGCGGATGGTGGCCTTGGTAAGGACCGCACTTTCGTTTGACGAACGGTGACGGGGTTTGGCTAGAGTGGGCATGATCTTTCCTTGGAAATTATTCATATACTTTATTTCCAAGGAAATCAAGGGGCGATCGTCTTAGGCAGAGGAGGGACGACGCCAAACGCTTATCGGCCAATTGCTAAAGTTCCTGTTTTGTTCTAGAGGATAGCAGCCGGTAGTGTCTCAGTTTGAATAGGGGTTGCGCTAGCCGGTGGAAAATTTGACGACGCCGTTCGCCTCGCCGGCGCGAATTTAACGACGCCCTAATCCGCAACCAGCACCGCCGGATCGTCGGCGCGCACTGAACCCGTGATCCTGGCGGGATCGACAGCCTTCGAACTCGCCCAGGATTGCAGGTTCGGTGGACGGTAGCTGTTGTCGGCGCGCCAGCGGTCGAACACGGAAACGTCGATCGTCTCGTTGATGTTGACGACGCCGGCACCCTCGTCCTTGGGCGGCATGTCGATGGGCCGGTAATATTCGCGGCCAAGGGTGAACAGGCGATAGAGGCCCCACATGAACTCCGCATAGGAATCGGAGATCTTAGCGGTCGCGGCGTCGGGGTCTACCGCAAATCCGTCACGGAAGGCGAGGCCGAGGCTTTCGGCCTTGTGCGCGAGCCATCTGAACGGAAGCTGCGCCAGCGCATCGTCGAAGCATCCGCCGCCGACATTGGCGTGGGCGCCGACAAACCATCGCTGCTCCGTCCGTTCGAACGGCCTCGGCCTGGCGGCGGTCGCGCCCTGGTTGCTCCACAGCGTCGGCGCGAATGCCTTGCGATGCTCGTCGATGGCGATCGCATGAAACGCATATTCATTGTTCTGGCGAAGCCCGGTGTTGAGGAATTCGTAGGCCGATCCGAACAGCCAATGAAACCACGGGAAGGGTACGCCGAGCGCACCCACGGTATCGAACACCCCGATGAACTTGATCGGCACGGCCTGCGCGAATTTCAGCATCCAGCCTTCTTCGTGGCTGAAATCGGTTTGGCCTCCGCGTTGCGCTTCTTTCAATTCCCAAATGGTCTTTTGCTTGGGGCGCCGGTATCGCATGAACAACTGGTTGACACCGAGCGGCGCACCACTCTGCAACAGCCCGCATTTTGAAACAAAGCCGGAAAGGCTTCTGGCGGTGTAGGCGCCGCGGCTGAAGCCGAAGATGAATATCTCGTCGCCCGCTGCGTAGTTCTCCATCAGCCATTCATAGCCGCTGGTGATTGCGGTATCGATGCCGGCGCCGAACATGCCGCCGCTGATCTTCTCGCCGAACTTGGTGCCGAGGCCCTTTGAGTAATAGGCACGCTGCTCGCATCCGTCGGCGCTGGCCGGCGAGAACAGCGCGCGGAAACGCCAGACATTGGTGTTGTCGCTGACCTGATTCCACGTTCCGTCCAGATAGAGCGCGAGGCGCTTCTTCGGGCTTGCAGGTGACGGGTCTGGCATGTCCGGTTTCCCCAGGGAATTTTAAGGAGATCTGATGAGCGTCTTTCAGCTTGCGGCCGCGGCGGGCTTGTTCAGTCTCGTAAGCGGCGTCGTCCTTGTAAACGTCGTATCGACGCCGCGCGCGGCGCAACTTGGCACGATCATGGCTGGGTGCGGAGTAGTCATGCTCGCAATTGTCGCCGTCCACCAGTTGCTGATCTAGCACGGCAATTTCAGGTTGAGAAGCCTGCGGCCTTCGAGGATTTCGCCGGGCGCGGCAATGCGGATGGAGTGTCGCACGTAAAATGCGCCGATGCCTGGGCCCGCGGTGGTAGCACCGGTTTCTGAAGATTGACACGTCGGGCAAATCACCTGCATAATTTCAACATCGCAAGAATTCCAAAAGCCCGCGCCGGGAACTGGCCGCGGGCTTTTCATTGAGCGGCGGTCCGCATCTCACATAGCCTCGCGGAGAATACGCCGATCGGCGTGCGTTCGCCCGACCCGTTTGCTTGCGATGATAATTCTAAGTGATCCCCAGGAAATCCACATGCCCAAAATGTCCACGCTCGACCTGAAAGCCATGCTGGTCGCCGAGAAGGCTGACGCGCTGGCGGCGATCTCGGCCGCGCGGCTCGCCGAGGAGCGCGCCGACGCGATGGATTATTACCTCGGCCATATGGCCAAGGACATGCCGGCGCAGGACGGCCGCTCGCGCGCCGTGTCGACCGATGTCGCCGACACCATCGAAGGGTTGATGCCGATGCGCGCCGATTTCCAGCACCTCAGGCGCTGGCGCAAGAGTGTCGAGCAGGCGCAGAGCTATACCTTCAAGGCGGTGATTACCGTGATCGTCACGGGATTTGTCGGAGCGGTGTGGCTTGGCATCAAGGTCATGCTCGGCAAATGATCCATCTATCCTTGTTGATTGTTGCGCTGCTGGCTTTATCGCCCGGGCAGCCCGTTCCATGCTGGGTCGTGAAACGGGCCGTCGCGCAATATGGCGAGGCAGCCGTGGAATCCTGGGCACGGGCGAAGGGCATTTCCGACAAGGAAATCGAGAAGGCGAGGCGATGCGTCAAGTAGACGGGCGTTTGCCTCTCGTTCACCAGTCCGGGCGGCCGGCGATAGGTGCGTGATGAATCGCTGCTGCGGATCAACGGCCGAGCGGCCACTATATCGGATACGCGAGGTCGACGGGCAGGACGACGAAGTCGCGGATATGCTGGCGGTCCTGCACCGTCTGACATTTTTTGGTGGCGCCCCGATTCCGCGATTCGACTGGGGGGCCTGGTGGATTGCCTATCGCGAGACGATACCGGTCGCCTTTGCCGGTGTCGTCCCTTCGACGCATGTCCGTAGCGCAGGCTACATCTGTCGTGTCGGCGTTTTGAAGCCGCATTTCGGCCAGCAGCTCCAGCTGCGCCTGATGCGTGCAATAGAGCTGCGGGCGCGGCGCAATGGCTGGTGCAGCATGGTTTCCGATACCACCCAAAACATTCCCTCGGCCAACAACTTCATCCGGGCCGGCTATCGGCTGTTCCAGCCGCGATATCCGTGGGCCTATCCGGACACGCTGTATTGGCGCAAATTCATCGGGTCCGTCTCATCGCCTCATGGCACCCATCCAAAAAGGCTGTAACCCCTCGATCTCCATAGCTCTACTTTTTTGGGTAGAACCGAGAAAGGGCTGTATATGGTTGTCTGATGGCTGGAATATTTTCCTGCCAAGGGTCGACCACCGACGGCCGATAGTAACCAGAGGGAAGGAACAAGCCGATCATGACTGCCAGACCGAAATTGCCGGACCGGCCGCCGAGAGAGAAGGGCGCTCCGACCGCTCTCGACGGTCTGCTGGTAATCGACTTTACGAGGGTCGTTGCCGGTCCCGCCTGTACGCAGACGCTGGCTGATTTCGGCGCCGAGGTCATCAAGATCGAGAACCCGGACGGCGGCGACGATACGCGGCATTATGAACATGCTGATCTTTCCGGCGAAAGCGCCGCGTTTGTCAGTTTGAACCGCAACAAGCGGGGCATCGCGCTCGATCTCACCAAGCCCGAGGCTTGCGAGGTCGCGCGCGAATTGATCGCGCGGGCCGACGTCGTCGTGGAGAACTTTTCCTCCGGCGTAATGAAGAAGTATGGTCTTGACTACGCATCCGTCGCACCAGGCAATCCGCGCCTCGTCTATTGCTCGATCTCAGCCTATGGCCGCCGGGGGCCCTTCGCGTCGCGTCCCGGCTTCGATCCGATCACGCAGGCCGAAAGCGGATTCATGTCGCTGAACGGCTTTCCCGACGGGCCGCCGGTGCGGACCGGGCCGCCTGCGGTCGACATGCTGACAGGCATGTCGGCCTGCAACGCCATCCTGCTGGCGCTGTTCGCCCGCGATCGGCTCGGCCGCGGCCAGCATGTCGAGGTCGCGCTGTTCGACATTGCGCTGGCGATGACGCAATTTTACGGCATGGCCTATTTGATGACCGGCGTGAACCCGAGCCGTCAGGGCAATTCGCCGAATGGGTCTCCCTCCGTCGGCGTGTACCATGCCTCAGACGCGCCGTTTTATATCGCCTGCGCCAACGACCGGCTGTATCGCCGCCTCGTCGTCGAAGTGCTCGGCCGGCCGGATCTTGCCAGCGGTGAATTCGGTGACCGCCGTTCGCGAACCGTCAACAGGGACAAGCTGCGCGCGATCCTCACCGGGATTTTTGTGCAGGACCTTCGCGAAAGCTGGGTGACGAAGATGAAGGCGGCCAATATTCCCGTGGGTTACCTTCGCACCGTCGAGGAAGCCTTCAATTCGCCTGAGGTGCGCGAGCGCCATCGCCTGAGCCAGATCCCACACCCGGCCGCCGGTTACGTCCCGAATATCGAGTCGCCGCTCAACCTTGGTCTGACGCCGGTAATCGACCCCGTCGCCGCGCCCCTGCTCGGCCAGCATACGCGGGAGGTCCTGCGCAAGAAGCTCGGCTACGACGACGCGCGCATCGCGGCGCTTGCCGACGCGGGCGCGTTTGGGATGGCTGCAACGGCCGAGGTCAGCTAACGTTTGAACGCTGCCCTCCCAGGCAGGCCAAGCGCGCAATATATTTCCTGAGATTAGAATACCCGCCGGTGGCCCGATGGCCGCCGGGCTGTTTTTCGTTTTTGGAGTGCCCGCCTTTAGCTCCGTCGTTTCGGCTGCAAGAGCGGGTCGGGACCATAACTATTCGAGCCAGTGGTGCCGGGCAGGCAGCCGATTTCAACAAATCCCCAGATCGTCAGCGCAAACGCCGCCAACGCCAGGATCGTCTGCAGCATGGCGCCCGCGGTTCCCGCAAACCAGGCGAGGTTTGCGAGCTGACCGAGTACGGCAGGCAGCACATAAAATACCACGAGCCACCATGCACTCTTGTCGCGGTCATGCAGTCGCTCCGTGGTGAGCGAGACCCCCCATAGCAGCCAGGGGAGCAGCACAACGAGGACCATGAGGATGAAGAGCGGCGCGGCGATGCCCGCGGCGGCGAACAGGATGACGGCGGTCATAAGCCCTGCGCCGACATAGATGAGAACCGAGCGCCAGTATTTGGCGCGGTTGATACGCCCGCTGGCGCCGAACAGGAATTCGAATAGATCTTCCACGTTACCCCCATGCGCGAATGCACCGGCAGGCCGGCACAAAATAAGTCGCTTGGAAGCGGGAGAGGTTCAAACGGCCGGCGGAGGCTACTTTTGCCCACCTGCGCTTTGCGCCGAGACACGTGGCTCAACCAAAAGTGCGGTCGGGGGGTATTCCCCCATGGGTTCGGCGCCTATTGTGATGTAGAACCGCACTGCTCGCACGGCTGCGAGTTTTCAGCCTTCTGTTATCTCACGTGAGGAGTTTTTCCATGACGCACGCCATCCGCTTTCATAAGACCGGCGGGCCCGAGGTTCTTGTCTGGGAGGAAGTCAAGCTTGGCAAGCCGGGGCCTGGGGAGGCGCGCATCCGCCACACCGCCGTGGGGCTGAATTTTGTCGACATCTATAATCGCTCCGGGCTTTATCCGGTCCAGTTGCCGAGTGGCCTCGGAGGCGAGGGCGCCGGCGTGGTGGAGGAAGTCGGACCTGGAGTCGCCGGCCTGAAGCCGGGTGATCGCGTCGCCTATGGAGCCGCGCCGCTTGGCGCTTATGCCGAGGAGCGACTAATTCCTGCCGATCGTCTGCTCAAGCTGCCCGACGGCATCGATGACAAGACCGCGGCCGCGATGATGCTGAAGGGCCTGACGGTGCAATATCTCATCCGCCAGACCTATCGCGTCAAGTCAGGTGATACGATCCTGCTCCACGCCGCGGCAGGCGGCGTCGGTCTGATCCTCTCGCAATGGGCCAAGCATCTCGGCGCCACCGTCATCGGCACCGTCGGCAATGACGAAAAAGCTGCGCTCGCCAGAGCTCATGGTTGCGCGCACGTTATCGTTTACACGCGCGAGGATTTCGTGAAGCGCGTCGAGGAGATCACGGAGGGCAAGAAAGTACCCATGGTCTATGACTCCGTCGGCAAGGACACGTTCTTGAAATCGCTGGATTGCCTGGCGCCACTCGGAGTCGCCGCACTGTTCGGTCAATCTTCCGGCAACGTCGAGCCGCTCAACCTTGGGCTTCTCGCACAAAAGGGTTCGCTGTTCGTCACCCGCCCGACGCTCAATACCTATGCGGCCAAACGCGAAAATCTCGTCGCAATGGCGAAGGAGCTGTTCGAGGTGGTGCTCTCGGGCGCCGTCAAGATCGAGGTCCGACAGACCTATCCGTTGAAGGATGCGGCAAGAGCTCATGCCGATCTCGCCGCGCGCAAGACGACAGGGTCGACGGTGTTGCTGGTCTGAGGCTGGCCGCGATGGCCCGCGTTCTTATCCCGTTGCCAGCGCGGGACTTCGATCCAAGCGAAGCCGCAGTGAGCTGGCAGGTGCTCGTGAACGCGGGCCATGTCGTTACCTTTGCGACCCCAGACGGCAAGCCCGCCGTCGCCGACGACATGATGCTGACCGGACAGGGCCTCGATCCCTGGGGCGCAATTCCGCTGCTGCGGAATCTGCCGCTGATAGGCCTTCTGATGCGGGCGAATCGTGACGCGCGCCAAGCCTATTCTGGAATGATCGCCGATCCGAACTACAACGCGCCACAGCGTTGGAACGCCGTCGACGCATCCGCATTCGATGGGTTGTTGTTGCCTGGCGGCCATCGCGCGCGCGGGATGCGCGATTACCTCGAGAGCGAGATGCTGCAGCGTCATGTCGTCAGCTTTTTCGAGGCCGAGAGACCGGTGGCGGCGATCTGTCACGGCGTCCTGCTCGCTGCGCGCAGCATATCGAGACGTACTGGCCGTTCGGTGCTTTACGGCTACCGGACGACTGCCTTGACCTGGGCGCTGGAACGTAGCGCGTGGAAAGTCGCCCGTGTCACACGGTTTTGGGATCCAGACTATTATCGGACCTATCTGGAACAGGACGGACAGCCGGTTGGCTTTATGTCGGTGCAGCAGGAAGTCTCGCGCGCGCTCGCACGTCCGGAAGACTTTCTGGATGTTCCGAAAACTGATCCGGAATACCGCCGGAAGACCTCCGGCCTGCAGCGCGATACCCTCGATGACGCAAGACCGGCCTTCGTGGTACGCGATCGCAATTATGTTTCCGCAAGGTGGCCGGGCGATGTGCATACCTTCGCGAGGACGTTTGCCGATATGTTGGGCGGCCCCGCACCAGCTGTTCGCGCCGGTGTCTTCGACCAAAGGGAAAAAGGAGGCTTCGGCTCGTAAATAGTCGGCGCATGGCTGGTCGAATACGCGAAAGATGATAAGAACGGCGCGGTCTTTGACGCACCTTCACGTTGAAGCCGAATTTGATCAGTAAGGGGTCTTCTGATGAGCATACAAGTCTACGGATTTTGGCGATCGATTGCTTCATTTCGTGTGCGGGTCGCCTTGAAACTCAAAGGCCTTCCGTTCGAGGAAACCCCTATCGACATCCTCTCGGGCGAGCAATTCAAGCCGGGTTATGATGCGGTCAATCCCGAGCACGTCGTGCCGACTTTCATTCATGACGGCCAATCGCTGTTTCAGTCCATGGCGATCATGGAATATCTGGATGATATAAGGCCGACACCGCGGCTGTTGCCGGAAGATGCCAGGGAGCGGGCCTATGCGCGCTCCCTCGCGCTGATGACGATCGCCGATGCTCATCCCCTGGTGGTCCCCCGCGTCCGCAATCATCTGGCGAAGGCCTTTGGCGCCGACGCGAAGGCGATCGAGAATTGGGGCAAGCATTGGACCACTGAAGGTCTTGCGACTTACGAGAGGCTTCTTTCGCGTCGCGCGCCGGCGCCGTTTGCGCTCGGCGCCGAACCTGGCCTTGCGGACATATGTATCGCCGGCCAGGTCGTGGGCGCGCATTTTCTCAAGCTTGAATTAGGCGCCTTTCCCCTGGTGGCGAACCTGGCCGAGCGCTGCTTCAAGATGCCGGAATTTGCCACCTCGCACCCCTTCGAACAGCCCGGCTACAAGACCGCCGGCGCGCATCACTGAGCGGGTCAAGGATTCACCCATACTGACCCCTCAGACATCAAGGCCCAGCACTCGCGCGGCGTTTCCGCCCGTGATCTGCGCCAGCGTTGCCTCGTCCATCCCATGGACGCCGGCGACGTGGCCGATCGGATTATATTCGGCCATGTCGAAGGGGTAGTCGGTGCCCATCACGATGCGATCGGGGCCGAACACGTCGATCAGATAGGCGAGCTGGTGATAGCTGAACACCACGGTGTCGAGATAGACCTGGCGCAGATACGTCGTCGGCGGTAACGGCAGTTCGCCGCGGGAGTCCTGGCGCGCGCCCCAGGCATGATCGATGCGGCCCGAATAACCCGGCAGATAGCCGCCACCGTGCACGGCCATCAGCTTCAAATCGGGGAAGCGCGCCAGTGTTCCCGAAAAGATCAGGTTATGGAGCGCCAGCGTCGTCTCGAGCGGATTGCCGAGCACGTTGTTGAAATAGAAATGGGTCAGGCGATCGCCATGGGTAAATCCGTTCGGGTGCATCATGATGAATGCCCCGAGCTGCTCGGCGCGAGCGAAGAAGGGACGGAATTTCGGATCCGATAGTTCCTGGCCATCGACGTTGGTCAGGATTTCGACGCCCTTCAATTTCAGGTCCTTCATCACGTAATCGAGTTCGCGCACCGCGAGCTCAGGCTCCTGCAAGGTGACGACGCCGAGCCCGACAAACCGGTCGGGCTTGCGGGCGCAATATTCCGCCACGCCATCATTGGCGAGACGATGCGCCTGCTCTCCGATTTTGGGATCGACCGAATAATAACACTGCGGGGGCGCCGGCGCCACGACCTGGATGTCGATGCCCATCTTGTCGAGATCGAACAGGCGGCGATCGATCGTGGTCATGACCTCGCCGACGTCTTTTTCCTGCTGCGCATTGATCGCCCTGGTGGCGGCATCGGCAAAATGGGCCAGGGGGATGCGGCTGAGATCGACATGCGGTTGCGCGACCTTGGCGGCCTGGGGAACTACGATGTGGGCGTGAATGTCGATCGTGGTGGATGATGGGCGCCGGGCGAGGCCGTCTGCGTCGTGGATGCGAGCTGCGGTGCGGCCATAGCGGTTCTTGCGATCGATCATTGAAGTTTCTCTGCTGTTGCGTTGGTTATTCGGGACATGATGATGAGACGGATGATTTCAGGCTTTGGATGCCGGGGTCTTTCGCTGGGGCCAGCGGACCGAAACCGTGGTTGCGTCGGCCTCGCCAAGGCCCGCGGCTTCCGCTTCCTCAAAGCAGGCCAGTGCACTCGCTGCAACCGGAAGCTCGGCATGGATCGAGGCCGCGAATTGAACGGCTGTGGCCAGATCCTTCTTCGCTGCGGTGATGCCGAACGCGGTTTCGCCAAGCGACGCGCCGCCCAATACCTTTGCTATCACGGCGCCGCGCCCCTTCATGGCGGCAGGCGCACCGGCAGTGTCGGACAGTATATCGATCAGCCGATCGGCCGGCAGATTGAGCGGCTTGCAGATGGCGAGTGCCTCTCCAAGCGCCTGCCAGTAGACCAAAAGCGGCAGATTGACGGCAAGCTTCATGGTCGCACCGGCGCCGAGCGGCCCGACGTGTTCGATGCGGCGGCACAACTGCTCGAGTAACGGCATGGCGCGCGCAACGTCGGCATTTGCGCCCCCGGCAAGGCCGAACAGTTTTCCCTCCCTCGCCGGAACTTTGCTGCCGCCGACGGGGCATTCGACAAAGGCGGCGCCGAGCTGCGCCACTGCGTTACCAATCGAAATCATCGTTTCAGGACGGACTGTGCTCATATCGATCACGAGCTTGCCGGCAAGCTTTGCCTTCAAAAGGCCATTGGTGCCGCGGTAGACCGCCTCTAGCGCCGCGTCATTGAGCAGCATGGCGATGACGACCTCGCATCCTTCCGCGAGCGCTGCCGGGGAGGCGAACGCCTTGGCGCCGGCCTCAACCAGCGGCGTGTTCTTCGCCCCGTCGCGATTCCAGACACCGACTTCGTGCCCGACCGCGATCATCCGCTGCGCGATCGATGATCCCATCCGTCCAGTTCCGCATACGCCGATTTTCATTTTTTACCTCAAAGATGGATTGTTTAGCCTAATGGGCGTGAAAGACGCCAAGATTTTGCGCAATCAGCACCTCGTTGTTGAGGATTTCGCCGGCGCTGCCGGCGAAGACGCAGCGTCCGGTGTTGAGGATGACCGCCTGATCGGCCACCTCCAGCGCCAGCTGGCGATTTTGCTCGACCAGGACGATGGATTGTCCTGCCTCCTTCAGCAGCTTGATGGTGCGGCCGACCTCCGCGACGATCAGCGGGGCAAGACCTTCCGATGGTTCGTCGAGCAGCAATACCCTGGGGTTTCCCATCAGCGCGCGCCCGATCGCGAGCATTTGCTGCTCGCCGCCGGAGAGGGTACCGGCGAATTGCGCATGGCGCTCGCGCAGCCTCGGAAACAGCTCATCGATCCGCTCGACATTCCACGGCCTTTCCGTGCTGCTTTCGCGCTGCTGCGCCACAATGAGATTTTCCCGAACCGTGAGGGATGGAAAGATCCGGCGCCCCTGCGGTACCAGGGCGATCCCGAGACGCGAAATACGCTCGGGGCTGAGCCCTTCGATCGGCTCGCCGAACAGGCGGATTTCGCCCTCCTTCGGTTTCAGGAAACCGACGATCGTCGAGATGCAGGTCGTCTTTCCCGCGCCATTGCGGCCGAGCAACGCCAGCACCCCGCCAGCCTGCAACGAAAAGCTGACACCATGCAGGATATGGCTGTCGCCATAAAAGGCGTGCACATTCGTCAAACTTAGTGCCTCAGACGCCAAGATAGACCTCGCGCGTTCGCTCGTCTGCGACCACAACATCGCGTTCGCCATCGACGATGACGCGGCCATAGTTGAGCAGCGTCACCGTCTCCGCAAGATCGAGCGCGGTATCCATGTCATGCTCGATCATGATCACGGCGGTCTCACGCGGGATCGAGGCGATCAGGGATTTCACAGTGGAACGCTCGGTGTTTGAAAGGCCCGCCAAGGGCTCGTCCAGCAAGAGCACACGCGGCTTTTGCGCCATCGCCATCGCTAGCTCGACCCGACGTTTTTCGCCATAGGCGATCTCGGACACGGGATGATCGGCCAGATGCAGAAGTCCCACCGTATCGAGAGTCCGGCGGGCTTCGGTCGCAAGGTCTCGGTAAAACGACAAGGGCCGCCACATCTGCCAGCGCGACGGAAGCAATCCGAGCAGGCCGAGCGTGACGTTGTGCTCGAGCGTATCGCCGGTAAACAGTGTGATGATCTGGTAGGTGCGCGACAGCCCGAGATGCGCGCGCCTGTAGGGGGTAAATGTCGTGACATCGGTACCGAACAGCTTGATCCGTCCTGAATTCGGCCGCATGTCACCGCTGATCTGGTTGAACAACGTGGTCTTGCCGGCGCCGTTCGGACCGATGATCAGGCGCCGCTCGCCCTGCCGGATCGCGAGCGACACGCCTTGGGTGACCTTAAGTCCGCCGAAGGCCTTGTTCAGGTCGATGATCTCAAGTGCAGGGCGTGATGTCGTCGGGGTCATCGCGATCCGCTCCGCAGTCGAGCGGCCAACTTGCTCAGGCCCGGTACGATACCGGTCGGCATGACGAGGACGATGAACAGGAACACCAGGCCCAGCAGCATGTTCCAGCGCTCGATATAGGCCGACGCGTAGTTTTTCAACAGCAGCACCAGCGTGGCGCCGACGACCGGACCGCCGAGCGTGCCCGATCCTCCCGCAATAACGCTGAGCAGTGCTTCGGCAGAGCTCGTGGTCGAAAGCGAGGTCGGGTGTATGTATTTGTTGTAGTAGACGTAGAGCAGTCCGGAGATGCCGCCCCAGAAGCCGGCATAGACAAAGGTGATCCAGCGGATCATCCAGGGATTGAAGCCAAGCGCAGCCATCCGGCGCGGCTGATCGCGCACGCCTTTCAGCGATGAGCCGAATGACGACGACACGAAAATCGCCATCATCAGGAACGCAAACGACGCGACGATCAGGGCGAACCAGTAGAACGCGGCAGCACTGTCGAGCGAAATGCCGAACGGCATCGGCCGGGTGAGGCCCGCGATGCCATTATCGCCGTTGGTCACATTCGACATCCGATAGGCTAGTCCCCACAGCACCTGGGACAACGCCAGCGTGATCATGAGGAAGCCGAGCCCTGTGGCGCGCAGCGCGATGGTGCCGAAGAAGGCTGCCATCGCGATCGTTCCCATGAGCGAGATGACGGCGGCCGGGCCGTGCCCAAATCCGTACCGGCTTGTCAGCAGCGCGGAGACATAGGCGGCGACCCCGAGATAGGAGGCGTGTCCAAGCGAGGTCATGCCGCCAAAACCCACCAGCAGGTTGAGGCTGAGCGCGAAGATCGCTGCGATCAGGATCTGGCTGGCGAGGTTGATGTAGAAATCGCCTGCGAAGAACGGCAGCAGGAGAAGCAACGCGGCGAGCAGGGCGGTAGCGATCCACTTCATGCGCCGACGCGCCCAAACAAGCCCTGAGGGCGAAATGCGATGACAAAGATCATGGGCAGGAAAAGGATGATGTAGGCCAGCTCCGGAAATAGCGCCGTGCCGAACGTGTAAATGAATCCTATGATGAAACTGCCGACAAACGCGCCCAGCAGGCTTCCGATGCCTCCGAGGATGACGACGATCAGCGCCAGCGGCAGCATGTCGGCATCGAGGCCGGGATAGGCGGACAGAATCGGTCCGCCCAGCACGCCGCCGGCGCCGGCGATACCGGCACCGAGGCAAAATACGATTGTAAACAAATTCGAGACGGGGATGCCGACCGCGCGCGCCATCTGCCGATCGTCGACGCCCGCGCGGATCATTGCACCGAGCCGCGTCCGTTCCATCAGGAAATACAGCGCGATCGCGGCGCCGATGGCGCATCCCACCAGCACCAGCCGATAAGTCGGAAACACAAAACCCAGGACGCGCGTCGGCGCCTGCAGATTGTGTGGCGTTGGCACCGGGATGGAGTCGCCGCCCCACAACACCAGGCACGCGTCGGAAATGATGAAGGACATGCCGAGCGTCACCAGCACCTGTCCGAGCGGATTGGTCTTTAGCCGCGTCAGCACCAGCCGCTCGAACAGGCCGCCGATCGCCGCCACCGCGACCCCGGCGCCGAGCGCGGTTACCCAGATATTCAATCCGCTATAGGAGCGCAGCGCCGTTGCGCCAAAATAGGTGCCGAGCATGAAGAACGCGCCATGCGTGAGATTCGCCAGCCGCATCAAGCCGAAGATCAGCGAGAAGCCCGACGAGAGCAGAAACAACAGGCCACCAAGCGACAGGCTGTTAAGACCCTGGATGATCCAAAATTGCATCGGCGGCCGATCTTGTTCGAAGCGTTGCGGGATTGTCGGCCCGCAACCCAAGCAAAGTTACAGCTCCAGGTTCTTTGCCGGCGGGTAGTCGCGCGAATAGACCGGATTCTTCAGGAAGGCGGTCTTGTCATAGGTCCAGAACTGGCTGACATCCGGATAGGTCTTGATGACGGAATTGACCAACCGTCCATCGCTTCTTGTAACCTTGCGGATATAGACGTCGCCGATCACATTGCCGAACTCGTCGAATTTGACGAGCCCGCGCACCGTCTGCACGTCGTTGTTGCGGATCGCCGCCATCAGCGCTTTCTTGTCTTCCGCGTTGGCCTTGATGGTTTTGAGCGCGGCCTCGAGAACCTCGCCTGAGACGTAGGTGGAGGCGGCATAATATCCGGGGTCGTACTTGAACTGCTTGCGGAACGCGGGCGCGAAAGCCCTGTTGAGCGGACTGTCGAGTTCCGCCGAATACCAACTCGTGGTCAGGATCCCCAGCGCCTCATCGCCCATGTTGCGAAGCACGGATTCGTCAAGCGCGGTCATGCCGCCGATCACGGCCATCTTGTCCTTCAACCCGTATTCGATGAACTGGCGCAGGAACCGAAATCCGTTCGAGCCGGCGGTGCCGAGAAAGATCGCATCCGCACTCTTCACCTGGGCGACGTAGCTGCCATAGTCCGGCGTTGCCAATGGCGTGAAGATTTTCTGGATGATCTTGCCGCCATTGTCCTCAAAGGCGCGCTGGAAACCGGCGCACATCTCATGCCCATAGGCAAAATCATCGGCAATGGTGACGATCTTTTTGTATTTGAGTTCTTTTGCCGCGTAATCGGCAAACGGGTAGGCGCATTGCGCCGAAGTCGACGTCAGGCGGACAAACCAGGGGCTGGGGTGCCGCTGGGTCATGTCCTCCGCCGCGGCGACGCCGAGCGTTGGAATTTGCTTTTCCGTGAGGTAGTCGGCAATCGCCAGCGCCTCGAAGGCGGCGAGTGGGCCAATCATGCAATGGACGTCGTTCTTTTCGATCAGCTCCTGCGCCTTGGTGCGCGCGGTGGCGGGAATGCCGGCGGTGTCGGCTGCGATCAATTCGACCTTTCGGCCAGCGAGCGTGTTGTCGCGCTCTTTCAGAAACATCGTCAGCGCAAGTTCCATGTCGATGCCGCCGGAGGCGAGCGGTCCGGTCTTGGCCGCCAACAGGCCGATGCGGATCGGTCCACTGTTCTGGGCAAAGACGAGGTTAGGGGCCGCCATGCTGGCGATACCGGCGCCGGCAACAGTTGAGACAAATTGTCGTCGCGATACCGTCATGGATCCTCCCGGAAAGTTACAGCCGAATACACTTCGTCGTGCTTTTGATTGAAACGATTTATCGGACGGATGCCATAAATGATCAAGTGATAACCACGCAGTCGAGCCGGCGTGCAAGGCATTTCGGTAATACCGGTTGGCGGACGCGTTTGATGCAGTGCGGCATCGCAATTCTGCTGCGCTACTGTTCCTTTTTCGCGGTGCGTGCCTTGCGGGCGGTAATGATGTTCTTCTTCAATACTTCAAACACGGCCGCGGTGTCCTGATCGCCCAATCCCATTGTCATGGCTTCGCTGTAAATCGGCTGCGTCAGCGTAAACAAAGGGGTTTCGCAGCCAACGTCGTCGGCGAATTCGGCTATGATCGCCATATCCTTTTTCCAGGTCGAAACCTTCATGGTTGCGGGTTCGTAAGTCCGCTCGACCATCATCGGTGCGCGCATCTGGAACATGCGCGACCCGCCGGCCCCCGGCCCAACCATCTCGACGACCAATTTGGGATCGAGCCCGGCCTGTTCCGCCAAAATCATCGCTTCGGCCGTGGCGACGTTGTGGATGGCCACCAAATGATTGGCGACGAATTTCATACGGCTGCCGTTGCCGAACACGCCAAGATCGGCGCTTTGCTTGGCAAAATCGGCGAACAGCTGACCGCAGCGGGCAATGGCGCCGCTGTCTCCGCTTGCATAGACGATAAGATCGCGCATCTTGGCCTGCGCGCCGGTTCCACTCAGCGGGCAGTCCAGTGCGATATGGCCTGCTTGCTTGAGGATGGCCTCGAAATGGAGCTTGTCGGCAATGGTGAGCGTCGAAAGCTCGATCACTATCCGAGGCGACGGCCCCGAATTGGCGATGGCCTTGGCCACGCTCTCGACGGCGGCGGGGGTTGGCAGGCTCGTCATGATGACCGGCGCGTCGCGTGTGAGCTGTTCCACGCTGTCGGCGATGATGACCTCGGCTGCCCTGAGCTCGGCGCGCTTGGCGGCGTCGGTATCGAAGCCAATCACGCGCCACCCTTGATCGACAAGGTTGCGGGCGATCGCGCCGCCCATGATGCCAAGCCCCACGATTCCAACAGTCTTGTCCATGCGGGTTTGTTCCTCCCTGTCGAATTCGATTGACGGGCAACGCGGGCCGCGCCTTAATTAGTGATCGGGCGATAAACAATCGTCAAATAGTCGCTCGGTCAAGCAGCTTTCGTCGTGGTGCGGCGCAGACTGCTTTCCTGGAGGGAGGTGAGCATGAAAGTTACCGGTTTCAATCACCTGTCGATCGGCACGAAAAATCTCGCGGAGTCGGTTAAATTCTACGAGACCGTGTTGGGCATGCAGACCATCCCGAGCTATAATTTTGGCTTCAAGACGAAGTACCTGCGCTGCGGCGATCTGCAGTTGCACCTCTTCGAGCTGGAAGATCAAGTTCCGCTCTACCAGCATTTCGCGCTGGACGTGGACGACTTCCATGCTGCCTACGAAGCCGCGAAGGCCATGGGAGCGCTGGATTCGACCACGTTCCGCAATCCCGTGAACGAGCTTCCCGATGGTTGTGTTCAGATGTATCTGCGGGATCCTTCCGGAAATTTGATCGAGATCGATTGGCCCGACGTCGGAACGCTGGACCGTTCGCGGATTCCAGAAATGAAGTTGTTGAGCGAATTCGCCGAACAGAACGAGGAGGGCCTGGCCGCCTCGCTCTATCTTGATCGGCCGCATCTGAAGGCCGCACGCCGGGCGCGATAGCGAGGACCGCGAAATGACAGGTATCGGTCTGAAGCCGAATGCAAGCTTGCCCTCGGGAGCGGACACCGACGGTCGCGTCTATGCGGCGATGGTTGCCCGCGCCCGGGCCCTGATCCCGCGCTTGCGCGCGCGTGCGACGCGGACTGAGGAACTGCGGCGGCTGCCGTCGGAGACCGAACGCGATCTGCACGAGGCCGGGCTGTTCAGGATCGTGCAGCCCAAGCGCGTCGGCGGCTCCGAGCTCGATTATGTCGCGCTGGTCGATTGCGCCGATGCGATCGGGCAAGCCGACGCGTCGGTGGCGTGGAACTTCGCCAATCTCTCCAGCCATCACTGGATGCTGGGCCTGTTCGACAAGCGCGCTCAGGACCTGGTCTGGGGCAACGACCCCAATGCTCTGATTGCGTCCTCCTTCATATTTCCCGCTGGCCGCGCCAGGAAGGTCGACGGCGGATATGTGTTGCGGGGCAGCTGGCCGTTCTCCTCGGGAGTGGACTCCAGCGAATGGAATATGCTCGCAAGCGTGGTGTCATCAGACGATGAGGCCGATGGCATCGAGTATCGCATCTTCCTGCTCAACAAGAACGACTACAGGATCAAGGACACCTGGGACGCGACCGGATTGCGGGGAACGGGATCAAATGACGTCGAAGTCGACGACGCGTTTGTGGCCGAACCGATGACGGTCGCTGTGAATGATCTCGCCGGCGGCCCGACACCCGGGAGCGCGGTCAATCCGAATGCGCTTTACGCGCTGCCGGTGTTCTCGCTGTTCCCTTTCGTGCTGTCCGGGGTTGCGCTCGGAAATGCGCAGGCCTGTCTCGATGATTACGTCGATCTCGCGCGGCATCGCGCGTCCACTTACAACCGCGCCAAACTCGGGGACTTCCAGACGACGCAGATCAAGATTGCGGAGGCCTCTTCCAAGATCGACGCCGCGCGACTGATCATGCGCTCGACCTGCATCGCCGCCATGGCCGACGCAAGGCGCGGCCACATTCCCGATATCGCCGCCAAGACCAGAATGCGGCGCGACGGGGCTTATTCCGTCAATCTCTGTACCGAAGCCGTGTCGCTGCTGTTTGCGGCAAGCGGTGCGCGGGGCCTGTACACTACGGGGGCCCTGCAGCGGCAATTCCGCGATGCCCATGCGATCAATTCGCATATCGCGTTCAATTTCGACGCGGCCGGTACCAATTACGGACGCGTCGCGCTCGGCCTGCCGTCTGAAAACCTGACGCTTTGAGGCGAGAGGGATGAGCGAGGCGCCAAAGCACCCGAGCGAGCCTGATCCTGCCAACGAGCTGGCGAGCGGAAGCTCGGCGATAGATCCCAGGGATTTTCGCAACGCGCTCGGCTCTTACGCAACCGGCGTCGCCATCATCACGGCCATTGCGACGGACGGAAAACCTTACGGGTTGACCTGCAACTCGTTTGCCTCGGTGTCGCTCAATCCTCCGCTCGTGCTCTGGAGCTTGGGGATGTTTTCACAAGGGTTACCCATCTTCCAGAACGCCAGCCATTTTGCGGTCAACGTCCTTGGCGCCTCGCAGCAGGCGCTTGCGGCCCAATTCGCAAAAGCTTCGGCGGATAAATTCGCGGGCGTGGCGTGGACGGCGGGCCTCGGCGGTGCGCCGCTTCTCGCCAACAGCGTTGCCCATTTCCAATGCCGCGCCGCCAATCGATATTATGGCGGCGACCATGTCATCTTCCTGGGCGCTGTCGAGGCCTACGCCTACAACCGCCAGGAGCCGCTGCTGTTTGCCCGCGGCGGCTATGGGCGTTTTCTCGGCGCCGACGACGTTCCTGCGGCTGCAACGTCATGAGCAAGAAAGCTTCACCCAGGCGCGCGCGCGCCAAGCAAAAGCGGCTATCGCCGGACGACCGCCGCAAGGAATTCGTCGCGAAAGCGACCGAATTCTTCTCGGAAGAAGGATTTGGCGGTGGAACACGCGCGCTGGCGCGCCGGCTCGGCGTGACCCAGCCGTTGTTGTATCGCTATTTTCCGAGCAAGGACGATCTCATCAAGGAGGTCTATCGCACGGTCTAACTTGAGCCGCTCGATACCGGCTGGGAGAAGCTCCTGGCCGACCGCTCACGGCCAATCCGCGAACGGCTGCGGGAATTCTACAACGCCTATACCAACGTGATCTTCACCCGCAAATGGTTGCGCATCTATCTCTATTCGGGCCTGAAAGGGCTCGACATCAACCGATGGTATGTCGGCGTGGTGCGGGACAAGATTCTTTCCCGCATCATCAGGGAATGCCGGCATGAAGCGGGGCTGCCCCCGCAAAGCAAGCCGACCGCGGCCGAGCTTGAAATGGCCTGGGTGTTTCACAGCGGAATCTTCTATTACGGCGTTCGCAAGTACATCTACGAATCGCCCGTGCTCGAAGACAAGGAACAGATGATCAGCGATGCGCTGGATGCTTTTCTTGCCGGCTTCGAGCGGGTCTTTGGAACCGCTGATGGCGTCGGTCATCCTCCGGTGAAGGCGGTCGTGTAGAGCGTTTTCGAGCGAAGCGCGTATCAGAACAAACGCTCTAACCTGCCTCAGATCTTCTCGATGCCTCCGCTTTTGACCGACCGCTGGATCGCCTCGAAGCTGCGGACGTTTGCCAGCATCTCATCCGGCGTGACCGGGTAGGGCGCCTCTCCGAGCGCGGCCCGGCCAAAGGCTTCGAGGTTATCCCGCACCGCCGGATGCGGCGGGTAGAAAACGCTCACCGGCATTTCATCCCGGAGCACACGGGTCGCGTCCCACCCGGTTGAATTTTGCGGATGGCTACGGTCGCGAATTTCCATCCAGCCTTTTGACCCCAATAGCGCCAACCGCCCCATGAAGGGCGTCGCCAGCACCGCCCCCAGTATGGCGGTGGTGCCGCTCTCAAAGGCGAGCGTGATCGACATCGTATCGCCGTTCTCGAAATGGCTGCCCAGTTGCGCCAGCCGCGCCCACACGCTGGTCGGCCGCCCCAGAAACGCGATCGAAAGATCGACCATGTGAATGCCGGTGGCCGAAAGAGGACCGGCCGGATTGACCGTCCTCGACAGTCGCCAGTTGTCGGGAGGCAATTTCAAAAACAGATCCTGGCTGAAATTTCCTTCCAGCAGCAGCGGATTGCCGAGTTCACCGGCGGCAAACCGCTGTCGCATTTCGATTACGGCCGGTTCGAACCGGCGTTCGTGGCCGATACCCAATTGGACGCCCGCCTTACGCACGGCGGCAAGTGCCGTTTCCGCATCCGCAGCGGTCGTGCACAGCGGCTTTTCGCAGAAGACATGGCGTCCGGCTTGCGCCGCCGCGACGATCTGTTCGGCGTGCCGCTCCTGGGGCGTGCAGAGAATGACGGCGTTGATCGCAGGCTTGGCCAATGCATCTTCAAACCGCGGTGCGGTCTCGACGCCGAGTGCTGCGGCCGAGGCGCGAGCCGACTCCAGGGGATCGACGCCCAGCACAGGCTTGATGACGGGGCTATTGAGCAGATTCCTGAGGATGTTTTGTCCCCACCAGCCCAGCCCGACGACGGCGGCATTGATCATGCGCGGCTTCCGATCATGGTGACTTCGACATTTCGGCGCGATAGTCGCGGATTTCGCTCGCGGTCATCGACGCCACGCCATCGCTATTCCGCAGCGTTGGACTGCTTCGAGTTGCCGGCGTTTACCCGTGGCATGACCTTTTCAGCCATCAGGATCATGGACTGCCGTCCGAGTTCGCGGTCGGTCCAGTCCTTGCCGGCATATAGCAGGGTGCCGAACGTACCGACCTCTTCCTGGAAGGCCAGCAATTGATCGGCGACGCTGTCGGGGGTTCCATGGATGATCAGCTTGTCGCAGATCATCTCAAGCGTCACTTCATCGTCGGGTTGATCGCGGCGGGTCTTGAACAGCTCAATGCGGCCGTTTCTCTTCAACTTGGTGAACAGCGAGCGATAGTAATAGACGTAAGGGCCGTTCGGATCGGTCGCGTAGGCTTTTGCCGTCGCCGCGTCCTTTGCGACAAACACGCTCTTGGCGACGCGCCAGTTCGCGGGATCCGCGGGGCGGCCGCCGCGCTCGCAGCCCTCGACATATTTCGGCCAATGGCTTTTCACCCAGGCCGGCATCAGGAAGTTCGCCGAAATCGGGTCCCAGCCGCGTATCGCGGCCTCGGTGACGCCCTTTGAGAACGGCGCCACCGCGGTGACCACGATCGGCGGATGCGGCCGCTGCAGCGGTTTCGCGATGAAGCCTTGCCCGATGTCCTCGATCAGCGTCCGTTCGGTCGAGATGTTCCAGTATTTGCCCTTGAAATTATACGGCGGCTCGCCGGCCCAGATGTCGAGGACCTGATTGATCGATTCGAGAAACATCTCGTTGCGATTGGCGTCGAGATTGCCGAACAATTCGGCATCCGACAAAAGCCCGCCGGGGCTGATGCCGAAAATCAGGCGCCCGTCGAGCATGTGATCGAGCATTGCCATGCTGGCCGCGATGGTGGCCGGATGGGTATTCGGCATGTTGATGGTGCCGGTGCCGAGCTTGATTTTTTTGGTCGCGGCCGCGATCCAGGCAAGGAAGGCGATGCAGGAGGTGATGTTCTCGGCCCTGTCGGTGACATGCTCGCCGACATAGGCCTCGTTGAAGCCAAGTTCGTCGGCCAGCACAAAAGCTTCGCGATCTTCCCATAGCGAGAGCCGCCAATCCTTCTCGAGAGGATGGATCGGCATGGTGAAGAAGCCCAGATTCATCGCCTGCTCCTCCCGGAGCTGATTTGTTGCGTTCGAAGGGTGCGCGCTTCACTCCATTATGACCAATCCGAAAGTCGAGTCATCAGAAATAATCGTTCGATAAACAAACTTGACCTTTGGCAGGCACCGCCGTCTAATCGCAAAAAATATGGCAGGATCGGGCCGCGGAGGTCACATCAATGAAGGCCTCGGCTTTCAGTTACGCCCGTGCAACCAGCGTTGGGAACGCGATCGAGTTGCTGGTTGCAAACGGCGAGCGGGCGAAAGTGCTGTCGGGCGGCCAGAGCCTGATGCCGGCGATGAATCTCCGCCTGGTCGCTCCGGAACTAATCGTCGACATCGGCGATCTCACCGAGCTGCGCGGCATCACGGTTAGAACCAATACGCTCACGATCGGCGCGCTTACCCGCCACGTCGATCTCCTCAAATCCAGCGACATCGCAGCTCACGCGCCTCTGCTGACCGACGCCGTGGCCCATGTTGCGCATCCGGCGATCCGCAACCGGGGCACGATTGGCGGCAGCCTTGCGCACGCCGATCCCGCCTCGGAACTCCCGGCCTGCATGGTCGCGCTGAATGCATCCATCATCGCCCACGGACCTGCCGGTGAACGTCTAATTCCGGCAAAGGATTTTTTCATCGGGATTTATGAGACGGCCTTGTCGCCGCAGGAACTGCTGGTTGCTATTGAGCTACCGGTCGCAGCGAAAAATTCCGCGCACTTTTTCTGCGAATTCGCCCGCCGTCACGGCGATTACGCCATCATTGGCCTCGCAACCCAGGCAATCGTTGAAAATGGCCAGCTGACCGATTTTCGGCCTGCTTACTTTTCTGTTGGCGATCGGCCACAGCTTGCCAAGGCCGCGGACCGGCTCACCAAGACGGCGATCACACCGGCGTTGCTGTCGGAAGCATCGAAGGCGCTGAGCGAAGAGCTCGATGCACCCGAAGATCAGCAGGCCAGCAGCTCGATGCGCCGGCATCTGGCGAAGGTGTTGTTGCGGCGGTGCGTGTCCGCGCTTCTCGACCGTCCCGACCTGAGTGGGGGATCTCCGTGACAGCGCCGCTGCCGATCTCGCTTCATGTCAATGGCGAGCGCGTCGACGCGCAGGTGCTTCCGCGCCTCAATCTGGCGGACTTCCTGCGGGAGCATTTGAAGCTGACGGGCACCCATGTCGGTTGCGAGCACGGGGTGTGCGGCGCATGTACGGTGCGCGTGAACGGGCAGATCGTTCGTTCCTGCCTGATGCTGGCGGTGCAGACCCATTGCGCTTTGGTCGAAACCATCGAGGGACTATCCGACAGCGGCGAGATCGCCGATCTGCAGGCCGCCTTTCGCGATCGTAATGCCTTGCAATGCGGCTTTTGCACGCCGGGAATGCTGATCGCCGCGCAGGATTTGCTGATCCAGGAGCAAGAACCCGACCGGGAACGAATCCGCGAACATCTTTCCGGCAATTACTGCCGCTGCACCGGCTACCAGGCCATTATCGATGCGGTCGAGACCACCGCGCGGGCACGAAGGGGGCGCTAGCCATGACGTCATCGCCCGCAAAGCCGGAAACGCTCTCGGTGCTCGACCGGCCGAATTCATACATCGGCAAGGTCGTTCCGCGGCCGAATCTCGAGCGGTTGATGCAGGGGCGCGGGTTGTATGTCAGCGACATGGAACTGCCGCGGATGGCGCATGTGGTGTTCGTTCGTTCACCGCATGCCCATGCAGAAATTGTCGAAATCGACGCCAGCGCGGCCAAGCGCATGCCCGGCGTCACCGCAATCGTGACCGGTGAAGAGCTCGCCGCCGTCATCACGCCATGGGTCGGCGTGCTGTCGCATCTGAAGGGACTTAAGTCCGCACCGCAGCACGCGATCGCGATTGGGCGCGTCCGCTGGCAGGGCGAGGCGGTCGCCGCCGTCGTCGCGACCAACCGCGCCGTCGCTGAAGACGCTGCCGAACACGTCGTCGTCAAATACAGGGAATTGGAGCCGGTGACGGACATGCGCACCGCGCTTGATCCCGAGATGCCGGTCATCCATCCCTTGCTCGGTGACAACCTCGCCTTTGAGCGCACCCTCGACGCAGGCACCGTGGATGCGGCCTTTGCCGGGTCCGACGAAATCGTGGAAGCGAACTTCGTCTTTGGACGGCACACCGGCGTGACGCTGGAGCCGCGCGCGGTGGTGGCGGACTGGAACGCCGCCGAAGCGCGGCTGACGATCTACCAGGGCACACAGGCGCCACACATGGTGCAGAACATCGCAGCCCTTCATCTCGGTCTTGAGGAATCGCAGGTTCGCGTGGTCTGCAAGGATGTCGGCGGCTCCTTCGGCATCAAGGTTCACATCTACGCCGACGAAATGGCCACCTATGCGCTGGCAAAGCTGCTGCGGCGGCCGATAAAATTTGTGGCCGACAGGGTCGAGAGCTTCAATACCGATATCCATGCCCGCGACCACCGCTGCAAGGGGCGGATCGGCGTCAAGCGCGACGGCACCATCATGGCGTTCGAGATCGACGATCTCACGGGCATCGGTCCCTATTCGATGTACCCTCGCACAAGCGCCATCGAAGCCAACCAGGTCGTCAATCTGGTCGGTGGGCCCTATGTCACGAAGAATTATCGCGCCCGCGCGCGCGTCGTGTTCCAGAACAAGAATGTGATGTGCCAATATCGCGCGGTCGGCCACCCCATCGCCTGCTCAGTGACCGAAGGTCTGGTCGACCTGGCCGCGTCGAAGATCGGGATGGATCCTGTTGCGATCCGCCGCCGCAATCTCATTGCCGATGACGCTTACCCCTGCGCGTCGCCATCCGGCTTGCGTTTCGAGCTGTTGTCGCATCACGCCGCAATGAACAAGTTGATGGCGATGATGAATTACGACGCGTTGCGCGCCGAGCAGGCGGCGCTGCGAAGCAAGAACATTCATCGCGGCATCGGCATCGCCAGTTTCATCGAGGTCACCAATCCCAGTGCAGCATTCTATGGTGTCGGCGGCGCGAAGATTTCATCGCAGGACGGGGTCGCCGTACGGCTTGACGCTCAAGGCTCGGTGATATGCCAGACCAGCATCACCGAACAGGGGCAAGGTTCGGAATCGCTCACCGCACAAATTGTCGGCAGCGTGCTGGGAGTTTCGATGGCGCGCGTGCGCGTCATCCTTGGCGATACCGATCATACGCCGTATGGCGGCGGCACCTGGGCCTCGCGTGGCGCCGGCATCGGCGGGGAGGCCGCGCTTCAGGCCGCCAAGATCTTGCGCGAGAACATCCTCGATGTCGCAGCCGCCATCCTGCAATCCTCTCCCACTGTGCTCGACATCGCCGACAATGCGATCGTGAACGCGAGCGACGGAGCGCCGCGTATTGAACTGCGCGAGCTTGCCAGGATCGTCTATTTCCGCCCGGACACCCTGCCGCCGGGCATTCAGCCTGAGCTGATGGCGACGCGCCACTTCGTACCCCGCGAATACCCGTTTGCCTTCACCAACGGCGTCCAGGCCTCGTGGCTTGAAGTCGATACCGACACCGGCTTCGTCAAATTGCTCAGGCACTGGGTGGTCGAGGATTGCGGGACCCTCATCAATCCACAACTGGTCGACGAACAAATCCGCGGCGGCGTGGTGCAGGGTCTCGGAGCCGCGCTGTTCGAGAAGTGCATCTATGATGAGCGCGGCCAGCTCACCAACGCCAACATGGCGGACTATCTGGTTCCGATGTCGGGTGAGATGCCCGACATCGACGTTGGCCACGTGGCGTCGCCGACCGCGGAGACCGAGCTCGGCGCCAAGGGTGCCGGCGAGGCCGGAACAGCGGGCGCGGCGGCGGCGGTCGCGAATGCGGTGAACGATGCGCTCAAGCCATTCGGCGCGACCATCACCGAGATTCCGTTGACTCCGCAAATTATCTTGACGGCGCTGAAGCAAATTTGAGCGAATACGGCGCCGACATGACCGAATGCGATATCATTCGGCGATGAAGGGCCATGTAGTGTATCGGGCCGCCGCGGGACGAACCCGACCTCGCGCGCTTTCTTAGTCGCTTGGGCAGCGGCGGTATTCCCCGACCACGAATCGCGGTGAAAAGGCCATTGGCGGGAACTAGATAGCGGGGTGGAGGGCTCGGGTTTCCCGGTATCGCGGCGCAAAGGCAAAAATCTCCACCAAACTCCCATCGACGGAAGGATATTCTTTTTTTGCCCATGCTATTGCCGCAATGGGGAATATGATCCTACCTGATAACCGTTGATGGTCAGGGGCCGGCGTGTGCTGCACTCGCGCCAGTCCGCCGAAGGAAGCCTAGCGATGTCCGCCAGCCGGCTACGTCTTGATCGCGCGATCGTGCGTAGACGCTGAGGCTGTTTGAATGTCCCCAATCGATCCCCTTTACGTTGCTTCGGGCTTCAGCGTCGGCTTGCTTGTCGGCATGACAGGCGTCGGCGGCGGCTCGCTGATGACGCCCTTGCTGATCCTGCTGTTCGGCGTGCACCCGGCGACGGCGGTCGGCACCGATCTGCTCTACGCGGCTGCGACCAAAGCTGGCGGCGGCGTCGTGCACGGGTGGGCGCGGAACATCCATTGGCCTGCGGTGATCCGGCTTGCCAGCGGCAGCATTCCAGCCAGCATCCTCACCTTGCTTGTTCTGTGGAAACTTGATCTTGGCGCCGAAACCGCGCGCGGCCTGGTCAATTCCGTGCTGTGCTTTGCGTTGTTACTCACGGCCATGTCGCTGATCTTCCGCAAGGCGGTGCTTGAGACGCTGCGGTGGCGACTGGAACGGCACGACGCCACCACGATCGCGCGGGCGACGGTCCTGGTCGGCGCCGGGCTCGGCGTGCTGGTCTCGATTTCATCGGTGGGCGCTGGCGCGGTCGGCGTCACCGCTCTCCTGCTGCTTTATCCGCAGTTGCCGATGTCGCGTATCGTCGGTTCCGACATCGCGCACGCAGTGCCGCTGACGCTGATTGCCGGAATCGGACATTGGGCGATGGGCGCGACCGACTGGCAACTCATGGGTGTGTTGCTGATCGGCTCCGTGCCGGGAATTGTCATCGGCAGCTACTGCGCATCGCGCGTTCCGGAAACGGCATTACGGCTGTTGCTGGCGGCAACGCTGATCATGGTTGCGGGCAAGCTTGCCTCCGACGAATGGCGCTGGTCGTCCTCGAGCCTTGCCGCCGTGACCCAGAGCGCGCCGCGCTGAACAGCTCCTTGTCCCAGGGGCATGCGGCCCGCCTCGGTCACGCCGGCTCAACCCTGTAATCCGGAGCTGAGGCCAGGAAGCGTCCATAGGCGTCGGCATCGGGCGGCGTGAATTTCTCAGTCAATGGGTTACGCCGGCGTATCGTCGCCCCCATGTCGGCGAGCAATTCGTCGAAATGTTTGAAATGGTAAGGCGCGACGCATAGTCCGCCGTAGACGCCGGCGGCCGGTCGCTCGACGCGTTTGAAGTGCAGCATCATATCGATATTTTTGTACATCTCGGCTGCGGTTGGCTGCCTCGCCAATTGACCGTCGCAATAGCGCACCAGCCAGTTCGCCGCCATTTCGGCGCAAAGCACCGTGCAGAAGCTCGAATTGAAGCCCACGAAACCCATGTCAGGGAGATCAGGATTGGCGATCACGCGGTACAGCCGGTATTGACCGTCAGGCTCGACAAGTTTGTTCCGGTAGGCCTCGGGGAGAAACGGAACGCCAAGCTTGAAACCAATCGCGAGTATCACGACATCGGCCGCAACCCGCTCGGCGCCGCTCATCACGATCGTCCCGCCGTCGTAACGCTCGAATGTGCCACGGATGGCTTTGATCCGGCCGTCGGCCACCATCGGAAAGAACTCTGGCGTTGCGATCGGGACCGAGCAATTGATCCCGTCTTCGATCCGCTGCTCCGGTACCATTCCGCACTTCTTCAGCTTGAACTGCAATTTGAGAAGGCTTTCGAGCGCCCGCCAGTTCGCCCAAACAACCGGCTTAGCGATCGCATGGGCCGCGCGCGATACCGCCCCGATGCCCCAACTGCGGAACATTTCCTCCTGGGCGCGGATGTAGAGAATCCGTTTGAAATTGACGAGCCCGCCGATGAAGTAGGGAATCCGCCAGACCGGCTCGCGATAGACCAGCGTGACCTCGCTCGCACCTGCGTCGACGGAATTGACTGCGATATCGGTTGCGGATTTCGAGCCGCCGAGGACGACAACCCTCTTTCCCCTGACGATGGAAGCGTCGGTGTGTTCTGCGGAATGCAGGATCTTGCCGCCCGCTGTCTTGAAAGCTTCTGCACCGGGGTGGCTGAGGGTCTGGGGCTCGTTGAACTGGCCGGTGCAGACGGCGACGAAGTCGAATTCCTCGCGCGTGACACTGCCATCCGGTGTCCGGATCTCAACTACCCAGCCCGGTAAACCGGAACGGGGCGCCATGCCGACGACGGAAGAGTTGAAGCGCATCTTCGACATCAGGCCGTGTTCCCTGGCATATTCGGCCAGATAGGCATGAACCTGCGGCCCTTTCGGCCATTCCGGATAGGAGTCCGGCATCGGCTTGTCGGTATATCGATAGAGATCCTTGGGACTTTGGGTTTGAACGTCGGGATAGGATCGCGCCGGCTCCCACACGCCGCCGAGATCGCCGCTGTGTTCAAGGATGGTCACCTTGTGTCCGCGAGCGGTGAATGTCTTTGCCGTGGTAAGGCCGGCGACGCCTGCGCCGATTACGCAAACATTCTTTTGCTTGACCATGGAAAATCCCCCTTGTTCGAATTCGGCGAAATGGATTGTGCCGGTGGTGACTGGAGGCATAGGAAGTTCGTGCGTGCCTGCGGACACAAGCCGGCACGACAGAAGAACCAGACCTGGAATCCCGAACGCCTAAGCGTTGGCTTCTTCCGGCAGAAAATTCACTTCATGCTCGGCCGAGATGCGGACGATTTCGGCGACATCCGACAGATTGTGAAGCCGATTGAACAGCGCTTCGAGCTTCTGCGTCGGCGACACCCAGAACAGTGCGCGCGCCGGCTTGTCCGACTTGTTGAAATAGCCGTGGGGTATGCCGCGCGGCAGCCGTACCAAATCGCCGGCCTTGGCCTGCACCCAGACGCCGTCCAGCTTCAGGTCCAGCATGCCATCCTGGACCAGGATGAATTCGTCCTGGGTGGGGTGGATATGGACCGGGACAAACTGGCCCGGATCGCTGTTGGTCTCGAACGCAAAGGTGGAGTCAGTCACCGCCTTCGGGAAGTAAACCTGTCCGAGGATATTCCAGGTCTTGCCGGAATATCCCGTTCCGTTCCGCGTGATGCCTTTTTCAAGCGCTGCCATGATACCCGTCCTCCCTTTTGTAGACCGGACGCTACCTGCGGCGCCTCGTCTGTCAAGCACGGCTGATGCTTTCGCGCCGCTCGGGCGCTGATTTGTTTGCAAAAGCTTGAAGTCTAAAATATACGCAGAGTCGGTGAATTCATTCGGGGAGAGGCTGCGCATGCCCGGACTGCCGCATTCCCTGCATGCGCTCGTCACCGGAGGCGGGCGAGGCATTGGCCGGGAGATCGCCTCCGCGCTGACGCAGGCCGGAGCGACCGTCACGGTGCTCGGCCGCCAACGCGCAACGCTTGACGAGGCGGTCGCCACAGGTGCGGCCCATTTTAGCGTGGTGGCCGATATCGCCGATCAGGCCGCCGTTGACGCTGCAATCGCGGAAAGCTTACGGCGTCAGCCGATCGACATCCTGATCGCCAACGCAGGTGCTGCGGAATCCGCGCCCTTCGGAAAGTCCGATGCGGCGCTGTTCAAGCGAATGATGGACGTCAACCTTATGGGCGTGGTCCACACCATCCAGGCCGTGCTGCCCTCGATGCGCGACCGCCGATACGGCCGCATTGTCGCCATCGCCTCGACCGCCGGGTTGAAAGGATATGCCTATGTCAGCGCCTATAGCGCCGCCAAGCACGCGGTGGTCGGCCTGGTGCGTTCGCTGGCGCTGGAGCTTGCAACGACGCATGTGACCGTGAATGCGGTGTGCCCCGGCTTCACCGATACCGATCTCGTCGCCGGCAGCATCGACAACATCATGAAGAAGACCGGCCGCAGCCACGCGCAGGCGGTGGCCGAACTCGCCAAACATAATCCGCAAGGGCGCCTCGTAAGGCCAGCGGAAGTCGCCGACGCGGTGTTGTGGCTGTGCGGGGAGGGCGCCGGCGCGATCACGGGGCAGGCGATCGCGGTGGCCGGTGGAGAGATTTGAGGCGCGGAAGGCGCGTCAGTTTAGAAGCGTCATTGCGAGCCAACGGGTCGCGCGAATGCGCGCCCGATGACAAGCTCCGCGAAGCAATCCATAGTTCAACAACCAGGCATGGATTGCTTCGTCGCTTCGTTCCTCGCAATGACGACGCAAATAATCGCAAGGGAGATCCCATGAGCACATCATCAGCCAATCCCGTTACCCTGCCATTGGCGCAGTATTCACCCCGTCATTTCCTCCTGAAAGTGGATGCCGGCGTGGCGACGGTGACGCTGAACCGTCCCGAGCGAAAAAATCCGCTGACCTTCGAGAGCTACCGGGAACTGACGGATTTTTTCCGCGCCTGCGCCATGGATGACGAGGTGAAGACCGTGGTGGTTTCGGGCGCCGGAGGAAATTTTTCATCCGGCGGCGATGTGTTCGAGATCATCGGCCCGCTGGTGAAGATGGATACCAAGGGCCTCACCGCCTTTACCCGCATGACCGGCGATCTCGTCAAGGCGATGCGGGCCTGCCCGCAGCCGATCATTGCGGCGGTCGAGGGCATCTGCGCCGGCGCCGGCGCGATCATCGCGATGGCGTCCGACATGCGGCTCGCCGCGACCGGCGCCAAGGTCGCATTCCTGTTCAACAAGGTGGGATTGGCCGGCTGCGACATGGGCGCGTGTGCGATCCTGCCGCGCATCATCGGCCAATCGCGGGCCTCGGAGTTGCTTTATACCGGCCGCTTCATGACCGCGGAGGAGGGCGAGCGCTGGGGGTTCTTCAGCCGTATCGTCACCCCGGAGCATGTGTTGTTGCAGGCGCAAGCCCTTGCTAAGCAGATCACGGAGGGCCCGACTTTCGCCAACACCATGACCAAGCGGATGCTGGCGATGGAATGGGCGATGTCGGTGGAGGAGGCGATCGAGGCCGAAGCGATCGCACAGGCGCTGTGCATGACGACGGCGGATTTCGCCCGCGCCTTCGAGGCGTTTTCGAACAAGGTCAAGCCGGCGTTTCAAGGCAATTGAGGCGGGTTGTGATGGTCCCGCTTCTTGGCGCGTCTCTCAAGGTATGAGATTGTGGTCATCCTTCGAGGCGCCGAGCAATGGCGCGGCTCCTCAGGATGCGGGCGGTGGCCGCGGAGGTCCGCTCGATCGAGCCCCTCATGGTGAGGAGGCGCGACAGCGCCGTCTCGAACCACCGGGCCGCGATGCAAGCCGCCTGGTTCGATATGGCTTGCCGACGAATTGTTTTAGGTTTAAAATAATTTAGGCAGGTCAAAATGCCGGAGGCTTCCATGAAGATCGCGATCATCGGTGGTGGACCGGCCGGTCTTTATTCGGCGATCCTGCTTAAAAAGCAGCGGCCGGAGGCCGAGATCACCGTATATGAGCGCAACCGCGCCGACGACACCTTTGGGTTCGGCGTGGTGTTCTCCGACGCCACCCTCGACAATTTCGAGAAATACGATCCCCCGAGCTATCGCCGCATCACCCAGGAATTTGCCTACTGGGATGATATCGCTGTGCACTTCCGCGGCACGGTGCACCGGGTCGGTGGCAACGGCTTTTGCGGCTGCTCGCGCCGCAGGCTGCTCCTGATCCTGCAGGAGCGGGCGCGTGAACTTGGCGTCGCCCTGATATTCGAGACCGATATCGGGGATGAGACCCGCTTTGCCGATACCGATCTGGTGGTGCTGGCCGATGGCATCAACAGCCGCTTCCGGGAAAAATTTATCGGGCATTTCCAGCCCGAGGTCGATCTGCGCTCCAACATGTTCACCTGGATGGGCTCGACCCGGCCGCTCGACGCGTTCACCTTTATTTTTCAGGAGACCGAGTGGGGTCCTTTCATCGCACATGCCTATCAATATGAGGTGGGGCGTTCGACCTGGATTTTCGAAACCGATCCCGAGACCTTCAAGCGCGCAGGGCTTGCCGGCCTCAGCGAGAAGCAATCGGCCGATCGAATGGCGGAAATCTTCGGCTGGTTCCTCGGCGGCCATCAGCTCCTGATCAACCGCTCGATGTGGCGGAATTTTCCGATGATCCGCAGCAGGCGCTGGGTCAAGGACAACATGGTGTTGCTTGGCGATGCCAAGGCAACCGCGCATTTCTCGATCGGCTCCGGCACCAAGCTTGCGATGGAAGACGCGATTGCATTGGCGGACGCCATGCATCGCGCGCCCAACGTCGAGGCCGCGTTACAGCAATACGAGCAGGGACGTCGCGAGGAAGTCGAGAAGACGCAGCACGCCGCCGACGTGTCGCTGGTCTGGTTCGAGCACGTCGATCGCTTCTGGGATTTCGATCCGGTCCAGTTCGCCTTCGGCGTCATGACGCGGGCCAAGGCGATCACCTATGACAATCTGATGTTGCGGGCGCCGGATTTTGTCAGCGAGGTCGACAAGGCGTTCGCGCAGCAGGTTCGCGCCAAGGGTTTCGACGTCAATGTCGAAAAACCGCTGGCGCCGATGTTCCAGCCGTTGCGGCTGCGCGAGATGACGGTCGCAAACCGCGCGGTGGTGTCGCCGATGTGCATGTATTCGGCGAAGGAAGGCGTGCCCGGCGATTTCCACTTCGTGCATTACGGATCGCGCGCCCTCGGCGGCGCCGGCTTGATTTTTACTGAGATGACCTGTGTCGGGCGTGACGCGCGCATCACGCCCGGTTGCACGGGCCTCTGGAACGACGAGCAGGAAGCGGCCTGGCGGCGCATCGTCGATTTCGTCCATGCCAATTCGGCGGCGAAGATCTGCCTGCAGCTTGGACACGCCGGCCGCAAGGGAGCCACCAAACTGATGTGGGACGGCATGGACCGTCCGCTGGAGCAAGGCGGCTGGGATGTCATGTCGGCCTCGCCAATCCCCTATTTCCCGGACAGCCAGGTGCCGCGCGAGATGGACGGCGCCGCGATGGATGCGGTCAAGGCCGAGTTCGTAGCCGCGGCCTTGCGGGGTGAGGCTTGCGGCTTCGACATGCTGGAGCTGCACTGCGCCCACGGCTATCTCTTGGCCAGCTTCATCTCGCCGCTGACCAACCAGCGCACCGACGCCTATGGTGGTTCGCTTGAGGGTCGCCTGCGCTATCCCCTGGAAATCTTCGAGGCGCTGCGTGCGGCGTGGCCGGCGCACAAGCCGATGTCGGTGCGTATCTCCGCCACCGACTGGGCCGATGGAGGCGTCACCGGCGACGAAGCGGTGCACATGGCGCGGGCCTTTGCGGAAGCCGGCGTCGATCTCGTGGATGTCTCCACAGGGCAGACGGTGCGCGATTCACGGCCGATCTATGGCCGCATGTTCCAGACGCCGTTCTCCGACCAGGTCCGCAACGAGGCCCGTGTCGCGACCATGTGCGTCGGCAACATCACGACATCAGATCAGGTCAATACCATCCTGGCCGCCGGCCGGGCCGACCTGGTGGCCCTCGGCCGCCCACATTTGGTTGATCCCGCGTTCACGCTGAAAGCCGCGGCCTGGTACGGCGCCGAGGGGGTCTACTGTCCGCCGCAATATCTGCCGGGCAAGGAGCAGATTTTCCGCAACAGCGTTCGCGACCGGCAGGATTTCGAGGACCTGAAAATTAAGGCTAAGCCGAAGACCCGGGCCGAGCTGAAGGCGGAGGCCACAAAGCCGCTTGCGGCCGAGTAAGGCGCCATGCGACGTTACGGGCCGTCGCAAGCCGTCCTGGTGCGAGTGGAGTAGAGCGATGAAGGCGATTATCGTCGGTGGCGGTATTGGCGGCCTTACCACGGCGCTCATGTTACGTGCCCGCGGCATCGGTTGCGAATTGTTCGAGCAAGCCGATACGATCCGCGAGCTCGGCGTCGGCATCAATACGCTGCCGCATGCGATCCGCGAACTCGCCGGCCTTGGCTTGTTGCAAAAGCTCGACGACATCGCGATCCGCACCGATGTGCTCTATTACCTCAATCGCCATGGCCAGGAAGTCTGGCGCGACGCCCGAGGCGTCGATGCCGGCCACGACGTGCCGCAATTCTCGATCCATCGCGGGCGGCTGCAAAGCGTGATCCACCACGCCGTCGAGGAGCGGCTGGGGAAGGACGCCATCCACACCGGCTGCAGGCTGGGTGCTTTCGCCCAGGACGAAGGCGGCGTGACCGCCTATTTCTTCGATCGCGCGGGCAGCCACATCAAGACCGTGCGCGGCGATGTCCTGATCGGCGCCGACGGCATTCATTCGCGGGTGCGGGAGACGCTGTTTCCGGAGGAGGGCCCGCCGTGCTGGAACGGGCTGATGCTCTGGCGCGGCGCGCGCGACTGGCCGGTGTTTCTGACCGGCCGTTCGATGATCGTCGCCGGCGGTCTCAATGCCAAAGTCGTGGTCTATCCGATCGCGCAAGGCTCGAGCCCGGCCAGCCGTCTGACCAACTGGGCGGTGCTGGTGAAAATCGGCGACGGCAATACGCCGCCGCCGCGCCGCGAGGACTGGTCGCGGCCGGGCAAGCGCGAGGAGTTGATGCCGCACGTCGCGCGGTTCTCGGT